>Ga0316189_10006718_pt1 | contig 10950 bp, 7 predicted proteins | sample LowCovwburrow_MG_FD_204930 | JGI IMG/M metagenome (GOLD analysis project Ga0316189, IMG submission 204930) | Coastal sediment microbial communities from Maine, United States - Lowes Cove worm burrow | ecosystem: Environmental > Aquatic > Marine > Coastal > Sediment | place: USA: Maine... | reverse complement strand
ACTGATCCTCGGTGCCGTGAGCGAACAAGGTAGGGGCAGCCAGAAATGGGCCGATCCCCGATGGGGGCCCGAGAATATTTCGTTCGGCAAAAACTTGGCGAATCGCACGAGCTTCGGCTGGTTTGGCGTCGCGTCCAAACCACTTCGACGGCCACGTCGGATACCCCCAGCCGGAATCGGCGAGCAACCGCCACCATTCCCCAACGGTGATTTCAGGGTCCCAGTTTTCATCTAGCCACCGAGTGGCTTCAGCTACACGATCCACGGAACCGAACGTAGCCGATCCGCTGATTCATCACCTAGCCCATGACGCTCGCGGGTCCTGTGGTTGACCCCAGAACGGGGCGCACCAAAACGGCAAAGGCCCCGCCGCCGAAGCGACGAGGCCCATGCTCGGATCTGTTCCTGCTATCGCTGGGAAGCCAAGCGGCGGTTGGCGACCTTTGACTTCATGTAGTCACGATTGAGGTAGGCAATGAAGTCCTGAGGGATTTCTTTGGGGCATGCCTCAGTACATTCACCGTGGTTGGTGCATGAACCAAAGAACTGCTCCATCGTGTCCACCATCGCTTCCACCCGGCGGAACCGCTCGGGTTGCCCCTGGGGCAAGGAGTTGAGATGCCAAACCTTGGCTGACGTGAACAGCTGGGCTGCCGAGTTGGGGCACGCCGCGACGCAGGCACCACAACCGATGCAAGCCGCCGCGTCCATGGCCGAATCGGCCACCTCTTTGGGGATCGGGGTCTCGTTGGCGTCGGCGGCTGTCCCGGTGGGAGCGGTTACAAAGCCGCCCGCGGCGATGATCTGATCCAGCGGTGAGCGATCCACCACCAGATCCTTCACGATCGGGAATGCCCGCGCCTTCCAGGGTTCCACCACGATGGTGTCTCCATTGGAGAACTTCCGCATGTGGAGCTGGCAGGTGGCGGTGCCATGCTCAGGGCCATGAGCACGCCCGTTGATCATCACGCCACAGGTGCCGCAGATACCTTCGCGGCAGTCGTGGGGGAATTCGATCGGCACCTCACCCTTTTCCAACAACTGTTCGTTGAGGATGTCGAGCATCTCAAGGAACGAGGCGTCATCGGGGATGTTTTGCACGTCGTAGTCGACGAATGTGCCAGTGCTGCTGGGGCCATCCTGGCGCCAGACTTTGAGCTTGAGGTTAAGACTCTGGCTCACTTGTAGCTCCTCTGCGTCAGTTTGACCTCTTCGAAGGCCAATGGCTCTTTGTGTAGTGACTGCGGCTGGTCGGGGCCTTGCCATTCCCAGGCGGATACATGGGCGAAGTTCTCGTCGTCACGTTGGGCTTCGCCTTCGGGGGTCTGGTATTCCTCACGGAAATGCCCGCCACAGGACTCTTCGCGGTCGAGGGCGTCTCGGGCCATCAGTTCGCCGAGTTCAAAGAAGTCGGCTACCCGGCCTGCTTTCTCCAACGACGAATTCAACGACTCGGAGTTGCCAGGCACCCGGAGGTCAGTCCAGAACTCGTCGCGCAGGGCGCGAATCTCGCCCACTACCTTCTCGAGCCCTTCGCGGTTTCGGGCCATGCCGATGTTGTCCCACACCAGTTTGCCGAGTTCTCGGTGGAAGTAGTCGGGGGAGCGGGTGCCGCCCATGGACATGAATTGGTCTACCTGATCTTGCACACCCCGCACCGCGGTGGTGAAGGCTGGATCGTCCGTGCTTACGGGGTCTTGGCCCAACTTCGGTGCGAGATAGTCGCCGATGGTGTATGGCAACACGAAGTAGCCGTCGGCTAGCCCCTGCATGAGAGCTGAAGCACCGAGACGGTTGGCACCATGATCAGAGAAGTTCGCTTCGCCTGCGCTGTAGAGCCCGGGAATGGTGGTCATCAGGTTGTAGTCGACCCAGAGCCCGCCCATCGTGTAATGGGATGCCGGGTAGATGCGCATTGGCACCGTGTAGGGGTCTTCGGCCGTGATCCGCTCGTACATCTGGAACAGGTTGCTGTACTTGGCTTCGATCACGTCGCGACCATCGCGGTTGATGGCTTCGCTGAAATCGAGGTACACGCCGTTCTTGAGCGGACCGATGCCTTGGCCCTTGTCGACTACGGTTTTTGCGTTCCGGGACGCCACGTCTCGGGGCACGAGGTTGCCGAACGCCGGATACTTCTCTTCGAGATAGTAGTAGCGGTCCGCCTCAGGGATGCTGGCGGGGGCCCGATTCTCGTCGGGGTTCCGTGGCACCCAGATGCGGCCGTCGTTACGGAGCGACTCCGACATGAGCGTGAGTTTTGATTGGAACTCGTCAGCCACGGGGATGCAAGTGGGGTGGATCTGCGTGTAGCAGGGGTTGGCGAAGTATGCGCCTTTGCGGTGAGCCCGCCACGCCGCCGTCACATTACAGGCCATGGCGTTGGTGCTCAGATAGAACACATTGCCGTAGCCTCCGGTGGCGAGCACCACGGCGTGGGCAGAATGGGAGCGAATCTCACCGGTCACCAGATCGCGATACACGATGCCAACAGCTTCACCGTCTTTGGTGACGACATCGAGCATTTCGGTGCTGGTGTAGAGGTTGACCTTGCCCTCAGCCACCTGCCGCATCATCTGCTGGTAGGCGCCGAGCAGCAACTGCTGACCAGTTTGCCCCCGGGCGTAGAAGGTGCGGCTTACCTGAGCGCCACCGAATGAGCGGTTGTCGAGCAAGCCACCATATTCACGAGCGAACGGTACGCCCTGAGCCGCCATCTGGTCGATGATGTTCACCGACACTTCAGCCAGGCGATGCACGTTGGATTCGCGTGAGCGGTAATCGCCGCCTTTCACTGTGTCGTAGAACAGGCGGTAAACGCTGTCGCCGTCGTTGCGGTAGTTCTTGGCGGCGTTGATGCCACCTTGGGCCGCAATTGAGTGCGCCCGGCGGGGGCTGTCGTGGAAAGTGAACAGATCCACGTTGTAGCCCAGTTCGCCCAGGGTGGCTGCGGCCGAAGCTCCAGCCAGACCGGAACCAACAATGGCGATCCGAAACTTCCGCTTATTGGCGGGGTTTACGAGTTTGATTGAGAACTTGTGATTGTTCCACTTGTCGGCCATCGGGCCTTCGGGAATCTTGGAGTCTGCAAACATCTTTGGCTCCTAAGGCAGGCTGGGGTCGATAGTGATGATGTCGGTCAGCACCGCAATGGGGAAGCTCACGTTGCCAAGCAAGATGATGAGCGACAAGGCGATTGCGGCGTAGCGGCGAAGGTGATTGAGGTTGGGATTGTTGATACCCAAGCTCTGGAACATCGAATACACGCCGTGGAAGATATGGATTGACAACAGGGCGTTGGCCACGATGTAGAACACTGCCACAATCGGGTTCGAGAGGCTCCCCACCACATTCTGGTGAGCATGGCCTCGAGTGAACTCATAACCAGGGATCACGCCCCAGGTGAGATCGGCCAGATGGAAGATCAGGTAGACCAACACAATCACGCCGCTTACTCGCATCGAGCGAGAAGCGAAGTTAGCGGCTAGCCAGTCGCGCTTGGAGGCGTAGACCCGGTTAGCGGCCCGGTTCATCTTGGTCAACGAGTACATGGCATGGATGTGCAAACCGAAGGCCCCGGTCAGGCCGATCCGCATGATCCACAACACAACCGTGCGAGGGAAAAACGGCACGAGCATGTCGCGCAGAGCCTCGCCATAAAGGTTGGCATCGTAATCGGTGTGCCCGGCATGGGTAACCACTCCGAGATACAGTTTCAGGTTGCCGACCATGTGGGCGACCACAAAGCCGAGCAACATGAGCCCGGTAACTGCCATCACCCACTTCTTGCCTACCGCAGTTTGGTAGACATTTAACGGGAACGGTAGCGACTTTGGCTTGGACCGTATCGGGGACTGACCACTGTCGGGTCGGATTGTTGTGGACGCAGCCACTGGGAACCTCCGCAGCGAGGAATTGGATTGTCAATCGGACCATACCCTGGTTCAGCCGTTCCTGGCCATAGTCGTAACAATCTGTACACCGAAACTCCTATTTTCTGGTGGTGAAGGGGTTAATAACCTCGGCTGTGGGCACGGACACAGTTATATATCGGTTGGTACAGGCGTGGCTTGCAGAGTTCAGCTCAAGATCAATGATGAGCTGCCCAGTGATTTCGGGCACAACGAACTCAAGGTCGGCCACAAAACTGCAGGCGTCGGATTCAATTTCGCCGGTCCATTCGCGCTCCAGGCGCCAAGCGCCGAGCGACAGTTGGGCTTTCACCGCGACCCGAGGGAGAGGCTCGGGTAGTTCGCTTACGACATGGACCGCCAGATTGATTACTTGCCCTGGCGACACCACCGACGGAGGTGCATCAGCGATCACTACTACGGGGCGGCACGCATCGGCCAAGGTCGAATACGCTGGTTTGGGGACGCGGTCGAAGGTGAAGACTCCAAACCCTCCTTCGGGAACGCTGTCGGCAAGCGACATCACGCAGAAGCCGCCGGTGGGCTTATATTTCAGGCGTCGCAGGGTTTCAATCTGGGCTCGGATGACCTCGGCCTGGTACGCCTGGGTTCCTTGGGCCCAACTCAGCCCGTCGGCGTAGGCCCGGCGGGGTATGTATCGTTGGAACGCACCGACCTCAGCGCCAGGCCACGATGGCTCGTTCTCGTCCCAATCGTCAAGGCCCACCGACTGGGAGCCGATCGCTCCAACGAAGCTTCCGAGCCGAGGCCACTTCTTGAGCAGCTCGGCTAGGTCGGAGGCCACCCCGAACCGCCAACCCAACCAGAGGTGGGAGTCGGACCCGGTGAGATCGGTGAGGCTTGGCAGGGTGCCAGACCGGGTAATGACCGGGCGCGACGGATCAGCCGAGCGAAGTTCTCGGCGCAGGATGGGATCAAGGATCGATCGGTTCCAACTCGGTAGTAGATGACGTCCCAGCCGCACCCCCAAACGAGATGCCGGATTCGCATCAAGGCTCGGTTCGGGAATGGGTGGACCGTTGGGTTCGTTGTGAGCCGACCACACCACGATCGATGGGTGATGGCTCAAGATGTCGACCGCCGCCTTGGCCGCGGCCTTGGCCCGGGTGCGAGCTCGGGTGGCATAGGTGCCAATCAGGGGGAGGTCTTGCCACAGGAGCAGCCCCAGTTCGTCGGCGATGTCATAAAGGCTGGGATGACTGACATGGCCGTACACCCGCACCATGTTGAGGCCGGCATCTTTCGCGGCCTGAAGATCGCGGCGGATGGTTTCGGTCGATATGTCGGCGAGGAAAGGCCCTTGGGGGCCACAAGCAATGGCTTGAATGAAAATCCGTCGGTTGTTGACTAGCCAACTCATCGCTTCGGTACGAACTGTTCGTAGGCCGGTGCGCCAATGGCGGCGATCACTCACCGTGTTGGTCGAGTCGGTGATCGAGACCCCAACGTCATAGCGGGGCTGCTCGCCCATCTGGGCCGGCCACCAGAGTCGGGGGTTGTCGACTCGGGTGGTCCACTCGATGTGATTGGGCCCTCGGGCCAAGCTGTGAATGGCGGTGCCGCCTGCGGTGGAGCCGTCGGGACCTACTACTGAAGTATTGATCTGGGCATCGGTGGCTTCGGCCGCGTCGAGTTCTAAGCGGATTTGTAGGGTGGCTCGTTCCGGGTCGGCGTCGACACAGGTGAGACGAGCATGCACGATCGAAACAGGACCGGTGCGGTCAATGCCCACTGACCGCCAAATGCCCCCAGTGGTGCCGATGCTGGCAAGAGGCCCAGAACCCAACGACCCAACGACCGACTTTTTGGCGTCGTCACCTTGGCCCGATGAATACGACACTTCGATAGTGAGGAGATGCGAAGACACATCGGAGTTAGCCACTATCTCGGTGATGTCGAACCGATGGGGGGCGTAATAGACCGAAGTTTCACCCACATGTTGCCCGTCGAGCCAGATGTCGGCCTCGGCGAGAACCCCATCGAGACGTAGCCAGAGGCGTTCCCCCTCGTCGGGAGGATCAATCGTGAAACGTCGACGGTAGACGACGGGGCCGGAAGTGTCGGCGAACGCCGGGTGTTGGCCCCAATGGCCAGGAACCTCGACAAGTTCCCACTGGCTGTCGTCGTAGTCGGGGTCGGCGCCCGAACGATCCACTTCAGGGGTTGAGGTAGCGCAGCGCCATTTCCCGGAAAGGTCCACCTGTCAACATTAGCGGTCTATGAGAGGCGAGGCCACGGATCGTGGAAGATCTCATCCTCGAATCGGCACTACGGACCTGCCCCCGGTAGGGTGAGCGGGGTGGATAGACCTACGACATTGGGTGCCCTCCGAGATTCTGGTTGGAAATCCCGCAGCGTAAAAGACGAGATTCGCGAGAATGCCATCGCCAAGATTCGCTCTGGCGAAGGGATGTTTCCCGGGATCGTGGGCTACGAAAACACCGTGCTCCCTCAGTTGGAGCATGCGGTGCTGGCCGGACACGATGTGATCTTCCTGGGTGAGCGAGGTCAGGCGAAGACCCGGATGATCCGCGGCCTCACCAACCTGCTTGATGAGTGGATGCCGGTAGTGGCTGGGTCTGAGATCAATGACGACCCCTACGCCCCGGTGTCAGCGCACGCTCGGCAGTTGGTGGACGCCGAAGGCGACAATACCCCGATCGAGTGGGTGCACCGTGACGACCGTTTTGGCGAGAAGCTGGCTACCCCCGACACTTCGATTGCTGATCTGATCGGTGAAGTGGATCCGATCAAGGTGGCCGAAGGGCGTTATCTGTCCGACGAACTCACCCTTCATTATGGTCTGGTGCCGCGCACAAACCGTGGCGTGTTCGCGATCAACGAGCTCCCCGACCTGGCCGAACGTATCCAGGTCGGCCTGTTAAACGTGTTGGAAGAGCGCGATGTGCAGATTCGGGGTTACAAAATCCGGCTTCCGCTCGACGTGCTGCTGGTGGCTTCTGCTAACCCCGAGGACTACACCAACCGTGGTCGGATGATTACGCCGTTGAAAGATCGATTCGGAGCCCAGATTCGTACCCACTATCCACTGGAAGTGGAGACTGAAATAGAGATTGCTCGCCAAGAGTCCCGGCTTTTGGATGTCAGTCCCGATCTGCAAGTGTCGGTGCCGAGGTTTATGGAAGAGGTGGTCGCAACCTTCACCCATCTCGCCCGTTCCAGCCCCCAGATCAATCAGCGGTCGGGGGTTTCGGTGCGTTTGACGGTGGCCAACCTCGAAACTTTGGTGGCCGCCGCAACTCGTCGAGCTCTCCGGTTAGGGGAAACCGAGATTGTTCCCCGAGTGAGCGACCTTGATGGGCTCATCGCGTCTACGGCCGGCAAGGTGGAGGTCGAAGCGTTGGAGGAAGGGCGCGACGCTGAAGTGGTCGACCATCTCCTTCGCGGTGCGGTGCTGGCGGTGTTTAAGGACAATGTGTCCCCAGAATTAGTCCGCCAAGTGGTCGACTCGTTTGATGGTGATGTGACCTTTAGTGCGGGCGACGATCTGCCCGCATCGGCTTACGGCGACGCCTTGGCCAACAACCCTGCCTTGGCCGCCACGGTGGCTGGATTGGTGGGCGACACCGATACCCTGGCATCACGGGCATCGGCGATTGAGCTGATCCTTGAGGGCTTGCACCTCTCCAAGAGACTCAACAAAGACGCGGTCGGCGGCCGCTCGAATTACCGTGGGCGTTAGAGATCATGGAAAGAATGGCGGAACAGTTTGTACCCGTAATCCGGGTGGCGGATGTAGATCGTTCACTCGAGTGGTATTCCGAATTCGGATTTACTGAAGAGTTTACGAGTCGGTTCTCCGACGATTTTCCCGCTTACCGGGCGATCAGCCGGGGTGGCTTTGGGATTCACCTGTCCGAACATCCCGGTGATGCGACCCCCGACTCGTTACTGTTTGTGTTTGTTGACGACGTGGAGAACCTGGCAGCTCAACACGGCTGTGAAGTCGAAGAAACACTTTGGGCTCGGTCGTTTACCTTGTCTGACCCAGACGGCAATCGGCTGCGATTCGGTCAGCAGAAGCCATCGGACGGAGATATGGCTCGCGTGTCCACAAACGGGGTGCATGCGGTAGAGGAATCACCAAACGCAGAGCCTGGCTCCGGGGACGGGACCGACAACTCAGCGTCCAACGACAACTCAGCGTCCAACGACAACTGATTAGGCCGTGGCGGATAGGGCGTTACGAACCGAGCCGACGAGCGTTACCGCTGGGAGTAGTGCTGGAAACGATTGGCGGCCTCAGTAGCTTGGCGCTGGGCCGTGAACACTCCCGGCGTAGCGTGACCATTCTCCCAGTGGTAACCATCGATCGGGCTGGTCTGCCACCACCCGACCAGGGGAGTGGATCGGGTGAGTTCGGTAATGAACGCAAAGGTGTCGTCCACGTGAGCGGCCCCCATCCGATCATGTGAGTTGGGAGCAAGTAAGGAGCCTGCGGCCAGTATCGGTCGGTCGTCAGCGTGGGTGAACACGGCTTCGAGATTGTCAGCGAACGGTTCAAACAACGCCGAACCAGAGAGTGCAGTAATGGCGCCGTCGCCAGCAACTTGGGCTGGTGGTGCCAGCTCGATGATAAGGCGATCGTAGGCTCCCTGGTAAGGGGCGACGGCTACCTCTGGCACGTCACCTGCTTGCACGACCCCTTCGGTGATGGCCCGCATCCAGGATTCGAAGGTGAGGTTGTGGAGTTGCCGGGCGTGGCGCTCGGCCTTCACGTTGTCGGTAATGGGGTGCCACGAACGGAAGGTCTCCATGGCTGCGACCGGCCCGCCGCCGCTGAGGATCCTCCAGGCTTCGTAGCTACCTAAAATCGTGTCTCGTACCTCTTCACTCGCCCGGGCCGGGTCATTGCGGCCGGGAGGAGCGACCGCCCACAGGTTCCCGCGTAACGCTCGGAACACTGGGCTGCGTTGCGGGACCCATCCGGCCACGAGGTCGCCAAAGGTTTCACCTACCCATTCGACATGGCGAGGCCATAGCAGGCCGCGAGTCTTGGGATCCCGGAAGCCTCGTTCGTCGACCTCGAACCATCCGGGCAGAGTGTTGTCTACGAGGCAGGCCCATACCTCCAATCCGAGCGCGTTGGCTTTCTCCAGCATTTGGCGGTAGCGGTCGATGGTGTCGACAAGATAGCGCCCTTGCGTGGGTTCAAGCTCCGCCCACTCAAGGGTGATGGCTATTTCGCTCCCCCCGAGTTGGGCGAGCATGGTGAGATCCTCGGGCCAGGTGTGAATCCATGGGAGGGTCGCCTCTTGCACTTTTGGTGCTCGGTGTCCATCAGCCCAACGATGCCAAGCCGTGGCTGGCGACGGGCCAGCCAGTTCAGAAGGGGAGACGACCACCCCTAATACTGGCCTTGTGTCAGCGGGTTGTGGGGGTTCGCGTTCTGGTAGTGACGACACCTACACCTCCGTGGGGAGTTCGAAAGGGCCTTAGGGGTCACAATCCACTAGGCTTTGTACATGGTAGGACAACGCTATCGGTACTCCCGCTGGGACGGCAGCCAAAAGGGCTACGACTTCGACGCTTTCGACGTCATGGCAGAAATGGCCGACGATCTCATGTACCACGGCGATCCAATGGCAGCGCTGCGTCGCCTGATGCAAGAAGGTTTTGAAGACCGGAACGGTGAGCGGGTGCAGGGGCTGCGCGAGATGTTGGAGCGGCTCCGGCAGGAACGCCAGGAGCGCCTGGAGAACAACGACCTGGGTGGCGTCTACGACGAAGTCAACGAGGCCCTATCGGAATTGGTCGCCACCGAGCGTGGAGCTCTGTCCGATCGCAGCGCCCTAGCTGACATGGAGTTGGCCGACCCCGATGTGTCTGAAGAGGCACAACGCAATGCCGAATTGGCCCAGGAAACCACGGCCACCAAACAGATGCAGCTCGACCTGTTGCCCAACGACCTCGCGGGCAAGGTTCGCGGGCTGCAAAACTATGAGTTCGAATCGGCGGCCGCTCAGGAGCAATTCAATGAACTGGTAGACCAGTTGCGTCAGCAGTTGATGCAACAGCAGGTGAACCAGATGTCGGGGGCGATGGAGAACATGTCGCCCGAAGACATGTCGCGTATGAAAGACATGATGGCCGAGCTCAACCAGATGTTGGAGCAGCGGGCTCAAGGGGAGGAGCCAGACTTCGAACGGTTCATGGAAGAGTACGGCGATTTCTTCCCCGAAAACCCTGAAACCCTCGACGAGTTGCTTGAGAACCTCGCCCAGCGCATGGCGGCCATGCAAGCGATGCTCAACTCGATGACGCCGGAACAGCGTCAGCAACTTATGGACCTGTCCAACCAGTTGTTGGAAGACATGGATCTGAATTTTGAGGTGTCACGCCTGGGGCAGAATCTGCAGCAGATGTTCCCCGATGCGGGATGGGAACGCAGCTATGACTTCCAGGGCTTCGACCCTCTGGGTTTTGCTGATGCCTCGGAAATGATGCGTGAACTCGGGCAGATCGACGATCTGGAACAGTTCCTGCGGCAGGCGAGTTCGCCCCAGGCTTTGGCCGAGGTGGATATCGAACAGGTGAAGAACCTTCTGGGGCAGGAAAGCGCTGAAAGTATGCAGCGGGTTGCTGAACTGGCCAAGATGATGGAGGAACAGGGCCTCATCCAAAACAAGGAAGGCCGGTTGGAGCTGACGCCACGTGGCCTGCGTCGGCTCGGGCAACAAGCATTGGGTGACTTGTTCCGCAAGCTTTCCCCGGACCGGATCGGCAAACACGATATTGGTCGTTCAGGGATTGGACACGAGCGGGATTACGCCACCAAACCCTACGAGTTCGGTGATCCGTTTAATCTTCACATCGAACGAACGGTGAGAAACGCTGTGCGTCGGGCCGGAGGTGGCACCCCGGTGCGACTGACGCCCGAAGACTTTGAGGTGGAGCGAACCGAGCAGCAGGTTCGTTCCAGTACTGTGCTGATGCTCGACCTTTCACTGTCGATGCCAATGCGCAACAACTTCCTTCCGGCGAAGAAAGTGGCCCT
>Ga0316189_10006717_pt1 | contig 10951 bp, 10 predicted proteins | sample LowCovwburrow_MG_FD_204930 | JGI IMG/M metagenome (GOLD analysis project Ga0316189, IMG submission 204930) | Coastal sediment microbial communities from Maine, United States - Lowes Cove worm burrow | ecosystem: Environmental > Aquatic > Marine > Coastal > Sediment | place: USA: Maine... | reverse complement strand
CGACTCGGTCGAGTTGGTGATGCACGCTGAGCGGTTCGATGCGATGGTCTCGATTGCCGGGTGTGACAAGTCGCTACCGGGGATGCTGATGGCAGCGGCCCGGCACAACCTGCCCTCGGTATTCCTTTATGGAGGCTCGTCGCTTCCCGGCAAGCTCGACGGTGTTGATATCTCGATCGTCGACGTATTCGAGGGCATTGGGGCCCACTCCGAGGGCCGCATCGACGACGAACAGTTGCTCCGTATCGAGCAAGCCGCCTGCCCGGGCGATGGCTCGTGTGCGGGGATGTTCACGGCGAACACGATGGCGTCGGTCGGCGAGGCGCTCGGCATGTCGCTTCCCGGGAGCGCGTCCGTTCCGGCGGTCTCCGCGAGGCTCGACGACTATGCGCGGCAATCGGGGGAAGCAGCGATGGAACTGCTGCGCTCCGATATCCGACCCCGAGACATCATGACCCGCAAGGCGTTTGAGAACGCTATCACCGTGGTGATGGCCCTCGGTGGGTCCACGAACGCGGTGCTCCACCTGCTCGCAATCGCTCACGAAGCTCGTGTCGATCTGACGCTCGAGGACTTCGACCGTATCAGCAGGAAGACACCACACGTGGGTGACCTCAAGCCGTTCGGCCGGTATCACATGGTCGACCTCGACCGTATCGGCGGCGTGCCGGTGGTTCTGCGTGCGCTCTACGACGAAGGGCTGATCCACGGCGACACGCTCACCGTGACCGGTCAGACGATGGCCGAGAACCTGGCAGGTGTCTCGTTTCCGGAAGATCAGGACGTGATGCGGGCGATGGCCGATCCGGTGGCTGACCAGGGTGGGATTGCGATTCTGCGCGGAACGCTCGCGCCGGGAGGTGCGGTCGTGAAGATCGCGGGCGTCGACCTCGATGTCTTCGAAGGCAGGGCGCGGGTGTTCGATGACGAGCAGCACGCCCTCGAGGCACTCTGGGCACACGACCTCCGCCCCGGCGACGTTGTGGTGATTCGGTATGAGGGTCCATCGGGAGGTCCCGGCATGCGGGAGATGCTCGCGATCACAGCGGCGATCAAGGGTGCAGGCCTCGGCAAGGACGTGCTCCTGATCACCGACGGTCGATTCTCCGGAGGCACGACCGGCCTCTGTATCGGCCATGTGGCTCCGGAGGCCGCCAAGGGTGGTCCGATGGCGCTCGTCAAGGAGGGAGACAGGATCCGGGTCGACCTTCCGGCCAGACAGCTCGATCTTCTCGTCGATGAAGCCGACCTCGAGTCCCGGCGCGCCGCGTGGTCGGTGCCTGCGCCTCGATACCCGACCGGCGCTCTGGGGAAATACGCCAAGTTGGTCGGCTCGGCGGAGCGTGGCGCCGTTTGCGATTGATCTCTCGGTCGAAACGGGAACCGTGCGGTTCCCCCGCGGAGGGGACTAGCGTGCCGGGCATGGAACTCAGCATCGAATACTGCGTCGTTTGAAGCTACACCAGCCGTGCCGTGAGCATGGCCGACCAACTGCTCGGCGAGTTCGAGCAGATCATCAGTCGTCTGACCCTGATCCCTTCGGGCGGCGGGCGATTCGAGGTGATGCTCGACGACCGAATGATCTACTCGAAAGCCGCAACCGGTCAGCACCCTGACTACGAGGCGGTCGCCGCTCCGCTCCGGGAGATCCTGGGCTAGCGTTTCGCGCGACTCAGGTCTCTATCCCGATAACCTTTGGATCGTGAAACAGGGAACCGGTAGAACCGTCCTCGTGACCGACCTCATCGCGTCGGAAGGCCCCTTCCAGGAGGCAGCGCGCGATTTCGTCGCCGGCACCTGCAGCGTCTGCGAGATCGTCATCGCTGAACAAGACGCCAGATTTCACAATGCCGGCTACCTCTGCTTGGACTGCTGGCAGTTCGCCGGAGGTCTCGAGGGCTAGGCCCGCTCAGTCTGTCAACCGACGACGACGCGCCGTCCACGGACCCATGTCTCGTACACGACCGTTTCCCTCAGCTCATCGGGGTCGACGGTGACGGGATCCCGATCGACGACGATGACGTCCGCCGGACTCGTGGGAGCGAGCGGCAGAGGTTCTCCGAGCGCACGTGCAGCTCCGTCGGTGAAGAGCGCGAGGGCCCGGTCGGGGAGGAGGCTCTCGGCGCGCATGACCCCTGCCCGGTCGCGGGCGAGCGCCATGCCGGCCCAAGGATCCGGCGACTCGACCGGGCTGTCCGAACCTCCGCACATGGGAACCCCCGCGTAGTCCAACGATGCAAACGGGTAGGTCGAGACGATGCGGTCCGCTCCCACCCGGTCGGCGATCCACTCGAACTCGGACCCCAAGAATGCCGGTTGTACCGATGCAATCACCCCGAGCCGGGCGATGCGGTCGATGTCCGATCGCTCGAGAACGGATGCGTGTTCGATCCTGAGCTTTTGCGGGTTCGCCCCTTCGGCGATGAGTTCCTCGAAGAGATCGATGACGGCACCATTCGCCCGGTCGCCGATCGCATGGATCGCAACCATTCCGCCCATGTCGAGCGATGCCTTGGCCAGTTCCCGGTCCGACGCGTCGAGGCGCATGGTTCCCATTTCGTCCGGCCGGTCGGAGAACGGGGCGTGCATCGCCGCCGTGTGACCTCCGAGACTTCCGTCGGCGAAACCCTTGTATCCGGCCCACCGAAGGCGTTCACTCCCGGCGCCGATGCGACGAGCAGCGTCGGCGAGTCCGTCGACTGTGTGGGCAATGACAAACGCGTGAACGGTGATCGGGAGGCGGTCCGCGACTGCAGCAAGCCGAGTGACTTCGTCGCCGAGGCTCGCCCACGGCCCGTCCCCAAGGCCAAGGATCGCCCCGATGGAGGTGATGCCCATGGCCGCAAGCCCGGTGAGCGCGCGGAGGAGAGAATCATCGGTGACCGCTTCGGATGCGTCGAGACGAGTCGAGACCAGATCGATGGCGGTCTCGCGCAGAATCCCGTTCGGCTCGCCTGCCTTGTCGCGGTCGATCCCGCCGCCTCCTGGATCTGTCGTTGACCGGTCGATGCCGGCGACACGGAGAGCAGCAGTATTGGCGATCGCGACATGCCCGCAGTACCGGTGAACAAGGACCGGACGGTCCGGTGCAGCCGCATCGAGGTCACTGCGAGTGGGGAGTCGACGTTCGGCGAGCGACGCATCGTCGAGCCGGAGAGCAACGAACGGCGCGTTTGGCCCGAGATGTTCTGCAGCATTCCGGATCGTGCCCTGGAGCATGTCGATGCTCGTGACATCCTCCAGCGAGATCCCGAAGAGTGAGGCTGCGTATGGGACCGGGTGCATGTGGGCGTCGCGCATCCCCGGCAGAAGGAAGGCGCCGTCGTAGTTCTCGACCTGAACTCCAGGCTGCCGGAGAGCTCGCTGGTCGCCGACGGCCACGATGCGGTCGTCGTGCATCAACACAGCGTTTCCGTGGATCCCGCGGGCAGTCCGCACGGCCTCACCGACGAGGAGACGTCGTCGCGACGTCATCGCAGGCGATCGGGGAGGAGCGGTTCGATGATCCCTTGGAGTCCGTCGTGAACCAGGCTGTTGGTAGCGAGGACAAGCGGTGTCGTTGGAACGGAGTCGGTGCCGAAGAGGTCGGTGACCCGACCGCCGGCCTCACGAACGATCAGGATCCCGGCCGCCTGATCCCAAGGAGCAAGACCGAGCTCCCAGTATGCCTCGTACCTGCCTGCTGCAACCCAGGCGAGGTCAAGCGCCGCCGAACCGAATCGTCTGATGCCGTTGACCGAGGCGAGGACGGCACCGACGACCCGCGCGTATTCGTCGGCGTAGTCGCCGTGGTCATACGGGAAGCCGGTCGCAACCACGGATCGGTCAAGGCTCTCGACCGGTGAGACGCTGATTGGACGCTCATTGAGATAGGCGCCATGGCCGGCGGCGCCCGAAAAACACTCGTCACGGAGCGGGTCGTAGATGACTCCGACGAGCGGCCGATCACCCTCCCAGAGGGCGACGCTTACCGAGATCTGCGGGATTCCGTGGACGAAGTTGACCGTTCCGTCAAGCGGGTCCACGATCCAGAGTCGCCCGTCGGGAATTGTGCCCCCGCTCTCTTCCGCAAGGATCGCATCGTCCGGACGGTGCTCGGCGATGACGGAGAGCACAACGGCCTCGGAGGAATGATCGGTCTCGGTCACCGGGTCGAACTGCCGTTTGTACCGCGGCGTCACACCCTGATCGAATCCATCACGAACAATCGCACCCCCAGCCCGCGCGGCGGCAATCGCAATGTCAAGGTCGTCCATGGCCCGAAGACTAGGAGACATGAGACTCGAGACCGGCCTTGTCTCGTGTCTCATGTCTCCTATCTCATGTCTCGCTTCTCACTACCCTCCGGCTCTCATGTTTCCCTACCTCGCGGCATTTGCCAGCGCCTTGCTGATGTGGGCTGCGTTCCCGCCGTTGGACATCGGGCCGCTTGCTTTCATTGCGCCGATTCCGTTGTTTTGGGGGCTGCGGCGTGTCGAGCGCGGTTTTGAGGCTGTCACCCTCGGCTTCCTGTGGGGAACGGTATTCTTTGGATTGCTGCTGTTCTGGATCAGCATCCTCGGGTTCATCGCCTGGGTACCCCTCGTGTTGTTGATGGCGGCCTTCTTCGGGCTCTACGGTCTGGTGGTATGGCTCTTCCGCCTCTGGCCTGCGTGGAGATGGTGGCTCATCGTGGTCGGGTCGTGGGCTGTCATCGAGTTCGTTCGCGCCCGATTCCCGTTCGGTGGATTCCCGTGGGGCAACATCGGGTACGCAGCCGGCGGGTTCTCTCCGATCCTCGGAAGCGTTCAGTTTGTTGGACCGGCCGGTTGGACCGTTTTGGCCGTCGCGTTCGCTGCTGCTGCTGCGCTATTGATCGAGTCACGCGACCATTGGCGGCAGTTCGTCGACACGACGGTTGTCATCGTCCTCCTCGGTGTTGTTGGAATGCTGTTCGCCCCGCGAGCCGACGGGGAGACGTTGCGAGTCGCGATCGTGCAGGGGGGATCTCCCTGCCCGATGGTCCATTGCCAGAACGAGAACCAACGCATCTTCGAATCGCATCTTGCTCAGACCGAAACGATTCCGGTCGGCGGTGCCGATCTTGTCGTGTGGGCCGAGAATTCCACGGGACCGCCGTTTGATCCGGAGACCAACGATGCCGTGAAGGCTGCGATCATCTCGGAGGCCGGGCGAATCGGTGCCTACTTCCTCGTTTCCGGCACCAGAAAGGTGGAGCCGGACGGTTTCCTGAACGTCAACATGTTCTACTCACCCGAAGGAGTGAAGATCGGCGAATACGCGAAACAGCATCCGGTTCCATTCGGCGAATACGTTCCACTCCGCTCGCTGCTCGGGTTCATTCCGCAGCTCGACCAGGTGCCGAGAGACATGGTGCGCGGTACCGATCCGGTGGTGTTCCCCATGGCACAAGGCCAGCTTGGATCCGTCATATCCTTCGAGGGTGCCTTCCCGAGGAGCATTCACGCGATCTCAAATGCAGGGTCCCAACTCCTGGTTGTTGCTACAAACGAGAGCACCTATGGCGATTCTCCTGCCTCGGACCAGCTCATCGACATGACGAGGGTCAATGCGGCCGCAATCGGCCAGGATGTCGTACACGCCGCGATCACCGGCACGTCGACCTTCATCACTGCGGCAGGAAGTGTCGGCGAGGAGACCGAGTTGTATACCGAGAGTGTGCTCTACGGGAACGTCGCCATGCGTTCGGCCGGCCCGACGGTGTTCACGCGATTCCCCAACTGGGTCACGCTGCTCGCACTTGTTGGCCTTGTGGGTGCGCTCTTCTGGCCGGGCGAGGGCGGACTCGAGGCTCTCGTTGGGCGTCATCGACGCGAATAGTCCTCCTCCTGGAAGACGTGCGGAAGAATTGTTTTGCAATGTCGGGATAGTGCAAATAGAATCGTGGCAACGTATCTCTAGAAACCCCGATTGGCGTTGTCCACCGCCGACGTAACGGGTCTTATCCAGCCGCTCTCTTCGGAGGTTATCCATGTCCGACATCATGAAGGCTTCTCGCCCCCAGGGCCGGTCCCGCCGACCGAAGACGTATGACGAAGGTCGCGTTTGCGGGAGCGACGAATGTGACACCGTCCTTTCTCGCTACAACCGTGCCGAGTTCTGCCACACGCACAAGCCGGTCAAGTACCCCCGTCTTCGCGGTGTGCTGACGCAGAACTAGGTTCAGTAGCAAGACTCAAGTAGCAAGAAGAGAGCCGGCGCCTTGTTGGACGCCGGCTCTCTCGCGTTCGGTGGGGTCTTCTCGCTATGCCTCGTAGGCGGTGATTGCCCGATCGAGGATGTCGATGCCGGCTTCGAGATCCTCGAGAGAGACGTTCAGGGGTGGGATGAACCGGATGACGTTGTTGTCGGGACCACAGTTGAGGATGAACAGGCCGAGTTCCTCCGCCTTCCTCGAGATGAAGCGGAACGCTTCGGTATCCGGTTCGCGGCCATCTTTGACCAACTCGATTCCAATCATGAGGCCGAGGCCGCGAACGTCGCCGATCGTCCTGTGACGTTCCTGGAGATCGCCGAGCCGGGTGAACGAGAAGTCCGACCGTTCCGCGATACCGGGGATGACATCCTTGAGCATCTCGACCACTGCGGCGGATGCAGCGCAGGAAACCGGGTTACCTCCGAAGGTGGTGCCGTGCGAGCCCGGCTCCCACTTCGCAAGGATCTCCTTCGAAGCGCCGACGGCGGAGAGCGGGAGACCGTTGGCGATCGCCTTGCCCATCACGAGGATGTCGGGGTCGACGCCGTAGACCTGGCTCGTGAAGAAGTCGCCGGTGCGGCCGAAGCCGGTCTGGACCTCGTCGGCGATCATCAGGATTCCGTGTTCGTCCGCAAGGTCCCGAATGGCCTTTGTGAACTCGTAGCCGGCCGGGTAGTACCCACCTTCGCCCTGGAGCGGCTCGAACAAGAAGGCGGCGATCTCGTCCGGCGCCACTTCGTGCTTGAACATGAGCCGCAGTTCGTTCAGCGCGTAGGCGTTGGCGTCCTCCTGCGACATGTTCCAGCGGTACGGATGCGGGAATGGGGTGACGAACACCGACGGGACCAGCGGGAAGTAGCCGCTTCGGTACTTCGCGCGTGACGTTGTGTACGACACGGAACCCATGCTGCGGCCGTGGAAACCACCGCGGAACACGACAATGCCCTGGCGACCCGAGGTTTTTCGAGCGAGCTTCACCGATGCCTCCACGGCTTCAGCACCGGAGTTCATGAAGAAGACCTGCTCCACACTGTCCGGAGCCACGTCGATGATGTTCTCTGCGGCCGTTGCGACCGACTCGTAGAGGAATGATCCGCCGGCATGCCAGAGGCGGCTGAGTTGGTCTTCGGCTGCGGCGGCAACCGCGGGCGGTCTGTGGCCGAGGTTGGTCACGGCGATGCCGCAGGCGAAGTCGATGTAGCGGTTGCCGTTGCTGTCGGTGACCCATGTGCCGTCACCTTCGACAATCTCGATCTGAGAGTCGTAGGTGATGACGGGGGCAATAGCGTCTGTGAGTCGGCGGGAGAGGTCGGTCACGGTGTTCCTCCTGGTTCGCGGGCGGGGATGTACGAGACTGACCGGCGCTACGGAGCTGCGAAGAGGTGGCCGCGTTCAGTCTGAGGAGTCCAGATCATGGAGCCATTATGACTGGTTTCGGCCGCAGGGCCGCCGAAACTATGCGCCGCGGGTGTGCAACAGCCCCTCCCCTGCGCTCCGGCAAGAAGCCCCTTCCGCGTCCGAGCAATCGCTCGAACGCGCCTCCCCCACTGCGTGGGAGAGGCAAAGACCACCACTCTCTCCCCTCCCTCACGAAGTGGGGGAGGGTGGGAGGGGGCGGCTTGGGAGCTTGGATCGCGGAGATGAGGCTTCCCGCCGGCTGCCTCTCTCCCTACTCGCCTTTGAACTCCGGGGGTCTTCGCTCTATGAATGAGGCCATGGCTTCTCCGAGGTCGTTGGAGTGAAGGAAGGCTGCGTTCCACAGGGCCACGTAGTCGAGGGCCTCTTCGACCGTCTTGCCCTGTCCGGCTCGGAGCACCGCCTTTGTGCCCCGTACGGCGAGCGGCGAGTTCGTGGCGATCAGTTCGGCCGTCTCGATTGCCGCGGCGAGCGTCGCGTCCTGGTTGGGGAGCAACCGGGTGATCAATCCCATTGAAGCGGCCTCGCCGGCGTCGAAATCGCGACCGGTGTAGGCCAACTCGGCGACACTGCCCGGGTCGATGATGTGCGGAAGGCGTTGCAGCGTTCCGACGTCGGCGACCATGGCCAGGCGAGTCTCCCGGATGGAGAAGACGGCGTCGGCCGCGGCATATCGGATATCGCATGCGGTAATCAGATCGACGCCCGCTCCGATGCAGTAACCGTGAATGGCGGCGATCACCGGCACCGGGCACTGAGCGAGCGAGGAGAACGTGTGCTGCATCGTCTCGACGAGCTTTCTGGTCTTCACACGCTGAGCGGCAGGTGATGCAGGGGCGGCCGCCGTCGGGTCGAGGCTTCCGGTTGCGATCACCGGGCCGAATGACTTGAGGTCGAGGCCGACGGTGAAGGCCGAACCCTTCGCCGCGACTACAACCGCTCGAACGCCCGGGTCGTCGCCGAGGTCCTCCATTGTGCTGGGGAGCGTTGTCCAGAACTCCGGGGCGAACGCGTTGCGCTGGTCGGGGCGGTCGAGCCACACGACGGCGACGGGGCCGCGGCGCTCAATCGAGATCGGGGGAGTTTCATCCATGTCGGAAGGGTAGCGAGTGCCCCTATTCGTACCTCTGCAGTCCTTGCTCGAGGCGTTCTTGCGAGTCGACGCTGAACCAGGACCTCGCGTCCTCGTTCCACGTCCGCCACTCCGGCTCGGTGACGAGACGGGTATCGACGCGATCGAGAGCCGTGATGATCGAGCGACCTCCGGTGTCGAGAACGTCGGTGGCTGCGGCGAGGAACGAGGGTCGGTACACGCCGCACGTGACCTGCTGCCACCCATCGTCGCACGGTACGACGGCTTCACCTTCAAGAGCTAGGAGTTCATTGAGGGTCTGGTGACGCACGAAGGGATGGTCAACCGCCACCAGGACCACCGTTCGGCCGGGGTGGAGCCACATCACCGTCTCGAGGCCGGTGAGGGGTCCGCGGGCGTCCTGCCGTCGGTCCGCGATGGCAGGCGTTCCGCTCGGTGCTGTGGTGCGGCCGACGACCACCACATCGCCGACCGGCGCAACTGCGTTGATCACCACATCGAGCATGGTCGATGAGCCGATAGGGGTCATCGCCTTGTCGAACCCCATCCGAGTGCTGTCACCACCGGCGAGCACAGCGACGATCGGTTGATCCATGGCGCGACGGTAGCTGGAACGGCGAACGCATCGCCGACCGTCATAGCGGCGAGGACCGGCGGCGACGCCGGCCACACCCAACAAGGAGAAGGACGATGTCCAGACCAAAGCGGACGGGGAAGACTCGAGCTGTGACGGCGGCCTTGCTGGCTGCCGTTCTGTTGTTGGGGGCCTGCAGCGGTTCCGAGGACACTGCGAACGTGTCAACGACAGCGGCGTATGCCACTGAGGAAACGATCGCTGCGAGCGGTGGTGAAGCGATGGATGCGGAGTTGGTCAGCGAACCGGGGGTCAAGGTATCCCCTGCGATCGGGACTGCACTGCCGGACGGGCTCAAGGTCATCCGCGACGGCCGCGTCGACATCAGGGTGGAGGTCGGAACCTTCGGTCAGATCTCATCGCAGCTCAGGAGCATTGCCGCAGACCTCGGCGGCTACATCACCGCAGGCGAAACCCACCTGCAGCAGAGCGACGATGTGAAATACACCGTGGGTTGGCTCACGATGCGAATCCCCGAGGACCGCTTCGATGATGCCTTGAACCGGGTTGATGGCCTCGGCGAGCGGCTGAGCCTCAATGTGTCGAGCCAGGATGTCACCGAGGAGTACGTCGATCTCGAGGGTCGGCTCCGGTATTGGCGCAGTCAGGAAGAGTTCTACCAGCGACTCATGAACGAGGCGACAGAGATAGACGACCTGGTCACCATCCAGACTCGAATGCAAGACGTGCTGCTGAACATCGAGCAGATCGAGGGACGCCTTCGGTATCTCGACAGCCGGACCAGCTTCTCCACGCTCACGGTCGGCCTGACCGAGGTGCCCGGGACCACACCGATCGAAGACCCGGACGATCCTGGAATCCTCGAGGAGGCGATCGATCAGGCAGGCGAGGTACTGCTTGCGACGATTGGTGGATTGATCGTGGGTGCTGCGTTTGTGCTCCCGATCGCGTTGCTTGCGCTGGTCGGGTTCGGGCTCTGGCGTGCCGTGGCGGCGGCCCGTCGTCCGAAGGACCGTAAACCGCAGGCGTCTGGGAAGTCGTCTGCCGAAGACGAACCGGTGGCGGACGACAAGCCGTCGGAGGAGTAGGCGTCGACCGGGTCGGCTGCTGGGTCACCCGAGCGTGAAGGGCGGGTACTCGTCGGTGAGTGCGACGGTCCAGCCCCACGCTCGGGCCCACCATCGCTGGTAGTTGAGAACGAACTCGTGGACACCGAGCGGAAGCTGACCGGTGAACACGACGATCACGTAGCCAACCCATGCGACGAGTAGGACACCGAAGCTCATGAGGAAGAGAATGATGAAGTGCGGCAGCGCCGCGACGGTGCGGACGAGGAAGATCCCGAGTACGGCGAGCAGGCGGTTCCGTGGCTGCGGCGCCGGTTCCACGGCTACGGTCACCGGGTAGTTCTGATCTGTGCCAAACGTTGGGTAGACGTCCGTGGTGCCGGCATACCAGGCGACCACACGGGTGATCCAGGCGAGGAAGATGATCTCGAGCCGGCGGATGGGATCGGGTAGCCGATCGGTGAACGCGATGCCCCAGTAGCCGATCCACGCCAGGATCTGAATCATCATGCCGAAGAGGAACAGAAGCAGAATGTGCGGGAGCAGGAGGATCAGCTTGATCA
>Ga0316189_10006716_pt1 | contig 10951 bp, 10 predicted proteins | sample LowCovwburrow_MG_FD_204930 | JGI IMG/M metagenome (GOLD analysis project Ga0316189, IMG submission 204930) | Coastal sediment microbial communities from Maine, United States - Lowes Cove worm burrow | ecosystem: Environmental > Aquatic > Marine > Coastal > Sediment | place: USA: Maine... | reverse complement strand
TACGGCGACGATACTTCATGTCCAACACTCCATCTTTGGTCAAAGATTAAAGTGTTGCGTCCACCTGTTGAGCCCACCGGACAAATCAGACATTAGTAATCCGCCAAAGATGCCCGCTTGATAGAACGCGGCAGCCTCATTAACGTTTCTGCAAGTAGACCTTGCTCGCAATATTGTGGGAGATTTTGATGACACCTGATTTGGACACGGCCCGTCGTATGGCTCAAGACCATTGCGTTGCCTGGACGAACCGGACCCCTGACATTGTCGCCCACCGATATGCAGAGCAAACAACCATGAGCATGAACGGGGGCGAACCAATGACGAGCCGATCCCAGATTGCCGACATGGCGGTGGGTTTCATGTCTGATTTTCCGGACCTTATTCTAAGCCTCGATACGGTTCTCGTAGCGGATCATCATATGGTCTACGCGTGGACGTTCGAGGGTCACCACAAGGAGACTGGTAACCACGTTCGTTTCTCTGGTTGGGAAGAATGGGATTTGGATGACAATCTCAAAGTGATCAAGTCACTCGGCTGGTATGATGGTGCGGATTATGAACGACAAGTTGCGGGAACATGACGGTATCCCACAACAAATCGCGACCTGTACGTGCCGTAGTCTACGGTGTGGGCGAAATGGGGTCGATTGTGACCCGTTTGCTTGTCGAGCGCGGGGCCGAAATTGTCGGAGCCATTGCGCGGAGCGAAACCAAAGTCGGCCGTGATCTAGGGGAGGTGGCTGGCCTTGGGCAGTTGCTCGGCGTAACCATCGAGGACAACCCTGCCGCAGTGCTTCGTCGAGGAGCCGATATCGCAGTCGTTTGTGTCGGTAGCTATCTTGAGACCATGCGGCCGCATTTTGCCGCTTGCCTTGAGAATGGGGTGAATGTCGTCACGATCGAGGAAGAGACGGTTTTCCCATGGACAACCGCACCAGATCACGCAAAGTTTCTTGATTTGATGGCGAAAGCTAACGGAGTCACGCTGGCTGCCTCCGGCGCTCAAGATGTGTTTTGGCTTAACCTCGTGACAACACTCCTTGGCGCGTCCCATCGTATTGACCAGGTCATCGGCCACAGTGTTTGGAACGTGGATGACTATGGGCCCGAGGTAGCGCGCCACTTGCACATTGGAACGACGCGCGAGGAGTTCGAACAGCATGTGGCTGATCACGGCTGGCCAGAATTTGTAGCACGGCAAACGCTGGAAGCGATGATTTCGCGCTTGGGTTTATCGATCGGGTCAATCAATTCGACTGTGACCCCTCTCATCGTCGTCGAACCAGTCTACTGCCGCGCTCTTGGTTTCGAAGTGCCACCAGGAGCGTTGATCGGCACCGTGGATAGAACAGAAGTGGCCTCCGTAGAAGGCCCCAGTTTCAGCTTTACAATGGAAGGGCGCATCCATCGCAAAGGGGAGGTCGATAGCAACACATGGCAAGTTTTTGGCGAGCCAGACCTGGTTTTGTCTAATGACCGCGTCCCAACCCGTTTCATCACCTGCTCAACGTTAGTGAACAGGATTGTTGATGTGATCGAGGCTCCCCCAGGACTGGTGTCATTGAATATGTTGGGAGCGCCAGCCTTTCGGCCACGCTTAGTACTGAATGCAGCCGACGAGACCTTTAGTAAGTCTACGTGAACTGTTGTGCCCTGCTATGGGACAAGTTGGCGGTTTCCCGCCAGTTCCATGAGAATTTTCGGCTGCCGCGGGAAACTTGCACACGTCTGCTTTGCTCAGACGGCAATCCGCTGTTCCTCGAACAACTGATAAGTGGCCTTTCCATTCATAGGGGCAATCAGCTTACCAAGATCGAGAAAAACGCAAAGCTGCACTGCTTGAGGGCGAAGAACTTCTCGGAGTGGGTGTTGGGGCACACAACCCCTTGTGGTTTTACAGGGGTGCCATTGAAGTATCACTCCAACTCGGAAACTGGCATGAAGTTGAACGTTTTGCTCAAATCCTGGAAGAATACACCAGCGCGGAGCCATTGAAATGGAGCCATTACTTTTCTGCGCGCGGACGTGCCCTGGCGAATGCCGCACGAGGCGAGAGCGCCTTGGAACAGTCAATGTCTGTGCGCGCAGAAGGCGAACGTATCGGTTTTACTCACTCGTTAGCACGGATTGACGCTGCTGCGTCCTAGAATGCGGCTTTCCACTGCTCGGTATCCACGAACCAGCGCTCTTCGGTGATCAACCCGCCAGAATTGAATTTAAACAATACTGCGCATTGTGACCCGTTTGGAAGTTTGTCAGCAGTGAATTCCACTATATTGACGATTTCATCGTCACCTGGGCAATAGCGCAGATCTTTGATGTCGAACCCCGGTGGCAGCGCTTGACCGATGCCATCCAGAGCCTTTCGAAATGCATCACGGCCTTCCAGCACATCTTCCTGTCCGGGCAGCACAAATATCATATCATCAGCGTAAAAATTGGCCAGCGTGTCCATGTCCCCCGCCGCAAGAGCGGCCCAACCCGCCTTCAGATCAGTAACTTGTTTTGCACTCGCCATAACAGAATGTCCTCTTTTCAGATGTCCGCTACGGACAGGGTAACATATACACCGTCGATCTCGAAAGACGGCACGGCAGAATGTGGTACAAAATTGCCATTTGCAGATGCTGGGCGAAGGTCTTAAATGGGCTCACAGCCGTCATTCGGTATCTGTGAAATTAATGGGTCCTGACCCTGGTGCGGACCTCAAAAACCGGTCAAACATTCTATTTGACCTGCAGATGGGTTAGTCTGGTGCCAACGGGTGTTTCTCTGGCTGGTGGTAAGCTTCATGAATGTAGAAGACGCAGCACGCGCACGCTACAGTTGCCGTGCATTTCTTGCAGACAAACCGGTTGCTCGTGCAACGGTTGAAGACCTTCTGGCCATTGCGGCTACGGCCCCGTCCGGGGGCAATCTCCAACCCTGGAACGTCATTGCGCTGAGCGGCGAACCGCTTGCCGGCCTTGTTGGCGACGTGAAGTCCCAGGTTGCCGGTCTGCCGCGCGGCGAGGGCAGCGAGTATCGTATCTACCCCGAGAACCTCAAGCAGCCGTATTTTGACAGGCGTCACAAGTGTGGCGAGGATCTTTATGCCACCATCGGTGTCGGGCGCGAGGACAAGCCGGGGCGGATGAAACAGTTTCGCCGCAATATTGAACTGTTTTCTGCGCCGGTCGGCCTGTTTGTCTATCTGGACCGCCAGATGCAGCCCGGCCAGTGGTCTGATGCCGGCATGTTCATCCAGACGCTGATGCTGGCCGCAACCGCGCGCGGGCTGGCAACCTGCGCACAGGAGTTCTGGGCCATGTGGCACAAATCAGTCGCCCGCTACACCGGTCCACCGGACGACTGGATGCTGTTTTGCGGCATTGCGCTTGGCGTTCCCGATCCTGCGGCACCGATCAATTCACTCCAGACAGACAGGGCATCGGTTGCGGAAATTGCGCGTTTCGAGGGGTTTTGATGCATCTGCCAGTGTGTTCATCACCTATTCATGTGCAATACTGCATGGTCGCGTCCGAAATCGGATACGGGTGAAGTGAGCAAATTGAAAAGACAACTTATAGCGTTGATTTGCCTGATGATTGGCACAAGCACTGCAGGCGTGTTCGCGTTTGCAGGGCCTTTGACGTCTATGACACAACCCTCCGTTTTGAACAGTGTAACCGAATTTTCGGCTGCTGAGGCAGCGGCCGCAGCGCCGCTCGTACGCGTAAGCGGCGCATCCAGCGCAAAACGCGCTGCTGAACGCGCTGCCGGCGGTCGTGCCGTCAAAGTCGTCAAACAGGGCGGAAAGTTCGTGGTCACGGTGGTTTCAGGCGGCAGCGCCAGGCGTTGCATCGTGGATGCAAAAAGTGGACAAGTTCTGGGGTGCCGTTAGGGATCTGAACAAGCGAGGATGCTGTGCGTTTACTGGTAGTTGAAGATGATCCGGATCTGAACCGGCAATTGGTGACGGCGCTTGGCGACGCAGGTTATGCCGTGGACACTGCAAGCGATGGTGAAGAAGGCCATTTTCTCGGTGATACAGAGCCTTATGATGCTGTCATCCTGGATATTGGCCTGCCCATCATGGACGGTGTCAGCGTACTGGAAAACTGGCGCCGCGACGGTCGCAAGATGCCGGTGCTCATTCTGACCGCCCGTGATCGCTGGAGCGACAAGGTCGCAGGATTTGATGCCGGTGCAGATGACTATGTGGCCAAGCCGTTTCACATGGAAGAAGTGCTGGCCCGGGTGCGCGCATTGTTGCGCCGGGCCTCCGGCAATGCGTCGTCAGAAATGACCTGCGGGGATCTGGCGCTTGATACCAGCAGTGCCAGGGTCACGGTGAATGGCAATGCGATCAAGCTGACCTCGCTCGAATTCCGCCTGCTCAGCTACATGATGCACCACAAGGGCAAGGTCATTTCCCGCACCGAGCTGGTCGAACATCTTTATGATCAGGATTTTGATCGTGACTCCAACACCATCGAAGTGTTCGTCGGCAGGCTGCGCAAGAAGCTTGGCATCGACGTGCTGAAAACCGTTCGTGGTCTTGGCTATTGCCTGTCAGAGCCGGATGATCAGTCGTAATTCACTTGCCTTCCGGCTGATCGCGGCCGCCTCGGTTGTCTCCGTGGTGCTGCTGATCGCGGCCGGGATTCTGCTGAGTTCACTGTTTACCGCCGCAGTCGAGCGCAGCCTGGATGCGCGCCTGCAGGCCGTGATGGATGGCCTGCTGGCCTCGGTCGAACTAGAGCAGCAAGTGCCCAAGATCAACAATGTTCTGGCAGATACGCGGTTCGAAATTCCGCTGGCGGGCTGGTACTGGCAGATTTCATCGCTGGATGGCGATCCCGCGCGCCAGGTGGCGTCCGCATCGCTGCTGGATGAACGGCTGCCGCTCACACAGTTCATGATACCGGACCGGCGACCGGGGCTCCGGATGAGCGGATACCTGAAGGACCAGTCCGGCAACACGTTGCGGGTCATCGAGCAGCGCTTTACCCTGTTCGGCAGCAAGGAACAGTATTCCTTTCTGGTGGCCGGCAACTTCGACGAATTGCAGACCGAGGTGTCTGCCTTCAACACGACCCTGATTGCAGTGCTGGGCCTGCTGGGGCTGGGTCTTGTGGCGGCGATCCTGCTGCAGGTCAGGTACGGGTTGAGGCCGTTGTCGGACCTGCAGGGCGAACTGGCAGAAATCCGCGAAGGCGAGCAGGAGCGTATTGCCGGCCGTTATCCGGACGAGATCCAGACTGTAACCGATGAACTCAACCTGTTGCTGAAATCCAACACCGAAGTGATTGAGCGTGCCCGTACCCAGGTCGGCAATCTGGCCCACGCGCTGAAAACCCCCTTGAGCGTCCTGACCAACGAAGCCGGCATTCATGGCGGCTCTCTGGGCATGAAAGTCTCGGAGCAGACAAGTGTCATGCGCGACCAGGTGTCGATGTACCTGGACCGCGCACGACGGGCAGCACGCGCCAAGACAATCGGGTCTGCAACCGACGCCGGCGATGTGGTGCAGTCAATCGTGCGTACCCTGGAACGCATTCACGTAGACCGGAAAGTATCGGTCGAGACCAGTTACAATGCCAACGTGTGGTTCCGCGGCGAACGCCAGGACCTGGAGGAAATGGCCGGCAATCTGCTGGACAATGCCTTCAAGTGGACCAATGGCAAGATAGCTGTTTGCGTGCGCCCGTCAGCATCTCCCATCGACAACCGCATTGCCTGGATTGATGTGTGCGTGGAAGACAATGGGCCAGGCCTGCCAGACGGCGGGGCCGTGCTTGCAATGGAGCGCGGCAAGCGGCTTGATGAAACCAAGCCCGGTTCCGGACTGGGCCTGTCGATCGTCAGTGAAACCGCCTCCATGTATGGCGGCAAACTGTTTCTGGCCACCAGCGATCTCGGCGGCCTTCACGCCATGCTGACATTGCCAGCCGCCCGACGCGGGGACGGCTAGGGTCAGGTAAAAACTGATAAAAGTATACCATTTCAGAATGTTGCAGGTGTCTTGCTGAGTCTGCCCAGCCCGTGCCGACTTACTCTTCAGCCATTGCGCTGTTCGGCATGCCGCGCTCGCGATACGGGGTGCGCGAATAATAGGCGCGATAGCATTTTGAGAAATGCGACGGTGACGAAAACCCGCACGCCAGCGCCACATTGATGACCGACATGCTGGTTTGCAGCAACAAGGAGCGTGCTTTCTTCAGCCGAAGCTCAAGGTAATAGCGTTTCGGCGAGCGATCCAGGTAGCGCCGGAACAGCCTCTCCAGTTGCCGTGTCGACAAACCGGCCTGTCGCGCCAGCAGGCTGGGCGACAGCGGATCTTCCAGGTTGTTTTCCATCTGCTCGATGATACCGACCATCTTCGGGTGGCGGGCACCGATTCGCGCAGGCAGGGACATCCGCTGATGTTCGTCAGGTTGCCTGATCGGCGAATGCAGGATGTTTTCGGCAACGCTGGATGCAAGCGCGGCCCCGTGCTGCGATGATATCAACGACAGGATCATGTCCAGGGCCGATGTTCCGCCTGCGCCGGTGAACCGGTCACGGTCGACTTCGAACAGGCCGGAGGTCACATCGATGTCCGGGAACTCTTCGATGAATCCCGGCTGGTTTTCCCAGTGAATCGTGCAGGTATATCCGGTCAGCAGTCCGGCCATCGCCAGCAATTGCGCACCGGTACACACCGCACCCAGATCGGTGCCGCGCCGGGCCTGCTTGCGCAGCCAGTTGAACAGCGTTTTATCGCCGTACAGGTGAACATTCGTGCCGCCGCAGACAATCACGGTTGCATGTTCGGGGATGGCCTCCAGATCGCCGTCCGGCACAAGGGTGATGCCATTGGACGCCGTTACCGGCAACCCGTCGGTTGAATGAATGGTCCAGACATAAAGCTGTTTCTCCGACAACCGGTTCGCCAGGCGCAGCGGATCTATCACCGATGTAACCGGCAACAAGGTGAACTCCGGCACCAGGACAAGGGCCATCTGCATCGGCAGGTCTCTGGACTTGTCACCAAACATCGGCCTGGGCTTTCTTCGAGTTGCGGGCAACGCCGGGAGGGATTTCTGAAAATCCCTTCACTTGTCGCGATCCACTATTGACGCCGGACGCCGACCACATTGTGTCGAAACGCGTCGCATCTGTCACTGCCAAGTCGCAAAAACCATGCCTGCCTATAGACAAATACCGCATGATCTGCAGCTATCTGCTTATGAGGACCACGTCAATGGGTATCGCATCTAGAACACTTATTCAGGCTGCCGGCAATCAATCGGCAACTGCAGTATTCCTGCAGAACATGACGCTGGAGATTACACCGCGCCAGGCCGAGAAACTGCCGTTGATTGCGCAAAATGTTGCACCCGGGACGCATGTATTTGTAGCCCTTGTGGATCCCTCGCACCTTGAAGACCAGATTACTGCGGTTGCGGCAGTCAGAAAACTGGGCCTTGAACCGGTACCTCATGTTCCTGCCCGCTTTGTCCGCGATGAAGACGACCTGAAGCGCCGTATTGAGCGGTTGGCCGGCTCTGGTGACGTGACCCGGTACCTGGTGCTCGGCGGCGGTGCGCCGGAGCCGGTTGGCAACTATCACTGCGCCCTGCAATTGATGGAGACCGGCGTTTTTGAGGCCAATGGCGCAAAGGCGCTTGGCGTGGCAGGTCACCCGGAAGGCAATGCCGACATTTCCAGGCTGCATGGTGAGGCCATGCTGATGCGGGCCCTGACTGAAAAGCAGGCCTATATCAGGCACGCTGGCCTGGACGGTTTCATCTCTACGCAATTCCTGTTTGAAGCGGCCCCGGTGGCAAGCTGGGCAGCAACCCTGCGTGAAAACGGCATCGATCTGCCGGCCTTTATCGGCATTCCCGGACCGGCATCCATCAAGACGCTGGCAAAATACGCTGCAGTGTGCGGTGTCGGAAACTCGGCTCGCTTCATCCGCAAGCAGGCAATGAACATCACCAAGCTGCTGAGCGTCTCGACACCCGACAAGTTCATCAATGACCTGGCCGCCATTCACGCAGCCAGTCCCGAACTCAAGATCATGGGTCCGCACATGTATCCGTTTGGCGGTTTCGACAAGCTGTTCGACTGGCTGTCTACGGTGCAGCGCTAGAACATCATCCGATCAGATGGAATCATCTATCGGATAAAGATACTCGATTCCAGAGTTTTAGAGCAGCATGTGTTCAATTGAACCCGTCAACCTGATCTAGAGATCTGTCGGCCTGAACAGTCCGATGATTGAAGCTGGTTTTGCGGTCGCCTCGATCCACTTCCAGGTGTAGTCCGCATAGGAACGGAAGACATAGATGTCGATGGTGCAGGGTGTGTCGCTCACGATGTGAGCCAGGGCGGCAATTTCGGCAAATATCAACCGGCGAACCAGTCCGGCGGTGTAGTCGGGCAGGGTGAAGTCGATGGATGAGCCCTTCATCATGACTTCGCGCGCAGTGTCGCCCTGCAGCCGGATAATGGCACGCGCATCGCTCACGTCCACTGCAAGTGAATGAACCGCGCCGAGCTTCTTGCGGAGCGTGTCGACGAGTTCGCCCGTCTTGTCGCGCGCGCAGCAGATCAGCCACTGGTCAACCGACAGCCACAGGACCGTTATATCACCCTTGGCAGCCGAGCTGCGCGGCTTGAGCGGCAACTCGACACCCAGAGCGGCCCTGGCGGCCTGTCTGAATTTCACCGAAGTTGCCTCGCCGCGCAGATCAATCATGCCGCGATCGGTAATCCCGGTCATGGAAATGCTCAAGTCTGCGGCCCCGTGATGGGCGCCAGGGTGTGCGAGTGGGCTGGTGTGGACTGCGTCAGACATTTTGGCGTTTTCCTTCTGCATCGAGGAACACTGGAGACACCAGCTTCGCCTCGACGACCTTGTCGCCCTCTAGGGGAAATGAAACTGTTTCACCCAGTCTTGCCTGGCCGCCTTCAATCAGGGCCATGGCGATGGAGCGCTGCAGCGTGGGGCTGAAATAACTGGAGGTCACGTGCCCGATGGTCTTCATGGGCGCCGCGGCATTGACGTCTGCAACTGCATAGGCGCCATCGGGCAGGACTTCCTGCGGATCAATAGTCGCCAGTCCAACCAGTTGCTTGCGGCCTTCGGATGCCAGGAAGGCCTGCTCCAGCGAGCGCTTGCCGATGAAGTCAGGCTTCTTCTTCGACACGGCCCAGCTCATGCCGACATCATGCGGTGTCACGGTGCCGTCGGTTTCATCGCCGATGACAATGAAGCCTTTTTCAGCCCGCAGGACGTGCAGCGCTTCGGTGCCGTATGGTGTGATGCATTCGGCCTCGCCGGCCTGCATCAGCGTGTCCCACAGCCCGCGTCCATATCCCGATGGAGTGGCTATTTCGTATGACAGTTCACCGGAGAAACTGATGCGGAATATCCGGACCGGATATCCGGCCAGTGTGCCTTCACGATAACTCATGAACTCGAAGGCTTCTGGTGACAGATCGATATCGCTGTCCAGCTTGTCTAACACCGTGCGGGCATGCGGCCCGGCAATGGCAAACTGTGACCATTGCTCGGTCACCGCCGTGACGAACACCTTCAGCGATGTCCATTCCGTCTGCAGCCATTCTTCCAGCCAGGCGACGATATTGTCGGCGCCGCCGGACGTCGTGTGCATCAGAAAATGATCATCGCCCAGGCGAACCGTTACGCCATCGTCCATCAGGAAACCCATTTCGTTCATCATCAGGCCGTAGCGCGCCTTGCCGACCTTGAGGGTTGAGAACATGTTGGTGTAGACGAGGTCGAGCAGCCTGGCTGCATCCGGTCCCTTGATCTCGATCTTGCCGAGGGTTGATGCATCAAGCAGACCCACCTGGTTGCGCACCGCCAGAATTTCGCGATTGATGGCATCCTGCCTGGTTTCGCCGGTGCGTGGGTAGCAATAGGCCCGCCGCCACTGTCCGACCGGTTCCCAGGTGGCACCGTGCTGCTTGTGCCAGTCGAAGACCGCCGTGCGCCGGACCGGCAGGAACAGTTCGCCCTTCTTGGTGCCGGCAATGGCGCCGAACGAGTAGGGCGTATAGGGCGGACGGAACGTGGTTGTGCCGATTTCAGGAATCCGCTTGCCGGTCGCATCAGAGATAATCCCGAGACCGTTGATGTTGGACGTCTTGCCCTGGTCGGTTGCCATGCCAAGCGTTGTATAGCGCTTGGTGTGCTCGACCGACTCATAGCCTTCGCGCTGGGCAAGCTCCAGGTCGGCTGCCGTCACATCGTTCTGGAAGTCGATGAAGTGCTTGTTGCCTTCATTGTACCTGCCGGTCGCCGGCGCAAACCAGATCGGCTGGATTGGCCCGGCATGCTGGGCTTTGACCACCGGCTTCTTCAAGGTCTTCACTGGCTTGCTGCCAAGCGCCTTCACAGCTGCTTCGCCGCCTGCGAAACCTTCTTCAACACATCCCTTGAGGTCAAAGCTGCCATTGGCGCTGCCAACCACGGTGATCGGGTCTCCATGCCTGTCCGGCCGGAAGCTCTGGATGCTGTCGTCGAACTTCAGCTTGCCGCCATTGTGACACCACAAGTGCACCACCGGATTATATCCGCCCGACACGGCCACGAAATCACAATCCACCCGTTCCTCGTTGACCACCCGGCCGCGGCCGGCTGAATAGGAAGCAATCTTGACCGCAGTGATTTCCTTGCCCCCGGAACGGGTTTCAACACCGGCAATCGCTGCACCTGTCTGTACGTCGAGGCCCGCCTTGCGCGCCGCATCGGGCAGGGCCGAGGCGACATCCTTGCGCACATCGATGACCCGGCGGACCGCGACACCTGCCTCGTGCAGTTTCAGGGCTGTCAGGTAACCGTCGTCATTGTTGGTGAACACGACGCCGGTCATGCCCGGCGAAGTTGCATAGCGTTCCACCATGGCGCGCGCGGCCGATGCCATCATGATACCCGGACGGTCATTGT
>Ga0316189_10006714_pt1 | contig 10951 bp, 6 predicted proteins | sample LowCovwburrow_MG_FD_204930 | JGI IMG/M metagenome (GOLD analysis project Ga0316189, IMG submission 204930) | Coastal sediment microbial communities from Maine, United States - Lowes Cove worm burrow | ecosystem: Environmental > Aquatic > Marine > Coastal > Sediment | place: USA: Maine... | reverse complement strand
CAAGAAATAATTACACATCTTGCTTGTTTTTTGGCCCGTCTACAGCGTTACATCCACCAACACATATCCAGATATGCGCCGGCGGATGTGCCTTATAGACGAACCAAAATCCTGCGCAATCTTGTGTAATTATTTCTTGCCGAGACCCTTACCTCCATTTTGTTGTAGATTACTCCTTAAAGCATAATTTATAAGGTAATTTACGTTGGCAGAAGCACAATGAGGATTGAATTTGGTTAAAATGACAGCCAAAACCTACCATTTTGCAAGGGTTGAATTTAGGGCGGCTTTATGCCTTCTAATATAATGATTGTGGTGCCTTGCTTTATGTATATCAGGCTAATAGACTCTAAACGAAGAGGAATCTACCGTGCTGGTGAGAAGTCATGAAAAGCTGTCTTGCGATGTGTTGGTCATTGGTGGCGGTGGTGCGGGCCTAAGATCGGCCATTGCTGCCAAATTGTGCAATGCCGATGTTCTTCTTGCGTCTAAAAGTAAATTAGGCCCCTGCTCCAATACCTATATTTCTAAGGCCATCATCGCTGCAACCGGATGGGGGACACCGGACGACGACGAAAACGTGCATATTATAGATACGGTTAAAGGCGGACGGTACCTGAACGATCAAAAGATGGTTGCCAAAGTGGCTGAACGCACGCATTCTGAGATTACTTTCCTGAAAGAATGTGGTGTGTATTTCGACAATCATGAGGGTACACTTCGCGTGATCAAAATTCCCGGCCACCGGTATTCACGCCATGTTTACGGTACAAACTGGACTGGCAGCGACCTCGTCTTGCCCCTAAAGCGCCGAGCAAAGCAGGTTGGCGTCCGCTTTGCGGAGCAAGTTTTTGTAACCCGGCTAATGGCGGCTGAAGATCGCATCTGTGGCGCCGCCGGTATCACCGCTGATGGCCGATTTTTTACTATATACGCAAAAGTGGTTGTATTGGCCACCGGCGGATACGCCCAAATCTATTTGAACACCAATAATGTACCTGGAATTACCGGCGACGGCCAGGCGCTGGCCTATGATTTGGGTATCCCATTGAAAGACATGGAATTTGTCCAGTTTTATCCCACAGCAACGGGTAAACGCGGAAACAGGCTGATCCTTTATGAAAAGATGTTGGCGCAACCCGGCGTGGTTTTATGCAATGGGCGGGGCGAGAATATACTTGAGTGTCATGGTATCGCCGACCCCACCAAGGTCACAAGGGATCAACTGGCACAGCTTATAACAAATGAGATCAGACAAGGGGTTTCGCCGGATCAGGAAGTCTTCATGGATATGGCGGCTCTTTCCGAGGAGACGGCCAGACAAATGTCGCCTATCCTGCCGTCAAGGTGGTGGAAGGGACAAAAAGCCTTCAAGGTGACACCCACCGCCCACTTTTGTATGGGTGGTATTGTTACGGATCAGTGCGGCGAGACACCCCTTAAAGGTTTGTTTGCGGTCGGGGAGGCAACTGCCGGTGTACATGGGGCGAACCGACTGGGAGGCAATGCTCTGGCCGAAATTTTTGCCATGGGTTCATGGGTAGGTGAAATGGCTGCCGAACGGACCAGGGACATCGGAAAAGCTATAGTACCTAAGAATACCTTTGAGAAAGAACGATCCCGGCTGGAAGGGGCATTTTCCAACCAAGGATTGAGTGCAAAACAGTTGATTAACGAATTAAAGCAATTGATGTGGGACAAGGCAGGCGTGATTCGCCAAGAAAGTGGGCTTAAAGAGGCGTTAAAGCGCCTGCGGGAACCCTGGCCTCGGGTCGCCGTCTCAAGTCCCACCGATCTCATAAGGCTACTGGAGTTTCAAAACATGCGGTGCGTGGCCAAGTTGGTTTGCCGGGCCGCACTGGAGCGCACTGAAAGTCGGGGCTCCCATTTCCGCACCGATTACCCGGAAGAAGACAACCGGATATGGTTAAAAAATATTGTGTTGCGGAAAAGCAAGACAGGTATAAACGTTGAAGCCAAGCCGGTGAGGCTGGATTTGGTGGAGTTGGGAATTTGATAAAATCATAAAAATCTAATGATGTAAATTGAGAATTAGCAAGCGCTTTCATCGGCCATTCTTTTTTTGTGGCAGGATAGCCCCGACTCTATAGCATATTGGCTTTACAGGCGAAAAGACAACAATGCTTGTCAACGTCTATTACGGCTTCACGTTGACTAGTCGTAAACAAGAGATGAGGAGTACAGGATGTTCAGCAAATGTTTGAGATTGACCGCTGCGGTTCTATCTGCATACGCGCTGATTTTTTGTTGCAGCGCCTTGTTTTTTAATACAAGCGTGTTGGCCGCCAATGAGAAGACCGTGGCGCTCGTCATGAAAGCGCTTACCAATCCTTTTTTCTCCAAGATGGAGCTTGGTGCCAAGGCCTATGCCAACCGCTCCAAAGTTCCGCTTGAAGTGTTTGGCGTCGAACGGGAAACGGATGTTGAGCGCCAGATCAGCATTATGGAAAATCTTATTTCGAGAGGCTACGGCGCCATTGTCATCGCTCCAGTCGACTCCAAGCTACTGGTGCCGGTTTGCCAGAAGGCACTTGCGAGCGGTATTGTTGTGGTCAATATCGACAACCCACTTCACAAGGCTACCTTACAGAAATACAATCTGGCCATCCCTTTTGTCGGTCCTGACAACCGTGCCGGTGCCGCGCAAGTGGGTGCCTATGTCCGCAACAGGTTGAATGGCCATGGGCGCGTGATCGTTATTGAGGGAATCCGTGGCGTTGAAAATGCCGAACTTCGCAAAACCGGCTTCATTGATGCGATCACGCAGGACAGCAGCATTGAAATTGTGGCAAGCGAGAGCGCTAACTGGCACACCGATGAAGCGCTTTCTCTTGCCGTTAAACTGCTCAACATCCATGCGCCTGTGGATGCCGTCTTCTGCGCCAATGATAAAATGGCCCTGGGCGTCCTCCAGGCCCTGGATATCTCGGGTCTGGCCGGCAAAACTGTGTTGGCCGGCTACGACAACATCGAAGCGGTGCGTTCGGAAATGCAAAGCGGCAGGATGCACGCCACGGTTGAACAGCACCCTGAATTAATGGGGCAGTACGGTGTTGAATTGGCCGTGCACGCCCTTGAAGGGAAAAAGCTTCCGCTCAATTTATCGACGCCAGTGGATTTGGTAACCTACGAGACCTTTGGCAAAACCATCGCACTTTCAATCTCCAGCCTTCGAAACCCGTTTTTTATCACGCTCCACCAGGCGATTCTGGATACAACCTTATTGCACGGCGTCAAATTGGTGGTTGCAGATGCACGGGATAACAATGCGCAGCAATTGATCGATCTGTCAGCCTTTCTTAACGAACGCATTGATGCCCTCATCGTCAATCCCACCAACATTGAGACTGTGGGGCCCGGTATAGAACTGGCCAACAACCTGAATATCCCCGTCATCACGGTGGATCGCAAGGCTGCTGAAGGCCAGACCATTTGCCACATCGAATCCGACAATACGGAAGGTGGGCGGATGGCTGCCAGATTGATAGCCCGCCTCTTAAAAGGCAAGGGTAGAGTGATCGAATTGGAGGGTATTCCCGGCACTTCGGCGGCTCTGGAGCGAGGCGCTGGCTTCAATGAGGCCCTGAAGGCCTTCCCGGACATCAAGGTTGTGGCGCGGGAAGTGGCCGACTTCGAGCTACAAAAAGCCAAAGAGGTCGTTCTCCGGACCAGTCAACGGAATTTGCTGTTTGACGGGATCTTTGCCCACAATGACAACATGATTTTGGGCGCAGCGGAGGCACTGGAAGCGTTGGGGGCTTCCTCGGCTATAGTGCTGGTTGGTTTCGACGGTATTCAAGCGGCGCTCGAGGCTTTGCGGCAAGGCCGAATCAACGCGACCATCGCCCAAAACCCTTATAAAATGGGTACTTTGGCCGTTTCTAGCCTTGTGCGCTTTTGGCGGGGAGAAAAGCCGGTCTCGCCCATACGGGTCGAACTGGAAGTCATCGAGAAATAAAGAAGGAACCGGCATGTTTCGCACGATCAATCAAAGATTCTACACGATCGCGGGTGTTTTGGTTTTTTTGTTTTGTCTCAACTATGTTCAACTAGCCTATTTCATTAATGAGGAGTCCGGTATTGCCGCGCAAGGTGAAGACATCATTGACATCGAGAGGAACATCCGCAACTTGCTGAGTCTATTTTTTCGGATGCGGTATTGGGAGCGGGCGGTGTTTTCCCAGGAATTCCCTGATGCCGAGCGGCATTTCGGCCAAATAATGGCGGAAATGAAATCCCAGTTGTCAATTTTGAGAATCCGTTCACCCGAAACCTTCATTTCGCGGGATCTTGAGGAAGTGACCAAAGTCCTTGTGTCTTACGAGCAACATTTCAATCAGCTGAACCAGCTCAATACCGACCGTCGCTTGCAGCTCACCCGGCTCGAATCGAGCTACCAATCGCTGGCCTACTCCATTCTCGACACGGGCAAATTGAACTTTTTAAAACCGCTGCTGATTATAACCCAATTTCAAATAGGCTATGTGCGCGCCCACCAACAAACTGAATATCAAGCGCTGAATGTGGTGATTAATTCACTGAAAAACAAATTCGCACAAGATAAACTATTGAACGAACGTCTGGAAAGCTATATGGATGGTTACCGCAGGATTCTCGAAGAGGACTTCGGTATCGATCAGAAATTCAAAACTGTTGCCGGACATTTCAACGATACCAGTGCAGCACTTACGGAACTTCTGAAATCCATTTCAGGGCGCGCACAAGAGCTTGTAAATGATGAATTTTTGGCTGCCGAGGCCATCCGTAAGCGCCTGAAATACTCTATTCTAATTTCATCGGCCCTGAGTGTCATTACGCTTTTGTTCATCCTGATGATCGTGGCACGCAAGATCATAAGTCCCATCAGATCGGTGGTACGCGTCATAATGGATATTAACGCGGGTAAATCATCCTCGCGTTTTGAATATGCCGGCGGCCAGAAAGACGACATCGTGCAGTTGGGGCTGATCTTTAACGACATGCTCGATACCCTGGAACAAAAAAACCGCCAGCTCATCGAATACCAGGTAGAGCTTGAGGCAAAAGTCCAAGAACTTGCGGTGCGCCAGCAGGAGCGCGAGACATTGATAGGTGAACTGGAGGCCAAGAATGCTGAATTGGAGCGCTTTACCTACACAGTTTCGCATGACCTCAAGAACCCCTTGATTACCATCCGCGGCTTTTTGGGCTTTTTGCAGGAGGACGCCACCGCCGGCGATGCGCAGCGCATGAGGAGTGATATTGCGCATATCACCGCAGCGACCGAGAAAATGCAGTGGCTGCTGAATGATTTGCTGGAACTCTCGAGAATCGGGCGCCTGATGAATCCTCCCGAGGAGATTCATTTTGAGGAGATCGTGCGTGAAGCGGTTGAAATGGTGTCAGGCCGCCTGAATGCCCAAAAAATACAAGTTAAGATTGCCGCCGACCGGCACCGGCTGCACGGGGACCGTCAGCGGCTTCGCGAAGTATTTGAAAACCTGCTGGACAATGCCATAAAGTACTTGTACTCACAGCCAGCGCCGGAAATCATAATTGGAATAAGGTCCGTGGGCGGTGAGGTTATTTACTACGTCCAGGACAATGGCATCGGGGTAGCTCCCCAATACCAGGAGAAGATTTTTGGGTTGTTTGAAAAGTTGGATCCGGCGGTAGAAGGAACGGGGGTGGGGCTGGCGATTGTCAAGCGGATCGTCGAGATCCACGGTGGCCGCATCTGGGTGGAATCCAAAGGCATCGGCTGTGGCAGCACCTTTTGCTTCACTCTGCCGGCCAAGTTTGGAGCGGAAGCGAAGGAGCATTCTTAGCATGAAAGACGACGCGCCGGTTGTTTTGTTGGTGGAGGATAATCCTCACCACGCCGAAATAATTTTTCGTCTGCTGCGGAATCGTCGCATCGCCCACAGGATCCTACATGTATCAGACGGCGAGGCGGCGCTGGATTATCTGTACCGGCGAGGCGCCTATGCTGACCATTTGCTGTATCCAACACCGCACTTGGTCCTGCTGGATCTACGCCTACCCAAAGTCGATGGCCTTGAAGTACTTAAACAAATCAAATCATCTGAGGATCTGCGTTCGCTGCCGGTGGTGGTGGTGAGTTCATCCGATGCTGATAGAGACATTGACGCCGCCTACCGTCAGCATGCCAACAGCTATCTGGTCAAACCGATAGATTACGAAAAGTTCGTGGTGATGATTGAGACCTTGGGGTTGTATTGGCTGACCTTAAATCGTTATCACCTGCCTTGACCGTGGAGTCAAGGCATTGCATAAACTGTAAGCGTTCACAGGGCACCGCATCTGCTTTGTTGTCGGGCACTTGAAGTACAAAAGTACGTCTGCGCACCCGACACCTTGCATCTGCGGCACCCTGTAAACGCTTACAATTAATTGGTTTGAAGCGCATCGGACTTTGCAACCCTGTGAACGGTTACCATGAACTTACCAACTGAAGGACTCTTAACCATGGCAAGGCAATTCAAGATCTTGATGGTGGAAGATGAACCGGCTCATGTCGAGCTGGTAAGTCGGGCTTTTGAAAAACATACCGAGCGCTTCGAGTTGGCTGTGACCTCCAGTCTCAAAGAGGCAAAACAATATCTTTCCGCCTGCCACCCGGATCTTGTTTTGGTTGATCTGTTTCTGCCTGACGGCAAGGGCAGCGACCTATTGCCGGGCAATGCCGACAGAGCGCTATTTCCGGTAGTGGTGATGACCAGTTACGGGGATGAAAAGGCAGCTGTAGCGGCCATGAAGGCCGGTGCATTGGATTACATCGCCAAGTCCGAGGTGACACTGAGAGATATGCCTCATCTGGCCACTCAAGCTCTGCGAGAGTGGCGTCACATAACAAAGCGCAGAAAGGCAGAGGCATCTTTGGCGGAAGAAAAAGAACGTCTGGCCGTCACTTTGCGAAGCATCGGAGATGCCGTCATCACCACCGATGTCGAGGGCAGGATTGCGTTGATAAACAGGGTCGCGGAACACCTAACCGGCTGGCGGCAGGAAGAGGCTCTTGGCGAGCCGCTGGAGAAAGTTTTCAATATTATCCACGAACATACCCGTGAGCGCTGTGACAATCCAGTGGCGAAGGTGCTTGAAACCGGCGGGATTGTCGGGTTGGCCAACAATACTGTTCTGGTCGGCAAAGATGGCACGGAGCGGGTGATTGAAGACAGCGGGGCGCCGATTCTGGATCAGCAGAAACGGACGATCGGGGTGGTTTTGGTGTTTCGCGATGCGACCGAAAAGCGGCGCTTGCAGGATGAACGACAGAAAGTCCAAAAGCTTGAATCTATCGGGATTCTGGCCGGCGGCATCGCCCATGATTTCAATAACTCGCTGACGGCCATCATCGGCAACATTTCCCTTGCCAAGTTCTATGCCAAACCAGGCGATAAGGTTTTGGAAAAACTGCAAGAGATCGAAAGGGCTGCCATGCGCACAAAGGATCTTACTCAGCAGTTACTGACTTTTTCCAAAGGCGGCGAGCCGATTAAGGAAATTGTTTCCGTCGCAGAACTGCTCAAAGAAACGGCTCTTTTTACCCTGCGAGGTTCTAATGTGCGCTGCACCTTCGATCTACCTAAAAACCTCTGGCCGGTATCAATTGATGCAGGCCAGATTAGCCAGGTTATCAGCAATATCATCATTAATGCTGAGCATTCGATGCCGGGAGGCGGTGTTATTGAAGTCAAAACCCAAAATGTTGAAATTACTTCACCAGCCTTTATACCTTCTGGGCCTGGGAAGTACGTGAAGATTTCAATCCGGGATCACGGCATCGGCATCCCCAGAGACCACCTTACAAAAATATTTGACCCCTATTTTACTACCAAGCAAAAAGGAAGCGGTATCGGGCTGACTGTGGCTTATTCCATCGTCGATCGGCACAACGGTTACATAACGGCAGAGTCTGAAGTAGACGGCTCGACCCTTCATGTGTATTTACCTGCCGTAGAAGGGGCTTTTTTGGAACTATCAAGCCGCCCCCGCGAGCTCATGAGCGGAGTCGGAAAAGTTTTGCTCATGGATGATGAGCAGATAATCAGAGCAGTGGGCAGCGAGATGCTGCAATTATTAGGCTATGAGGTCGTATGCGCCCGCGACGGTACCGAGGCCGTTGAACTCTACCGGCAGGCGCAGGAAGAGGGGCTTGCTTTTGACGCCGTAATACTAGACCTTACCATACCTGGCGGCATGGGTGGCAAAGACGCGGTCTCTAAAATACTATCTTTGGATCCGACCGCAGCAGTAATCGTCTCCAGCGGCTATTCGAATGACCAAGTGATCTCCGAGTATCGTCATTACGGATTCCGGGGTGCCGTGTGCAAGCCCTATCGACTTCAAGAATTGAGCGCGATTCTGCATGATGTATTGGTTGAAAAATCAGAAGGTTAAAAATTGCTTGACTGCCAGATTTAACCAAACTCGTTCGTTGACAAATTGAATGAGTTAATCGTGGTCCATGCATGTTAAATAGATGAAATCCTCCATCTATTACGCATAACCTCTTTCCCAGAACCCCGTTTTTTATACAGTGTCCGGATTGTAGCACAGCCGGCAACAGGACAGACAGCGCCGTGATTCGGCCAGTGCGTCCGCCTCACTGAGCACCAGATCGGTTTCCTCGAAGGTTTTAATGCGCTCTGCGACCGGCAGTTCGGGCATTTCGGCCCGTTTACGGGGTTGGATTCCGGGGACGCCGTTGAAGAGCGATTCGGGGATGTGCTTTTTGCGCAGCGATTTTGCCACGGGTTCTATCGGCTGCTCCGTGAGGAAAAGATGAATGGCTCTGGCCGCCCGTCGACCGCCGCCGATGGCCTCGACGACCAGCGAGGCGCCGGTGTAGGCATCACCGGCCGCAAATACTTGCGGGATATTGGACTGCAGTATTTCAGGATTCGCATCGATGGTGCTCCAACGGGTGAGGCTCATCTCTTTCAAGCGGTTGTCCGCTTCGATGAAACTGACGTCCGGGCCTTGACCGATCGCAGAAACCACCATGTCGACTTCCATCTGGGTTTCGGAGCCTTCGATCGGCACAGGCCGCCTTCTGCCGCTGGCGTCGGGTTCACCGAGTTCCATCTTCAAGAATTCCAAGTGGGTGGCCCGGCCGTTTTCATCGCCGATGATACGGGTCGGCGCGGCCAGGAAGTGAAACTTGACGCCCTCGTGTTCGGCCGCAACGATTTCGACCTCGTTGGCCGGCATTTCTTTGCGTGTCCGGCGGTAGACGATCGATACCTCTTCAGCCCCCAGCCGCACCAGGGTGCGGACGCAGTCGATGGCGGTGTTGCCGCCGCCGATAACCGCGCACTTGCGACCGATGCCGATCTTGTGAGCCGGCTGGTCGGCTTGCTGGTTCAGCGCAAATTTGGTCAGAAAATCGATGCCGGTGTAGCAGCCCTTAAGGTCCTCGCCCTCGACTTTCAGGCTGTAGTCCCTCCAGGCGCCGATGCCCATAAAAACGGCGTCGAAGCCTTCGGTTTCCAGATCGGCCAGGGTGAAATCATGACCGAGTTTGACGTTCGGGCGATGCTCGATACCCAGATTGAGGATCCCATCGATTTCCCACTCCAGGACTTCCTTGGGCAGCCGGTATTCGGGGATGCCGTAGCGGATCATCCCGCCCAGCTTGGGCATCATATCGAAGATGGTGACCGCGTGTCCCAGACGCCGCAGGAAATAGGCGTTGGTCAACCCCGCCGGTCCGCCGCCGATCACGGCAACCTTTTTTCCGGTGTCGGGAGCACAGGCAATCGGCAGCCGTTTGCCGCTGTTCATCTCATAGTCGGCCGCAAACCGCTTCAGTTGGTTGATCGATACCGGCTCCTCCTCGATGCCGCGGCGGCAATAGTCTTCACAGGGATGCGGGCAAACCCGGCCGCAGGCCAGCAGCAGCGGGTTGCGTTCGCGGATCGTGTTGACGGCGCCTTCGTAGTCGCCATCCCGAATGCAGGCGATGTAGCGCGGGATGTCGATTTCTGCCGGACAGGTTTGCTGGCAGGGGGCCAGGGCGTCGTCTTCCTGGTTGAAATGCAGCAGCCGCTGGGACATGGTGCGGACTTGCAGGATGGATTTCGGGCAGGCGGTTTCGCAGGCACCGCAACCGACGCATTTGAATTCATCGACCACCGGATACCCGTCCGGCCCCATGTGAATGGCATCGAAGCGGCAGGAGCGAATACAATCGCCGAAGCCGAGGCAGCCCACGCGGCATTCACGCTTGCCGCCCGATAGAGTGGCCAGGGCGCGGCAGCTGTTGACGCCCGCGTAAATAAATTTGTCCTCCGCTCGCTCGCCTCCCTGGCAGGTGTTCAGGGATTTGAACGGCTCGACCGTGCCGGGATCGATTCCCATCACCGCCGCCACCTGGACGGCGGTTTCAAGCCCGGCGACCACGCAAACACCCGGCGACGCCTTGCCGTCGACCACGGCCGCCGCCGCACCCGAGCATCCGGGGTATCCGCAACCACCGCAGTTTGCGCCGGCCAGCATACCCTCGATTTCGGCGATGCGCGGATCTTCGTAAACATAGAAGACCTTGGATGCGATCGTCAACATCGACGCACAGGTGGCGCCCAGGCCCAACATAACCAAAACGGCTTCTATCAAGGTTACCTCCGTTAAACAGCAAAAAAAAATGGTTAAGTCCGGCCGGCCACACCGACATATGCGGGTAGGGGGCGGCCGATATGATCAATTAAACAAAAACAAGTGAGCCATGTCAACGGTTCGACCGTATTCCACGGCCCGATGGCCGGAGAGCAGAGCAATGCGGCCGGAATCCATACGAGGCCTTAGGGCCGCGGCAAGAAATAATTACACATCTTGATTGTTTTTTGGCCCGTCTACCGCGTTACATCCACCAACACATATCCCGATATGCGCCGGCGGATGTGCCTTGTAGACGAACCAAAATTCT
>Ga0316189_10006712_pt1 | contig 10952 bp, 7 predicted proteins | sample LowCovwburrow_MG_FD_204930 | JGI IMG/M metagenome (GOLD analysis project Ga0316189, IMG submission 204930) | Coastal sediment microbial communities from Maine, United States - Lowes Cove worm burrow | ecosystem: Environmental > Aquatic > Marine > Coastal > Sediment | place: USA: Maine... | reverse complement strand
GTTGCGTGAGTGCCTGGAAAGCGGTCACGTCACAGAAGAGCTGGTGCGGGACGAGATCAGCAAAAATCACGTGCGCCACGATGCCTTCGAGGTGTTGGCGCGCACGCCCGCTTTAGAGGTTAGAGCAGCATGAAATACCTTGATATTTCGCAACTGAGCAAACTTGATCGCGAGGACTTCCTCAAGATCAAGCCCTACCCCTACTACAATCATGAAGGTGTTTTGACGGAAGAGGGTTTCCAGGATTTGTTGGCCAATATGCCGCCTATCGATATGTTCAAGCATAACTTTGGCTACGAGCGCCGGGCCGGGCAGGCGCCTCACGATCGCTACTCCCTGGAATACGAGCCGGGCATGCCGGTGCCGCAACCCTGGCAGGATTTTATTGCCGAGATGCGCAGCGATCCCTACCGCAACGAGATTGCGCGGTTATTGGGCGCGAAAAAGGTGGAGTTCCGTTTCCACTGGCATTACACGCCCTCCGGTTGTGATGTTTCACCCCACTGTGACGCCGCTCGCGAGCACGGTTCCCACCTGTTTTATTTCAATTCCGCTGACGACTGGGATCCCGCCTGGGGCGGGTCTACCCTGGTTCTGGACGATGGCGGTCGCCTGGATTACAACTCGGCCCCGGACTTCGATGAATTCGATGCGGCGATCGAATGCAAATCAATAGGCAACTACAGCTCGCTGATGTTGCGCACTGACCATGCCTGGCACGCGGTGCGTGCTATCAATTGTCCTGAGGGTGCACTGCGCCGGGTTTTTATCGTGGTGGTAAATCCCGTGAGTCTATTCTGGAAAGTGCGTGACCGGATTATCGGCAAGAAAATCCAGCGCCTCTAACGCCCTGTTGGCTCCAGGTGATGGCGAACTGCATTTGTGGTTCCATCGCCAGCAAGAGTTTGCGGGAAGTGAGTCATTCCAGCGCGAGGTGTTGTCGCGCTATGCAGGGGTGGCACCGGCGGATCTTGAGTTTACCAAAGGTCCCAATGGGAAGCCGGCACTGTCATTCCCGCATTTGTCCATAGCGTTTAATGTCAGTAACTGCCGCGACCGCCAGGTCCTGGCGGTCAGCGCCGGCTGCGCTGTTGGTGTCGATCTCGAGTACTGTGATCCCCGGCGGGAGGTTGAAAGACTGGCCCGGCGCTATTTTTCCGCCGGGGAATTGCACCAGCTGCTCTCCTGTGCGGACGCCCGGCAGCTTTACCGCTTTTACGATTACTGGACTCTGAAGGAAGCCGCCATCAAGGCTGGCGGGGGATCCCTGGGGCGTGAGCTGGAAAACACCAGCTTTGACCTGACGGAACCGGCCTGTCTTGACGAGGAGTTTACCCCTGGCTGTATTACTGCACTGACATCGGCCATTGAAGGTCGGGCCTGGTTTGGTTTGCTGCAACCTTTTGAAGACTATCGCCTTGCCATTTGTTGTGTGGCATCGCAGGATTTTGCCACTGGTATCCGGCAGTTTAACTGGCCACAAAAAAACTCCGAGGCATGTTCGATCAAACTTTTGGCGGCTTCAGATGCCGATAAAAACACAGCCGAGGCTGCCAGCTTGTGACGGTACAAATCTACCGGATTCCTATTACGCAGCGACGCGAAATACGCCCTGGATAGTCAGATGCTTGCGCCTGGAATACTGTATAATCGCGTTCTGCGTCTGCTTTGATGTTAAACTGAAGTTTTAGCCAATCTTGCCGGCCCCTATTCGACTATGTTCATTGACCAGTACTACACTGCCAAAAATGGCAAAATCAGTTTTACCCGTGAGCAGGGCAGCAACTTTGCCAAGCATGTGGCGGACGATTTTAATCCAATTCACGATCTCGATTCCCGCCGGTTCTGTGTGCCCGGAGATCTTTTGTTTGCGGTTATCATCGCGCGCTACGGTCTCAGCCAGCATATGGAGTTTCAGTTTACCGGTATGGTTGATGAGAGCTCGGAGTTGATACTCCCTGAGCCTGAAGAGGAGCTTGCATTTGAGGATGAGGCAGGCAAAAAATATCTCTCGGCCAGACGCAGCGGGGACAATAGCAGGGATGTGACACTCATCGACAATCTTACCCACGCGTATGTCGAATTTTCCGGCCACACTTTCCCACACATCCTGGTGCCTTTGCTGGCAGAGCAGAATGTGATGTTCAATCCTGCACGTCCTATGGTCTTCTACGAGAGCATGGTTATCGACCTGGAGCGGTTGGACATTAAAGCACCGGTCATGGTCCAGGAAAAAAACGAACTGACCCTGGAAGGCAAGCGTGGTGAGGTCCAGTTTGCCTTCAATCTGGTGGAGTCGGGTAGCGTTGTTGGCCGCGGTAAAAAGCGTATGGTCCTGGGCGGCTTACGGGAGTATGACGCTACCGTAATGGACGCCGCGGTCACCACGTTTAACCAGCGCAAGCAGGATTACCTGTCTAGCTGAATACTACTCTTTGGTGACCAGGATATTCTCCATCACCAGGTATTCCAGATCACAACCAAAGAACATCTCCAGTGCATCGAGGGGTGAGCAGACTATTGCCTCGCCGCGGCGATTGAGGGAAGTATTCAGCACCACCGCATTCCCCGTGAGATTCTCCATCTCTTCCATCAGTGCATAGTAAACGTCATTGTGGCCGGGTTGCAGTGCCTGCGCGCGCGCGGTGCCGTCTTCGTGCACCACCTCGGGAACCCGCGTTTTCCACTCCTCGTTGACCTCAAAAGTAAATGTCATGAAGGGTGCCGGGTGATCTACCTTGAACATGAGCGGCGCTACTCGCGCCAATATACTCGGGCAGAATGGGCGCCAGCGTTCGCGAAACTTGATCTGTTGGTTGATACGGTCTGCCACACCGGGGCTGCTGGGGCAGCCCAGGATGGAGCGCCCGCCAAGCGCGCGAGGCCCGAATTCCATGCGTCCCTGGAACCAGGCTACGGGATTGCCCGCGGTTAGCAGGCGCGCGGTTTCCTGTGGCACATTGTCGAGTTTGCGCCACCGGGGCGTCTTTGGGTGCGCATTGCAGGCGGCAATGACTTCACCGCTGGTATAGGCGGGCCCGAGATAGACATGCACCATTTTTTCAACTGGCACACCGCGTCTCTCCGACGCGTAGGCTGCCGCACCGATGGCAGTGCCTGAATCCCCTGAGGCGGGTTGCACGTAGAGTTCTTTCACCTCATCGCGGGCGATGATTTTCTGGTTCAACTTGACGTTCAGGGCGCCGCCACCGGCGAAAGCCAGTTTGCCGGTCTCGGCGATGATGTCACCAAGGTAGTAGTCCATCATCTGCAGGGCAAGTTTTTCAAACAGTGCCTGCATGCTGGCGGCATAGTGGATATAGGGATCGTCCGCAACATCGCCCTCGCGCATCGGACCCAGCCAATCGATGAGTTTGTCACTGAAATAAAAACCCTTGCCCCTGTGTTTGTGCCGACGGAGGCCAATCACATTGGCGTAGCGCGTATCGATATGCAGTTCGCCGTTCTCGAAACTGGCAAGGCGGGAGAAATCATACTTGTCTGGATCACCGTAAGGCGCCATTCCCATGACCTTGTATTCCCCGTCCAGCATCTCAAAGCCGAGGAACTCGGTGATGGCGCCGTAAAGTCCGCCCAGTGAGTCTGGGTCGATAAATTCCTTTATCTTGTGGATCCTGCGTTGTTCGCCGACGCCAAAAAACGTGGTGGCGTACTCGCCCTTGCCATCGATACTCATGATGGCGGTTTTTTCGGAAAAGCCACTGCAGTGATAGGCGCTGGAGGCATGGGCCAGGTGATGCTCCACGCAGTCCAGCTGAATTTTGCCTGGATCTATGTCCAGCTGCGTCAAAAGACCTTCGATGCGGTTCCTGTAGCGGCGGTAGCGCCTGTTTCCATTTAAGAGTGCGTCGAGACCGCGGTCCGGGGCGTACCAGTAACGGCGGGCGTAATGCCAGCGGTGTGGCGCTGCGATGGAGATGGGCGCGAAAGGGATAGCCACTACATCGACATCACCTGGGGTGATGCCGGATTGTTGCAGACAGAATCGCGCCGCTTCAAGGGGAAGCTGGTTCTTTGCGTGCTTGTCCCTGATGAAGCGTTCTTCCTCTGCCGCAGCCACGAGTGTGCCATCGATATAAAGTGCCGCTGAAGGGTCGTGATTAAGTGCACCCGAGAGGCCCAGTACAGTCAGCGCCACTTAATCACGCTCCTGCTCTCCATGGATTTTTTCAGTTCCTTCAAGCCTGTGCCCAGCGAATTCTTATTTCATCAATGATATCAGAACATTAGCTCGGATAATGATCCACCGTTTCAATGTCGGTGCGATCGATGATTGGCGGTGGAAGAAGCATCGTCGTGGTTTGTTTGAGTTACCCGTTACAGCCTGGATTAGCATTTCGCCAGGGACAGGTTCATTACATGAAGGTTGTATGCTTGTAGTTGACGCTGCTAGGCGCCGAAAACGCGCTCCAGATGTTCGTCCGATGGTGGTTCCGTCATCAACGACACAATAATCATGGAAGCGATAGAGATAAAAGCACCCAGGGTTGCGCACGCGAATGGGTTCGTGGCCTGGCCCTCGAGCCATATTGCTGGCATTTCGAGCGCGCTGCCGGCAAACCATGCCGCACTGATCGAGCCGGAATGCAGTAAACCGAATGCCACGCCGCCAGTGATGAACCCGGTGATCGATCCGGCACGCGTTGCGCGGCGCCAGAGTACGCCCAGGAACATCGGCGCGGCTGAGGCCGCCATCATGCCGCCAACGCCTATCCAGACCAGCAATGCCACGTTGGTCTCGCGGGTGTTCCAGGCGAGTGCTACTGCGCTGACTAAAACCAGCACCGTGGCGACGCGACTTATCTTCAGCGCCACCTGGTCGACGTGGGTGTCGTCCTTGCCCTCACCCCAACGTGGAGCCAGTGTGCGCCGATAAATATCATTGGCGAAGATTTGCGCTGTCGACACCACGAGTCCGTCGGCGGTGGACATTACCGCGGCCAGAACGCCGGCACCAATCAGCGCCGCGATCCAGCTCGGCAACGTGGCAATGAACAGCTCCGGTATCGCCTGGTTGGGGTTCATACCTTCAGCGAACAGTGAGTCACCCAGCAGAACCCTTGCCATGATCCCGCCGCATGTGATCGCCGGGAGCAGCATACCGAACGCAAAAGAGTAGGTAATAAACTTTGCCTGGTCGCGATTGCTCTTGAGCGCCCACAATTTGTTGCCTATGTGCGGCAGCAGCCCGAGCGGGAGGTGGGCGACAAAAATTGCAAATACATCCCATTTGGAATCGAACAGCGGGTTGGTTGGGCTCAGCGGTTTGGTAAGCGCGGGATCGATTGCTTCGAGCTGCTGCAGCATGCCACTAAAGCCGCCCTCTATCCGGAACCCGGTGAGAAACATCCAAAGAACGAGGGCCGCGAGCATCAGCATAAGAGCGCCCTGCACACCGTCAGTCAGGATGTCAGCATGCGCGCCGCCCATGGCTATATAGAACATCAAAACCAATGCGGTAGCGCACAATGCCGGGAATGTCTCGAGTCCCAGCATGGATGTGAACATCACCGCGCCTGCCAGCAGTTGGCCCGCGAGGTAGAACAGTAATAGCATCGAAAACAATGCCGCAAGGATTCGCAGTGCATCGGAATCGTAACGGTCACCGAGGTATTCAGGCATCGAGCGGCTGCCGAAGCTCTCCCCGGCGCGCCGGATAGCATGCAGGCATATGAGCACACCACAGTAGACGCCCAGTGGATAGACAAACGCGTACCACAGGACTGGCATGCCCGCCCTGTAGGCGAGTGCAGGTAAGCCAAGGAAAGTCGCGCCGCTGGCGGTGGTTGCGGTCATGGCGAAGGCCAGGAATAGCGGGCCATAGCCGCCGCGTGCGGTGGCGAAATCATCGCTGCTTTTAACCCGGCGCAAACCAATAAAGCCGAACAGGACCATCAGGCCAATGTAGATCGCCAGAAACGTCCAGCCCCAGAAGATCAGAGGATCATATCCGAACATAGGTCAATTCCCTCGAGAGTCTTTATTGTTATTCAGGAGGCGGTGCACAGGGGCAGAGTTTAGCCTACTTGAGGGTATCGCCAACTTAAAGCGGCACAATTGCTGAAATCGCTTACAAGCTTTACCGGTTGCCACCCGTGATCACCAGCGGCCACTGTGGCTATTCAGTTTGACAGGGCTTTTTCCCGGGACTATTGTTCTAACGTTATTTCCCCCAACGGTTAGGAGCACAGAAGATGATTGTAATGAAGCCTGACCGGGCACTCTTTCAGGGTTAGATTCCGGCTTCGGCCTCCCCTGCATTTCCTCGCCCGGTGTTGAGCCGGGGCAATGAGCCCCAAGTATTTTACTAATGGCGTAAATGTGCCAGGGGTTTTACCGTGCGTAATGAATTGATTTTGGCCAACCTGGGTTGGCAGCCTTTTTTTCAACAGCAACTGTCGCTGCAGGAGTGGGAAGAACTTGTGCCCGCAAGGATAGTTGAGCAACACAGATCGGAAATTGAAGTGGCCACCGCATCAGGCCATGTGATCCTCCCGGTACTTCAGTCCATGCCGGCTTTGACGGTGGGTGACTGGATACTGCTGGACGGGGAGGGCTCGTTCCTGCGTGCGCTTGAGCGCAAGAGCTGTTTTCGTCGTAAGGCGGCGGGCACAGGTGCAAAAGAGCAGTTACTGGCAGCTAATGTAGATACCGCGTTTATCGTGTGTTCCCTGAACGATGATTTTAACCTCAATCGTATTGAGCGCTACCTGAGTGTGGTCAACAATGCGGAGGCCGAAGCTGTGATCGTGTTGTCCAAAGCGGACCTGTGTTCCGATCCCGAGGCTTTCCGGGCAGAGGTGCAGAGGCTTGATAGCATGCTGTGCGTGGAGGTTGTGAGCAACCTTGTCGACGGTGCAGCCGATGTGTTGCGGCCATGGTGCCAGCCCGGTAAAACGGTGGTTCTGCTGGGTTCCTCCGGAGCCGGCAAGTCGACTCTGGCCAACCGGTTGTTGGGGCGGGATCTGCAATCCACTGGCGCCATTCGGGAGGATGATGCCAAAGGCAGGCACACCACAACCCGGCGTTCACTGGTAGAGATGCCGGCCGGGGCGATGATTCTCGATACCCCGGGCATGCGTGAGTTGCAGCTCGCTGATTGTGAGCAGGGCGTTGCTGCTACCTTCGCGGACATCGAGGAGCTGGCGCGAGAGTGCCGGTTTGGTGACTGCGTGCACGACACGGAACCCGGCTGCGCGGTGCGCAGTGCGATCGAATCCGGCCAGTTGGAGGAGAGGCGATACCTGAATTATTGCAAGCTCTCACGTGAACAGGTGCTTAACAGTGCCTCGCTGGCGGAACGCAGGGCGGCAGACAAAAAGCGCGGCCGCTACTACAAAACTGTTCAGCGAGAGTCGAGGGGCAGCAGGCGGGAGTAGACAGGCGCCCGCAGTTTCACTGAGGCCCGGGTACCGGCGGCATTATGGTTTGTACCAGATAGGTGAGCTGTAGGCCCGCTCCTGTATGCTGGTCGGATACTCTTCAGGCGGCTTCGTTCTCAGCGCCACGGCATCGTATAGCGAGTGCCGGGGTGTGGGAATCTGCAGCACTCTCACGTAGTAGAATGCGCTCTGGGTGGGGTTGAAGTCGGGATCTTCCCACACGGTGGCCAGCTGGGCGGCACCGATGTCATTCGTGTAGGAGGCGGTGGCCTCGTCCACCGTGTTGCCAACAGGCGGCAACGAGCCGTCTGCCGCCGGTTGGCGATCACCAGACCAGGCCACATCATAGACTTTTTCCCGGCTGTTGCCCTCGGCATCCAGCCAGCCTTTGACGATCTGTACGCGATCCAGGTTGGCGTGTTTAGGATCCTTCATGGCGCTGACCAACAGCCTGATTCCGCCACCGGTGGTTCCAGGTCCGCTGAGCTCACCGCCCATCGGTACACCCCCGGCATAGCCCAGCGTTGCGAGGTCGGGTGACTGTGCGTCTGTCGGGATGTAAGCCCATCCGGCAAACAGGCGCAGGGCGATCCGCGGCCCGGTTGTGGCGTACACCTCGCGACGCTTCATCGCGTCAAAAATGCCCTGGCGGGTATTTTCCTCGGCCCAGACGGCAGCCATACCCTCGGCGGCCATATCCCAGCCCGTTGCCCTCACGCCGCCAAGTGAGTCGCCACGCTTGTTTTCGGGAACGGAATCATAGGCCATCTTGCCCCAGAAGTTGTCCTCCTCCGAACTGGACAGCCCGGTGTGTGCATCGGTGGAACCTATCATTCCGAATTTGTAGGGGTTGTCGCCCAGCGCCTGATCAATTTGCAGCCCCCGGCCCAGGGCGGGGCGCACGAAGTCGCCTATGGCGGCACGGTAGGGCTGCCATTCCTGCTGCAGGTAAAACTCGAAGGGCTCAAAGTCCGCAAAGGGGTCTTCGGGGGATAGGCTGGGATGGGTTTCCGAATCGCCCTTGAGCTGGGTCATCTCCACCACCGGCTCCCAGCGTCTGCGGGTCTGGATATATTTCGCGTCCATGGGCTCGCCGCGCAGCGTGGTCTCGTCAAACATGTACCCTTTGGAGATATTCGAGTTATGCGGAATAGCGATAAATTGGCTGTCAGTCCTTTCTGAAGTGGCCTCCAGCCAGGCCCAGAGGTCCTGGGGGTACTGGCTCTGGTCGGAACCGTAGGGCATGTATTGCGCAGCCTGGTTGCGCCCGTTCGGGGTGACAACCACCCGGTGCAGGTTGGCACCGGCGGGAATGGAGCTCCACTCCCAGCCAAGCAGGGCGGTAAAGCGGCCGGGCTCATTGTTTTTTTCTGCAGCGTCGATAATCTCGCCCCAGCTGGTGATCACAGTAGGGGAAATGTCTCCCAGAGAGTTATTGAGGGGTGTGTTCCCCGGGTCTGTCACCGGATCGGAGCCCCAGTTGTCGAGCCTGACGGGCAACAGGTCCCTGAATACCACCGCGCCATAGCCTGTCGACATGGCCGCCCGTATTGTGGTGATGGAAGCCCAGCGCACCACCGCGTCCCAACCGGAAAGCTCGCCGAATTCCTCCTGGTGATTGATGATGGCTCGCAAGACGCCCATACCCTCGGCGTGGTCGGACACCACCAGGAAATCCAGCGGTGTGCCAATCTGCACCCTTGCCTCGGTATAGGGGTGGATCACCGGCAGCCCTCGCGCCCAGCGGTAAGCCGTATCCGGGTCGGCGGAATCGTTCAGGTTAAGGAATGCGTCGAAGGAATAAGAGGTGTGCAGATGGGTGTCACCCCAGTACAGCTGCGTGGGCTGGTCCGCCGAGATTGGCGCGGCCCCGGCCGCCACCACAAGACCCGCAATGAGTGCCTGGAGTGTATTCTTCATATCTTTTCCTTATGCGGGGTGTCTACTCTGTGTCGCTTAACCTGCCTTGCGCCCGGGGACAGCGGCTTTTTTCTTTGCTGCGGCTTTTGGTCGCGCCGCAATCGCTGCTTTAGCCTTTTTTGCAGGCGCTTTTTTGCGTGCCGCCCCGGCTTTGGCAGCCACCTTACGGCGGGCCTTCGCTTTGGCTTTCTTCGCAGCAGCCTTAACGGCCACCTTGCGTGGCGCGGGCTTGCTGCCCACAGTAGCTGCCAGGAGCGCGTCGAAGCTGTCCTGCAGGCACTGGCGATAGAAATCGGGATCGGGCATCAATTCACGGCAGGAGGTGATCGATATGGTGAACTCGCCGCAGTAGCTGCTGATAACGTGAAACAGGCCGACGCTGTCCAGCACCGGACCGGTGCCGAGATTGGAGAGCATTTTTGCCCCGGTGTTATACAGCGGTACTTGCGGGCCCGGTACGTTGGTGATGACACAGTTGTATATGGGTTTGATCTGGTTGGCCAGGTTCCAGCGGCTGGCCAGGCGCGCCGCCTGGGCGGTGAGGGTGCTCGGTATGAACTGGGTGTAGTCGGTCATGGACTTGGCGCCGATAGCATTCGCCAGCTCCTTGGCGTCCAGCGCATGCTCGTGCACCGCTGCCAGGCGCTCGGCCGGATCCTCGATATCACTGCGCAGCAGTACCGCCATGGCAGATACTACATTTCCAGCTGTGCCCTTCTCGGAAGGATCGCGCACGTTGATTGGGGCCATGGCGACCAGGCTGGCATCCGGCAATTCATCCTTGGCTTTCAGGTATCGCCGCAGGCCTCCGCCGCACAGGGTGATGGCGACGTCGTTTACTGTCGCGCCAGGTACGGCATTTTTAATGGCCTTGATGTCGCTGAGGGAAAAGCGGGCAGCATCGAACACCCGGTGTGCGGAGACTTTATCGTTGAAGCGGGTGCGCGGTACGTCCGGTATGCCATGCAATTCTCCCTTGCGCAGGCGGGCGTAGGCCTTGGCAAACCCCGGTACGGTATTGCGCGCCAGGGATATAATCCGAAAGGGCTGGCGCAGGGTATTGAGCTGGGAGCGTAGTATCAGTTCCAGTGTTCCCGGGCTGCGGTTGATTTCCACCGGATAGGGTTCTGCATCTTCGTGAACATCGGGGCTTAAATCGTGCAATGCCGCGGTGATTTCCATACCCGAAGCGCCATCAACAGCGGCATGGTGCATTTTGGTAAACAGGGCGAAGCAACCGGGTGGGTAGCCTTCCACATTATCCAACCCTTCAATAACGTACATTTCCCATAGCGGGCGGCTGCGGTCCAGGGGTCTGGCGTGCACCCGCGCGACCTGGATGCAAAGCTGGCGCCAATCTCCAGGCGCTGGCAGCGCGATATGGCGAATATGAAATTCCGGGTCAAAGCTGCCGTCTGATACCCAGTAGGGGTGGTCGAGGCCCAGGGGTACCGTCAACAGGTGGCGCGAGAGGATTGGCAGGCGCCTGATCCGGTTGGTGGTGTTTTCGATGATGTCCTTGAAGCGCACCTTGCCCCCCGGGGCGGTGGACTGGTCGTAGATCGCCAGGCTGGAAATATGCATGGGTGCGTTGGCGGTTTCCAGATAGAGAAATGAGGCATCAAGGCC
>Ga0316189_10006711_pt1 | contig 10953 bp, 9 predicted proteins | sample LowCovwburrow_MG_FD_204930 | JGI IMG/M metagenome (GOLD analysis project Ga0316189, IMG submission 204930) | Coastal sediment microbial communities from Maine, United States - Lowes Cove worm burrow | ecosystem: Environmental > Aquatic > Marine > Coastal > Sediment | place: USA: Maine... | reverse complement strand
CATGCACGCCGCTATCGGTTCTGCCCGCGCAGGTAATCTCAACCTTGTGATTAGCTACCTTGGTGAGGGCTTCTTCAACTCGTTGCTGCACGCCGGTACCGGTGCGCTGGCGTTGCCAGCCATTGTAACCGGTACCGTCGTACTCAATGCCCAGTGCTATGCGCAATCAGGACGGCAGCGAATCCAGGAGCTGCTGCGCCTGTTGGCGCTGCGACTCGTCACCTTCATCGAGGACTTCTTCAAGGATGCTGCGTGCGCCGGCAGGGTCGCCCATGTCTACATATGCGCGAGCGAGGTCCAGCTTGGTGCCGACTTCCGTCATGGTACGAGCCTCATTGAGGTCATCGTTCATGTCGTCGGGCGCCATCTCCATGGTCTCGCCATCATCTGGCATCCTCGGCCGCGGCTGTTCGACGGTTGCATCGTCGCGCGGCATGTCGACCGTGTCGCCTGCCTGGCTGATCTTCAGCGCAGCTGTCAGGTCGTCGAGATCGAGATCCACATCGGTGCCAGCGACAGCCGGCACTTCGGCGGTCTCGTCGAGATTATTGTTGCCTGTAAACACGTCAGCTGGCAGCGCCTCGGTCTTGGCAAAATCGAAATCGTCATCGCCGGAAAGCCCTGGTGCCAGCATGGTGGCATCGTCATCGCCTCCCAAAACGGTATCGTCGTCATCGAAGCCGGGTGCGAGCATCGTCGCATCAGCATCGGAGAGCGCCTTGTTGATACCTGTATCGACGGCGAGATCTTCACTCAGAACCTGCGTATGCCCGGTGGCATCCAGCAGGTCTATGTCCAAACCGACGTCCGTTTCACCTTCAACTTCAATATCCAGCAATGGACTTGCGCCGGTCTCATCCGGTGCGAGACGCATTTCATTGGTTGATTCGAGCGTCGCGGCGAGCGCGTCCTCGATATCGAGCGCCTCAACGGTTCCCGTCTCGTCGCTGTCCGCAATCTGCTGCACGCCTGTGGCGTCCGGGTCGACCTCGGGGTTGGCACCGGTCGCATCCATATCGTCAAGATCATCCAGGCTGGCCAGCTCTGTCTCAGCCAGCGAATCGATACCGAGGTCCAGCTCGTCGAGATTGATCTCGGCTGTCGCATCACTGCTCTGACCGCTGTCCTCTATAGCCTGACCGAGCGCATCCTCATCAAGCGACGGCAATTCAGACGTGCCCTCAATGTTGTCGAACTGCTGCTCCAGTGTTGGCGTCTCTGCGGTCCGATCCAGATCAGGTGCTTCCACGCCTAAATCAAGCGCTGGTGTTTCAGCCGTGCTATCCAGATCGAAATCAACTGCGCTCGCATCATCCGGCTCGTCGGCGTCTTCTTCGCCAAACATGAAATCAACTTCTTCGTCACCATCGTCGGCCGCATCAACCCCACCGAAGTCCATGTCAAGCGCGCCGGTCTGGTCCGATCCGTCTTCAAACGACAGATCGACCGCCTTCGTTGCGCCGGCGACCGCGCCTGCGAACAGCGCATCATCGCCTGCGATCTGCTGGCCCATGATGACGGTCTTGTTCCAATCTGGATCATCATCGCCGACGACCGTCTGCAGCCGTTTTGCAGCATCGACGAACGCGTCCCGGTTGCCCCAGACAAAGTAAATTTCACACAGTTTTGCCAGCAGTTCCTGACGCTGAGGCTCAACCTCAAGTGCGCCGTTTATAAGGTCTGCAGCCTGATCGTAGAGGCCGTAAGCCATGTGGAAATCGGCTTCCGCAAGCGGATCCTGCTGATCGAGGTTAACAGCCGTTTCGCTGCTGAAGGTATCTTCCAGCGAGCCGAACTCTCCGGTAGTGCCGGTCTTGCCCTGTATTTCGACAGCCGCCGCTTCGATCGTGTCATCGTCCATCGCGCGGATGCCTGAGTCCTGCTCTACGACGACGATAGATTCATCGTCGCTGCTCGGCGCACGCAAGGTCTCAGTCGCCGTCATGGCGCCGGTTGGGAGATCACCCTCATCCAGCTGTTCCCATGGTCCAGAGTCGTCGTCTTCATCACTACCGCGACGCATGAACCAGAACAGCAAACCGCCAACCAGCAGGACGACACCAATGATGATGCCCCACGTGCCAAGAATGAAATCGAGAATCTTCGCAACGATGCCCTGTTCCTGTCGGCGCGCGACGGGTGTCGCTTTGGGCTGCTCGTCCGCCACCGGCTCCTCAGCGACGGGCTCTTCATCCACGCCCTCGTCCGCGAGGATCTCGTCGCCAGTCTCTGCATCCGTGCCCTGCTCATCGACGAAAGGCTCTTCAACGAGATCGTCAGCCGGCGGTTCATAGACTTCGCCACGAATCTCAGCTAATTCCTGCCGCAGTGCCGCAAGCTCGTTGTCCCTGATTTCGATCAAAGACTGCTGGTAAGGCACATCGGCCGCTTCAAGATCAGCGATTCGCGCTTCAATTTCGGATTCGCGGGTTGTCGGCACGATGTCGGCATCGGGCTCTTCCGCTACCTCATCTTCATAACCCAGACCGAGATCTTCGTCGTCGGGGGGTACCAGAACCAGGCTGGGCTCCGGCTCGGCGGGCGCAACTGGTTCTGCAGATGGCGCTGGTGCCGGTACAGAGCCACCCCAGGAGGCATTCTGCTGCTGCACAGCGCTAAAAGCTTCGCCGCGACTGATTTGAAAGACGGCGTCGGCGCTTGGAACCCTGATGGTCGCGCCGGCTTTCAAGCGGTTAATGTTGCCGCTGAAAGCCTGCGGATTCGCTTCGAAAATGGCCATCATTGTCTGATTGATGGTCAGTCGGCTGTCTGGACGCATGCGCGATGCCAGGCCCCACAGCGTTTCGCCGCGCTGCACATTGTGGTCACCGCCATCCGATGTGTCGTACGTCGTATCAACGTTTGCGGGCAGCGGCTTGGTTTCAGTCTGCCGCGCTGGAGCTGCTGCTCTCGGGCTGGCTGCGGCGGGCGCCGGCGCTGCTGGTGCAGGTGCAGGTGTCGGCTGGCGCTGGATCCGTGCGCTATCCGTTGGGGCCGAGCGGCTCGGCGCCTGAACGACCGGCGCCTGTTGTGCGGCCGGCGGCGCGTACGTGGGCGGGTCGAGTAAGACTGTGTATTCGCGCAACAGGCGGCCACGAGACCACGTTGCTTCTACCAGAAACGTCAGGAACGGCTCGGTGATTGGTGCCGCGGAGCGCAGCTGCACGATGCTGTCATTGGGGCCACGCTCTACAACGTTGAACTGTATGCCCTGCAGGAAGAACGGCCGGTCGATGCCGTAGCGCTCGAAGGTATCGTCAGTGGCCAGCGTGATTTTGAGGTTAGCCAGCTCTTCCGGCGTTGCGGAAAGCAGGATAATTTCTGCGCGCAACGGCTCGTTAAGAGCGGACTGGAGCCGAATCTCGCCAAGCCCGATCGCCCAGGCCTTGCTCGACAACAGCAAGACGATCGTAAGCGAGATACGAATAAGACGTCGCGACATAACTTTCTCTCCAACTCCCCAAGCACCCCGACTTTGACGCGAGATCGAGGCAAAAATACAGAGGCTCGAGGCCTCCGCGCAGCTTTGCGAACTATAGCTTAAAGATAGTTTTTTGCCAATATTTCAGCAATTTGGACACTATTTAGAGCCGCGCCCTTACGTATGTTATCGGAAACCACCCACAGGTTGATTCCGCGTGGATGCGAGATATCTTCACGCACTCTTCCGACAAACACGGGATCCGTTCCAGAGCTTTCCGTTACCGCAGTCGGGTATTCACCCGTATTTGTGCCATCAACGAGTTCGATGCCCGGTGCAGCCCGCAGCAGATCGCAGACAGCTTCGGCACTGATTTTATCGCGCGTCTCAATGTGCAAGGCTTCAGAATGACCGTAGAACACGGGAATTCGAACTGCAGTCGGATTGACGAGGATGCTGTCGTCAGCAAGAATTTTGCGCGTTTCCCATACCATCTTCATTTCTTCACGCGTATAGCGATTGTCCTGAAAGGTATCGATGTGCGGCACGGCATTGAACGCAATTTGCTTCGCGTCGCCTTCGAGCTCGAGCGGCCGGCCATTCAGCAGCGTTGCCGTTTGCCTGACCAACTCTTCAATCGCGCTGCGCCCGGCGCCGGAAACGGCCTGATAGGTCGCCACGTTTATGCGCTCAATGCCGGCCGCATCGTAGATCGGCTTAAGCGCAACCAGCATCTGTATGGTTGAACAATTCGGGTTGGCAATAATGCCGCGCGCTTTGTAGTCAGCGATTGCTTCCGGGTTTACCTCCGGCACGACCAGGGGAATATCGTCATCGCGGCGAAAATGTGAGGTGTTGTCTATGACGACGCAGCCGGCTGCCGCAGCCTTGGGCGCATATTCCGCCGATACCGAACCGCCCGCAGAAAACAGCGCAATCTGCACTTTGGAGAAATCGAATTCCGCCAGGTCGTCAACCGGCAACTGGCGATTGCCGAAGTCGACCGTGTTGCCAACTGAACGATTACTCGCGAGTGCGAAAATCTTGCCGACGGGAAACTTGCGCTGGGCAAGTATATTCAGCATGACTTCGCCGACAGCGCCGGTAGCGCCGACGACCGCTATATCGAATTTGTTGGGCATGAGTGGCTAATTCCAGGTTGTCGTTCGCGAGCTATAGCGCGTTGCTACAGCACCGGGGTTTCCGAGTCTACATCGGCGTTTTGCGCACGGTTGCGCAAATAGTGATCCATCAGCACCAGTGCGACCATCGCTTCCGCAATTGGCGTCGCGCGCAGTCCGACACAGGGATCGTGGCGCCCCTTTGTGACAATCCTGGTATCCGCCCCGGCCATGTCGACCGTCTTCCCGGGCACCGAAACACTCGACGTTGGCTTCAGGGCGATGCTGGCAAGTATGTCCTGACCTGACGAAATTCCGCCAAGCGTGCCGCCGGCGTCATTCTTGGTAAAGCCACTGCTTGAGATCTCGTCCCTGTGCTCGCTGCCACGCTGACTGATGGCATCGAAACCCGCACCGAGCTCGACGCCCTTGACGGCATTAATGCCCATGAGTCCGTAAGCCAGCGCAGCATCCAGCTTGTCGAACACCGGCTCCCCGAGCCCTGGCGGCAGGTTGCTTGCGAGCACGCTGATTTTCGCACCAATGGAGTCACCCTGCTCACGCAGTTCGGTCATGAACTGGTCGAGCTCATCGATGCGCGAACGGTCCGCACAGAAAAAATCGTTGTCGCGAACAAAATCGAGATCTGGCGCATCCAGCCTGAGCGGCCCCAGCTGCGACAGGTAGCCGCGAATTTCGACGCCAAGGCGTTGCTTGAGGTACTTGCGCGCGATGGCACCGGCTGCGACGCGCATTGCCGTCTCGCGTGCCGATGAACGGCCGCCACCGCGATAATCGCGAATACCGTACTTCTGCTGGTATGTGTAATCGGCGTGGCCCGGGCGAAACTTGTCCTTGATATCGCCGTAGTCTTTGGATCGCTGGTCTGTATTCTCGATCAGCAGACCAATCGGCGTGCCGGTCGTCACACCTTCAAAGACACCGGACAGAATCTGCACCTGATCCGGCTCATTGCGTTGCGTGGTGTGCTTTGAACGACCTGGACGGCGTCGGTCGAGGTCCCCCTGTATGTCGGCTTCGCTGAGCTCCATGCCGGGAGGGCAGCCATCAACGATGCAGCCAAGCGCCCGACCATGACTCTCGCCAAACGTCGTCACTACAAATGATCGCCCAAAACTGTTTCCAGACACCGCTACAAATCCTCCAACTGATTCCGCGTCAGCAAAAACACACCGCTGCCGCCATGCTCAAACTCAAGCCACATAAAAGCAAGCTGTGGGTAGTGTTTTTCCAGCGCTTCCTGGCTGTTGCCGACCTCGCAGACAAGTATGCCGCGTTCGCTCAAGTAATCACGCGCATGATGCAGGATGAGCTTGACTGAATCCAGACCGTCGGCGCCCGCTTCAAGTCCAAGCTCCGGCTCATGCAGGAACTCTGCCGAACGCGCTTCCATGTCCTCTTTGTCGACGTAAGGGGGATTGCTGACCATGAGGTCATATTGCACGTCTTTCAGGTTCGCGAAGAAATCCGACTGCACCAGTGTTACGCGATCCTCAAGCCCGTGAGCCTGCACGTTGATGGCGGCAACCTCGAGCGCATCCGCCGAGATATCGACGGCATCCACCGTCGCATCCGGAAAAGCGTGCGCGAGCGCGATGGCGATACAGCCACTACCCGTGCCCAGATCAACAATGCGCCGTACCTCCGTCGCAACAAGCCAGGGCTCAAATCGCTCGTGTATCAGCTCTGCAAACGGCGAGCGCGGCACCAGTACCCGCTCATCAACAAAAAACCTGTGCCCCGCAAACCAGGCTTCGTGCAACAGGTATGCCAGCGGCACGCGCTCTTCGATGCGCCGCTTCGCCAGCGCCGCAATGGCCTGTTCCTCGGCCTCGCTCACCGCTCGCGAATAGACAGCTTCAGCATCTGCATGCGCAAGCTGTAGCTCGGAAAAAACGAGCCAGGCAGCCTCATCAAGCGGATTATCCGTGCCATGGCCGTAGTCCAGCTGCGCGTCTTCGAAGCGGCTCGCGACATCACGAATCAACTGTTCAACGTTTTTTTGGGTTGTGTCAGGCATTTGCGCGAATCTAGCACGATCCGGACAGCCAATCCTGCTGTAAAGCTTGTAGAATTGCCGCCTCCCACAATGACTGAAGTTTGCTGCATGGCATCAATACGACCCTTTATCGCTCTCATCCTGCTGCTGGCACTCGGCACCGGTGTATACGTCGCTCTGCGAATGAGCGCGCCACCCCCGCAGCCGACGACCGCGACTCTGTTGCCGGCTTCCGACGCGTTACCCGATGTCGCGCTGCTTGACCACAACGGCAATCATGTCGGAGCGGAAGTTTTCGACGGTCGCTGGGACCTGGTGTTCTTCGGCTTTACCCATTGTCCTGACATCTGCCCGCTGACCCTGCAAGTGCTGGCGGATGCGAGGCGGCAAATGCGCGAGGCTGGCATCAAGGACCTGCCGCGCATCGTGTTGGTCAGCGTTGACCCCGAGCGGGATACGCCGGAGAGCCTCGCGAGCTACATCAGCCATTTTGGCGATGACAACCTCGGCATCACCGGTGCGCTTCCGGAAATCCGCAAACTTACCGGTGCGCTCGGCATTTTCTTTGATAAACAGATGGCGGACGAATCCGGCAATTATGGCGTTGACCACTCCGCCGTCGTCCTGCTCATGAATCCCGGCGGTCGATTGCGGGCACTGTTCAGTGCACCTCACGAAGCGGCAAATTTCGTTCACGACCTGCCGTTGATCATGTCTGAGGCCAGGGCGGAGGAAACTCGTGCACCGCTCGTGGTCAGAGATGTCGTTGTCACCGGCAGCATGCCGGGTATGAGCATGAGTGCTGGTTACATGACCTTCACAAATAACAGCGACGCTGACATTCGCATTACCAGGATAAGCAGTCCGCAATTTGCTGCAGTAGAAATGCACGAGACCATGATCGAGAACGACGTAGCAAAGATGCGCGCTATCGATGCGATCATCGTGCCAGCTAACGGCAGCGTGGCGATGCAACGTGGTGGCAAGCACCTGATGTTAATGCAGCAGGCAGAGGGCGAGGATTCGGTGACTCTGAATTTCTGGTCTGACGACACCCTGCTGCTATCTCTGAATACAAGCATCGCAGACAGATAGGCCCGTAATCATGGATCGACTTTTTGTAGTACTGCAATACCTGTTGCCCAAGCATCTGCTGACAGGCCTGATCTACCGCATAGCGAGAATTCGCTCACCTGGCATCAAGGACTTCCTGATCGAACGTTTCGTGCAGGCCTTCGATGTCGATATCGAGGAGGTTGCAGGCGAAGTGCCAGCGGACTTCGCGACCTTTAACGAGTTTTTCGTGCGCGAATTGCGGCGCGACGCAAGGCCTGTCGACAAGCGTGCTGACAGACTGGTATCTCCGGTCGACGGCACTGTCAGCATTGCCGGCAAGCTCGCAAACAACATGCTGGTGCAAGCGAAGGGAATCGACTACACGCTCGACGATTTGCTGGCGACGGACCTGGATGCTGCGCGCGCGTATGCGGACGGCATGTTTGCAACAATTTATCTTGCGCCATACAACTATCATCGCGTGCATGCGCCGTTCGACGGCAAGCTGGTCGCTGCGCGTTACGTACCTGGCGATCTATTCAGCGTCAACGAAGCTACCGTTGCACGAGTGCCCGGCCTGTTCCGCCGCAATGAACGACTCATCATGCACTTCGAAACCGCCGCCGGACCGGCAGTCGTTATACTTGTCGGTGCGCTGAACGTCGGCAGTATCAGCACGCCATGGAGCGGTGAAATTCGACCGCGCGCAAACGGAGTGGTCGACGTGCTGGAGCTCGACGCCCAGCAAACCGAGCTCTCCCGGGGAGACCTGCTGGGGTGGTTCAACATGGGCTCCACAGTCATCCTGTTGTTGCCTGCGGATACCTGCGAGTGGCACAAGCACATGCGCCCCGGCGAGACATTGCGCATGGGGACTTCAATCGCGGCCTTCAACAACGGCAGTGAGTAACTGGCGCGCAACATCCCCGGTCAGCGCGGCGATGACGCGCGCAGCCATCAAGAATCGCGCACGTGATTATTTTTCGGCGCAAGGCGTACTGGAAGTTGATACGCCGGCATTGGGCATTGCAGCCGCTAGTGACCCGCAAATCGAGAGCTTGGTCGTTCGCTCGGAGCTCAGCCCCGAACGTCGTCTGTTCCTGCACACCTCGCCTGAATTTTGCATGAAACGTCTGCTCGCCGATGGCTACCCGGACATCTACTCGATGTGCCGCGTTTTTCGCGACGGTGAATCCGGTCAAAGACACCAGCCCGAGTTCACGATGATCGAGTGGTACCGCCTCGGCTTTGGATTGCAGGCCATCATCGATGACACGCTGTCGCTACTGGCCGCCGCACTGCAGCAACCTGAATATGCAGCGCTGACCGATCAACTGACGTATGAAGACGCATTCAGGCAGCACGCAGACATCGATCCGATGCACGCCTCTATTGATGAACTCGCAACTCGCGCCGGCGCCGACACCGATTTGCGGCAGGCTCTTGGAGGCGATCGTGACGCCTGGCTGGACCTGTTGCTCGCCACAGTCATTGCGCCGCAATTCAAGGCTGACCGATTCACGGTACTGCGTCACTATCCTGCGAGCCAGGCGGCGCTGGCACGACTATGCCCGGCAAATGAACGTGTTGCCGACCGCTTCGAGGTGTTCATGGCCCGTACGGAACTCGCCAACGGCTATGTCGAGCTCACCGACGCCGCCGAACAGACAAAACGCATCGATGATGATTTGCAGAAACGCGCTAAAGCTGGAAAGCCGGCGAACCCGACCGACGCAGCGCTGCTCACGGCGCTGCGTGAGGGCATGCCAGAGTGTGCAGGTGTTGCGGTGGGTCTCGAACGCCTGCAGATGATCCACGATGACACTGATAGTATCGGCGATGTCGTCACATTCGTATTTGGCCAGGAACATGACTGAAGCAGATTTCAAATTGCTGGGCTCGCAGCTGCAGGCGCTGATCGCAGACGAGAGCGATGCACTGGCAAATGCCGCCAACTTCGTTGCGCTGCTGCACAATGCGATGGACGACATCAACTGGCTGGGTATTTACGTGCTGCGCGGCGACGAGCTGGTACTCGGGCCGTTTCAGGGCCAGCCGGCGTGCGTCCGAATCCCGTTGGGCAGCGGTGTATGCGGTACCGCCGCGAACACCGCGACAACACTGCGCATTGCTGACGTGCACGAATTTGCCGGGCACATCGCCTGCGACCCTGTATCGCGATCTGAACTGGTAGTACCGCTGGTGATCGACGAAAAGCTCGTCGGCGTGCTGGATATCGACAGCCCGTCGCTGTCGCGCTTCACGACGTCAGACCAGGCGCTGGTCGAGCAGCTGTGCGCAAAATTCGCCGCGCTGCAATCGGGCAAGCCGTTTATTTGACGCGTGCAACGTATTCGCGAGAACGCGTATCCACCCGTATAACCTCACCCTGATCGACAAACAATGGAACCCGAACGACCGCACCCGTTGACAGCGTAGCGGGCTTAACGCCGCCACTTGCGGTGTCGCCCTTCACTCCGGGGTCTGTTTCCGTAATCTCCAGCTCGACGAAATTCGGTGCCTGCACGACGATGGGCGAGTTGTTCCAGAGCGTGATGAGACAGACATCGCCATCACTGAGCCAGTCCTTCGCATCACCGACAGCCGCTTCATCAGCCGCGTACTGTTCGAACGTATCCTGCACCATGAAATGCCAGAATTCACCGTCGCTGTACAGATACTGCATATCCGTATCCATGACGTCTGCCGCTTCCACGCTTTCGCCCGATTTGAACGTCTTGTCGACGGTTTTGCCGGTTTTCAGGTTGCGGATTCGCACTCGACTGAATGCCTGCCCCTTGCCGGGCTTCACAAACTCGTTCTCGACAATGATGCACGGATGGGAATCAATGATGATCCTCAGCCCGGATTTGAACTCACTGGTGCTGTAACTGGCCATATCCGCCGTGTCGCTCTTATTGGGGGCCGCAATAATACGCTGAAACTAGAGGCCCGTCACGGATTTAACATACCGCGAGGAATACGCTGTGTCCTCGGCCTGAAGAGGGCCTATTTAACAAAATACGGACATTTCCCCGGATAGCCGGGGCCAAGCGAAGGATTGTGAATTGAACGGGCGCCAAAGCATCTCAATTGCCGTTTTGACCGAAAACGAAGACGACGTATCGCTGATCAACAGTTCTTTGCGCGATGCTGGCCACGCTGCCCATTGCCACTGGATCTCGCATCCGCATAACCTGGACGACGTGCTGGCAAAGGAATACGTCGAGCTGGTCATCCTTAATTGCGATCACTACCCCGATACGATACCTGCCGTCATCAAGCAGAAAGACCGTTTTAATCCTGAAATTCCGGTCATCGCGATGCAGCAGGAT
>Ga0316189_10006710_pt1 | contig 10954 bp, 11 predicted proteins | sample LowCovwburrow_MG_FD_204930 | JGI IMG/M metagenome (GOLD analysis project Ga0316189, IMG submission 204930) | Coastal sediment microbial communities from Maine, United States - Lowes Cove worm burrow | ecosystem: Environmental > Aquatic > Marine > Coastal > Sediment | place: USA: Maine... | reverse complement strand
TATTGTGTGAAAGGGCAAATTTGTGGACCGGAGAAGGTTGTAGCGTCATTCCGCGGCCGCTTTTACGCGGTGGCTGGGAATAAACAGCACAAATATCATGACCGGCCTCAAGAAGCTTCTCGAGAACCGAAACTGAAAAGTCAGGGGTTCCCATAAAAATCAGCCGTAAACTCACTCGCTGTCCCCGCTCTGTTTGGCAGCCTTGACGAATTTCTTGATAACCCTGTCCCGTTTAAGGCGCGAGAGATGGTCGATAAACAAGACACCGTTAAGATGATCTATCTCATGTTGAACGCACGTTGACAGCAAGCCATCACAATGGCGCTCACATTCAGCGCCCTGACGGTCGAGATATTGGACCTTTACTTCGGCTGGACGTGTCACAAGGTCATAAACTTCGGGAATGGAAAGACAGCCTTCTTCATATTCAGCCATTTCGGGGCTGGACCAGATAATTTTCGGGTTGATCATGCATACCGGGTCGCGCGGGTCATCTTGATGCGAGACATCAACAACAATCATGCGTTTTAGCAGCCCGATTTGTACCGCAGCCAAACCAATGCCTGGCGCATCATACATGGTGTCAAACATATCGTCGGCAAGATCGCGAACGCTTGCATCAACGATGGCAAAGTCCCGAGACTGCTGTTTGAGTATTTTATCCGGCAATATTACGATGTCGCGCAGCGCCATTTTGTATCCTTTGAATCATGTTAGATAGAGGAAATAAGCAATAGCAAGGGCAAGGTCAACCTTGCCTGCTTCAAAATACCTCCCCCAAAAGTCTTACAAGCATTGGCAACAGGCATTATAAGCAGTGTGTGTTTTTTTGATCTTTTCAGGGTTTTAACCTGATAAGGATGGTTGGATATTGAATTGGGAGACTTATTATGACTGTACGTGTTGCAATTAACGGGTTTGGCCGTATTGGACGGAATGTTTTGCGGGCAATTTCTGAAAGTGGTCGCAAGGATATTGAAGTGGTCGCAATCAACGACCTTGGCCCGGTTGAAACCAATGCCCACCTGTTACGGTTTGACAGTGTGCATGGACGTTTTCCCGGTGAAGTCAAGGTTGATGGAGATACCATCGATATTGGTGCCGGTCCGATCAAGGTAACAGCTGAGCGTAACCCGGCTGATCTGCCATGGGGTGAACTTGGTGTTGATATTGCCTTGGAATGTACAGGTATCTTTACCGCTAAAGACAAAGCCTCGGCTCATCTTGATGCCGGTGCCAAACGGGTGCTGATTTCTGCTCCTGGCGCCAATGCTGATATGACGGTGGTTTACGGTGTGAACAGTGACCAGCTGACATCAGATCATATTGTGGTTTCGAATGCGTCATGTACCACTAACTGTCTGGCTCCTATTGCCAAAGTGTTGAATGATACAGTGGGCATTGAAGAAGGTTTCATGACCACAATTCACTCCTATACCGGTGACCAGCCTACGCTGGACACAATGCACTCGGATCTGTATCGGGGCCGTTCAGCTGCCCAGTCAATGATCCCGACATCAACTGGTGCGGCTAAGGCTGTTGGTCTGGTTTTGCCTGAGTTGAATGGCAAACTTGACGGTGTTTCAGTTCGTGTACCAACACCAAATGTATCGGTTGTTGATCTGAAGTTCGTTCCCAGCCGCAAAACAAGTGTTGAAGAAATCAATAATGCGATGATTGCTGCTGCAACCGGGGCGATGAAAGGTGTTTTGAACACCACTGCCCTGCCCAATGTTTCAATTGACTTCAACCATGATCCGCATTCATCAACCTTCCACCTTGACCAGACCAAAGTAATGCCCGGATCATTGTGCCGGGTTATGAGCTGGTATGATAATGAATGGGGTTTTTCAAACCGTATGGCAGATACAGCAGTCGCCATGGGCAAATTGCTTTAATCTCAACTGGTTTATAAAATGAATAAAGCCCGGCAGTTTTGCCGGGCTTTATTATTTGGCATTGTTTTTTAAGTCAGAGTGATTTGCCGGCAAAAGTTGGTTTATTTGCTATGGCTGAAAAGGCATAACCTTTTATTTTACCGGTGGCAGCAATTGGCAATAATATGCTCTTTTTCAAGATGATAGACTTTACCGGTGCGAACCAGACTGTAAAATTGATCGGGTCTTTTTTGAGCTTGGCCAGATGATTTTTTGAATAACCTGCAACTGGCTTGTGGTTTAACCGGCATTTAAAAGCCGGGCCTTTATAGGTGTTTTTGGCTTTTGAATCATAAATGGTCTTGGCCAGCAGGCTGAATTTGAGGTCATAGACCTTGACGCCATCATAAATTCTTTGGGATTTGCCACATGGTGTTTTGGTATCGGTTATTCCCATGCGCAGAAAAGCTGAAAGCGGATCGGGCATTTTCGGACTAACTGCTTGTTTTAGAGCAGCTTGTTTGGAGGAGCTTACCTTATATGTGCGGGACGTAGTTGGTTTGTCGGGCAGTGACCAGATGATGTTTGACGTCCGTTTACGCTTTTTCTTTTTCCAGTGAAGGGAAAACTTCGTCGGTTGCAGCTTGTGTTTTTGCACAACACCTTGCGTGTTCATCACCATCGTGATGTTGGCGAACAGCTTTGCCAGACCTTTTGGTTTAAGCTTCATATATGAATGATATGATTTATCGGTCAGTGTTGTCTGGTAGCCAATATTGAACATTTTGCTGGCACCAATATAGACGCCATAGGATAAATTAGCCTGTTCTGTGGTGCCTGCTACTGTCATGGAAGACAGAAATGTTGTTGTGCCGGTTGCTGTCAAAACGCATATTGCCAAGAGCGGGGCTTTTGTCAGCTTGAATGTTTGTTGCCGTGTTTTTAGTGTCAAAATTTATGAATCCAGTATTGAATTAGCGCAATCAGCCCGATTGTTAGACGAGAATCTAAGTTGCTAAGATGGCTTAATTTTGGCTGGAGTCTTAATTTTCGCAAAGCTGTTGATGCGGCAATGAACCAGACCTGATCTATTTTGACGGCTTAGAGTCTGTTTAACGTTTTAGATTGGTTCAACCTAAGACGATAAGGCTCCAGGAAATTGAGGTATTTACTTGACGTTTTCGCCTGTAGCGCTTATACGAACGCCTGAATTGGGCTTGTCCCGTAGTCGCGTTTTCTGCATGAAGCGCACAATTATTGAATTAACTTAATTTTTGGAGTGCTTCCATGGCCCGCCGTTGCGAGTTGACCGGTAAAGGTGTTCAAGTTGGGAACAATGTTTCTCACGCACACAATAAAAGCCGCCGTCGTTTTCTTCCTAATCTGTGTAATGTTCACCTGATGAGCGACACATTAAATCAATCCTTTGCGATGCGGGTATGTACCCGGGCGCTGAAGTCTGTTGAACATCGTGGTGGTCTTGATTCATTTCTGGCCAAATCAAAAGATGCAGAACTTTCTGGTCGCGTTCGCAAGATTAAACGCCTGATTGAGAAAAAATCAGCCGCCTGATTGTTTACCGGTTTATTTCAAATCGAAATATCAACGTGCTTTGCAAAGCGCGGTGATAGTTGTCGTCCGAAATTACGGTAAGCTGTAATTTTCCGGTCTTTGTTTTGTGTAAGGCCAGACCTTCCATATTGTCTATGGCAAAAAATGGTTGCCGACCGGCAAACAGCAGTTCACCTTTGGCTGTTGCCCGGTGTTTCAGGCTATTAAGTTTGAAATGTCTGATGGCAAAGCCGGGTAAATTGGGCGGGTTGAAACTGCGTTCGAGGGTGAAGAATGATTTTCCATCCGGAGATACCGCAAGGTCGGTGATGTCATAATCTTCAAACCGCTTAAGTGACCAGGGAATGGTTTTCTTGCCGCGCCACATCCAGCCCCTGATATTTCCATTGCCATCAAGATTGGCCTCTGAAATCGCAATCAGCCAGTTTTTTCGCGGGCCATTGTAAAACCGGCCAAGGGCTTCGAGCTCCTTATTATACGGACCTGAGGAGATGGCTTTGGGGGATTTAATGAGTGTTGGCCTGGACGCCATGCCATTGCGTCCATATTTATACGATAAAATACGCTCACGGCGTTCAAAGCCGACCAACAGACGCCCGTCAATACCGCGGGCGTTCCATGGTGCAATGCTCTCGGCATCACGCCAGTGAGTGCTCTTTCTGCGGGTTTCGATCTTTAGCGGTGCCATGTGCATGTTTTGGGCGTGGCTAAGAATGCCATTGCGGGAAATAAAGTTGCCTTTTAACCACCATGCCCGGTCACTGATGGAGACGAATTTTGATCCGTCTTTTGACAGGGCCAGGCCGGAAAAGCCGCCAAAGCGCTTGTCTGCACTGGATAGTTTTAAACCGCCCTTCCAGAGCAATTTGCCAAACTTAATTCGATTTGGTTGAAAAGCCGCCAGTGTTACCGGCGTGACTAGTACTTTAACCGGGCCTGTATTGGAGGCAGCGTAAAGCGGCGTTGACAGCAGTGAAGCGGCCAGAGTGATGTAAATTGCTTTGAGGTTCATTATGAAGAATGGCGATTGCGTGCAGGAATATTGCTCTTGCTATCGAATAATTCTGCCAGCTTTTCAGTCATGGCACCACCAAGTTCTTCGGCATCAATAATGGTGACCGCGCGGCGATAATAGCGGGTGACATCATGTCCGATACCAATGGCAATCAATTCGACCGGGGAACGCAATTCGATGTCCTGAATGACCTGCCTGAGATGCCGTTCGAGGTAATTTCCCGTGTTGACGGAAAGAGTTGAGTCATCAACCGGGGCACCGTCTGAAATAACCATTAAAATCCGGCGTTGCTCGGGCCTGCCAAGCAAGCGGTTGTGGGCCCAGATGAGGGCTTCACCGTCAATGTTTTCTTTCAATAATCCTTCGCGCATCATCAGGCCAAGGTTTTTACGAGCCCGGCGCCAGGGCGTGTCGGCTGCCTTGTAAATGATATGGCGCAAGTCATTGAGACGGCCCGGCATGGTTGGCTTGTCATTTGCCAGCCATTTTTCGCGTGCCTGTCCGCCCTTCCAGGCTTTGGTGGTAAAGCCGAGAATTTCTGTTTTGACGCCGCAGCGCTCAAGAGTTCGGGTTAAGACATCAGCGCAGGTTGCGGCAACCGAGATCGGTCTGCCGCGCATTGAACCTGAATTGTCTATGAGCAGGGTAACAATTGTGTCGCGAAATTCGGTGTCCTGCTCGAGCTTGAACGACAAGGGTTGCATCGGGTCGGTGACAACTCTGGTTATTCGGGCTGCATCAAGTACGCCTTCTTCCAGGTCAAAGTCCCAAGAGCGGTTTTGCTGGGCCATCAAACGACGTTGCAGGCGGTTAGCCAGACGGGCAACAACGCCCTGTAACTGACTTAATTGTTTGTCGAGATACTGACGCAACCGGGTTAGCTCTTCGGCATCGCACAGCTCTTCTGCAGCAATGGTTTCATCGTGTTCGTTGGAATAAACACGATAAAAGTCATCATTGGAAAGGCTGGCAAAGGGTAGTTCCGGGCGCCAGGGTTCTGCTCCGTCAGGGGTGTCACCGGGGTCCATATCATCGCTAAGGTCTGATGAACCTATATCAAGGGATTCTTCCAAACCGGATTCCCCGTCGGCATCACCTTGTTCTGCATCTTCAGCTGATGCTGATTGCTGGCTATCGTCACCTTCATCTTGAGCATCAGGTTCACCGGATTGGGCATCTTCATCATCGCCATCTTCCTGATCATCCGGGTCGGGTTCATCTCCCAATTCATCGGCCATATCAAGAGCGGCGATCATGTTTCTGGTCAGGTGGGCAAATTTGTCCTGATCTTGCAGAGAATGAGATAATTCTTCAAGTTCATGGGAGGCTTTTTCTTCAATCCAGTCCCGCCATACATCAACATATGGTTTTGCTGCTTCTGGTGGTGGAGAGCCGGTGAGTTTTTCGCGAACCAGAAGGCTTAAAGCGTCTTCAAGTGCTGATTCTTTGCGGGTTGGTTTGCCCGTTATGATTTTTTCAGCAAAGCGGTCTTCAATCATGGCGGTGAGATTTTTTGCCATGCCCGGCATGGCGTTGGCGCCGATGGCTTCAACCCGGGTTTGTTCTACAGCTTCATAAATGGCTTTTGCCATCTGCCCCTTTGGCAGTAAACGGGCATGCAAAGCATCATCATGATTTGCCAAGCGCAGGGCCAAAGCATCTGATGTACCCCGGGCAATGGCGACATCATGGGCCGGCAAATCCTGAGCAACCAAAGGCAGGCGGGCTTTTGTACCGCTCATCCCCGGTTTGTCAGAGGTAAAAGAAACTTCCAGTTCAGGCTCGTTACCAATGGTTCGCATGGTAAAGGCGAGAGCCTGGCGGAAATCTTCTATATGGCCATCTTTGCTGGCGGACATGACGGATCAGGCGATTTCAACTTGAGCAGTTGATTCAGGCAAATCCTGCCCAAAACACCGCTGATAAAACTCAGCTACCGAACCGCGTTCCATATCATCGCATTTGTTTAAAAATGTCAGGCGGAAGGCCATGGCAACATCATCAAAAATTTCAGCATTCTGGGCCCAGTTAATAACGGTTCTGGGGCTCATCACGGTTGAAAGTTCGCCGTTTATGAATGCATTACGGGTCAGGTCAGCAACGCGAACCATGTTTGAGATTGTTTGGCGGCCTTCCTTGTTATCCCAGGATTTACACTTGGAAAGAACGATTTCAGTTTCGTTATCGTGGGGCAGGTAATTAAGTGTTGTAACAATTGACCAACGGTCCATCTGACCCTGATTGATTTGCTGGGTACCATGATAAAGACCTGATGTATCACCAAGGCCGACGGTGTTGGCCGTGGCAAAAAGCCTAAAGGCTGGGTGGGGTGTTATGACCTTGTTCTGGTCGAGCAGGGTCAATTTGCCGGCAACTTCAAGAATACGCTGAATAACGAACATTACATCCGGGCGTCCAGCATCATATTCGTCAAATACCAGCGCAACATTGTTTTGTAATGCCCATGGCAAAATGCCTTCTTTGAATTGGGTAATTTGCTTTCCGTCTTCGAGAACGATGGCATCCTTGCCGATCAGGTCGATACGCGAAATATGGCTGTCGAGATTGATCCGGACGCAGGGCCAGTTAAGCCGGGCGGCAACCTGTTCAATATGAGTTGATTTACCGGTGCCGTGATAACCGGAAACCATAACCCGGCGATTGTGGGCAAACCCGGCCAGAATGGCCAGTGTTGTCTGGGGATCAAAAAGATAGTCCTCATCGATCTCGGGCACATGCTCGCTTGGTTCACTGTAGGCTGGAACTTGCAAATTGCTTTCAAAATTAAAAAGCTCTGCAACAGACACCATTATGTCCGGCATACCTGCTGTTTGTTCATTTACCATGGCATCCATCGTTTCATACTCTATTTTGGGGGTCTAAACTCTCTGATCAAACTTTTATCTTGTTTTGCGCATAAATCCAGAAGTTTTCAGATATTCATATGCTTTGATTACTTTTGTAAGTTTGTCTTCATTTGCCCGGCTGCCTTTGTTGGCATCAGGGTGAAGCCGCTTGATCAGAACCTTGTATTGTTTTGTCGCAGATTCTGGTGTTGCGGTCTCATCTAGCCCCAATTCATGCAGGGATTTGAGTTCCTGATTGCGGACAGCACGACGCGGGCGGGCATGTAATTCGCCATTGCTACGTTCTCCAAGCAGATCGAAAGGATCCTCGACCTCAGGGGGAATAGCTTTCTTCGCCTTGCCAGCGTCTTTGGGATTGTCACCCAGTTTCCAGGTCGGCCGGTGGCCGGTGCGCGAGGAAGCAACATAGTCTTTTACTTCCTTGTCTTTCATGCCTTTGAAATAATTGTAATCTTTATTGTATTCGCGGACATGACGCAGGCAGAAATAGTGATATTCCTTTTCAGTATCGCGACCCTTTGGGGCCGGATGTTTGCCAGGGGATTCACAGTCGGGCCATTCGCAAACAGGCACTTGTTCCTGTAGCAGGCGATCTTCATCAGGTTTGACCCGGATAGCGTCGAAATATTTGGAGTTCAATTTCATAATGCTGAAGTGATTCCTTTAAATCTGAAAGCTCGATAATCTGCCACATATTGCTGGACAAAACCAGTATCGATTGTCACAAAGATGGTTATTTCTGCAATATTTTAAAGGTGTTTATATGTCGCTGGGTCCTATTGGTCTGCAAATGGAACAAAAACTCCAAGAACGGTTTTCTCCAATTGAGTTAATTTTGGTCGATGAATCCTTCCGTCATGCCGGCCATAGTGGTGCTCATGCGGATGGGGAATCTCATTTTAAAGTCAAGATTGTTGCTGAGGCTTTTGCCGGTCTGTCATTGTTACAGTGCCATCGGTTGGTCAATGAAACTCTGGCTGAAGAATTAAAAGAGCGTGTGCACGCCTTTAGTATTTCAGCAAAAGCGCCTTAGTTTCGCTCACGGCGTATCCTCACTGACACTTAAGTGTCCGTTCGGGCCTTGCGCTAGCGCGGTGCTATTAAGCACCGGGGCAGCGCTTGCTGCCCTGTGATGGTTCCATGAAAATATGACCCGGTCCAGAAATCTGTTGACCTTTTCTATTATTTTCTGCTTTATGCAATTGCAAATCATTCGCAACTAAGGCCGGTGACTAAAAAGGATTAAAGATAATGACTTCCAAAAGTGGGTTAAGAAATACTGCTGTAACCATGTTGTCGGTGGGAATTGTGTTTTCAATTGCTCAATCGGCACTAGCTGGTGAACAGGTGAATGTATATTCTTACCGTCAGCCAATTCTGGTAAAGCCTTTGTTTGATGTTTTTACCAAAAAAACCGGCATTAAAGTCAATCTGTTATTTGCCAAAAAAGGTCTTGTCCAGCGGATCAAGACTGAAGGTGTCAACAGCCCGGCAGATGTGATTTTTACAGCTGATATCGGTCGATTGGCCGGTGCTGTGAGTGCCGATGTGGTCCAGAAGGTAAATTCAGATGCTATAGATAAGAATATTCCGGCAGCTTATCGTGACAAAGACGGCAAGTGGTTTGGTCTGACGACGCGCGGTCGGATTTTGCTTGTATCGCGCGAACGGGTCAAACAGGACAGCATTACCTATGAAGAGCTGGCTGAACCAAAATGGAAGGGCAAAATTTGTATTCGCTCAGGTCAACATGTTTATAATGTTGCTCTGATTGCTTCGATGATTGCCCATCATGGCAAGGAAAAGACGCAAAAATGGCTGGAAGGCCTTAAGAATAATCTGGCTCAAAAACCGGCCGGTAATGACCGGGCCCAGGTGAAAAATGTATTTGCCGGTAAGTGCGATATCGCTGTTGCCAACAATTACTACATGGGCAAGATGGAAACCAACGACAAGCACCCTGAACAAAAAGAGTGGGCCAAATCAGTTCGGATGATGTTCCCTAATACCCAAACACGCGGCACCCATGTAAATGTGTCCGGTGCCGGTGTGGCCAAATATGCTCCCAACCGGGATAATGCGGTCAAGCTGCTGGAATTTCTTGCTTCGGATGAAGGCCAGAATATTTATGCTCAATCGGTGTTTGAATATCCTGTGAAACCGGGTGTTTCATGGTCTGAACGCAATAAAAGCTGGGGCGTGTTCAAAGCCGATACATTGCCCTTGAATGATATCATTAAGCACCGTAAAGAAGCTTCAGAGCTGGTTGACATTGTTGGCTTCAACAATGGCCCGGATTCTTGATCATCAAGGTTTAAGAAAAACAATAAACCCTGGAACATTTTTTAGGATGTTCCGGGGTTCAATTTTAAAAATCAGATTAAGAAGATGATTTCTTTTTAGATTTCTTCTTCTTTTTGGATTTTTTCTTGGTTTTCTTCTTTGCAGCTTTCTCTTTAGCTGCCTTTTTCTTTTCGGCTTTCTCTTTAGCCGCTTTTTCTTTTTCGGCCTTTTCCTTTGCAGCCTTGTCTTTAGCAGCCTTTTCCTTTGCAGCCTTTTTCTTCTTAGCTGCTTTATCTTTTGCGGCTTTCTTCTTTTTAGCTTCGGCAGCTTTTTTATCAGCTTCTTTCTTTTCAGTAGCTGATTTGGTTGCTTTATCTTCTGACTTTGCTTTTTCTTTTTTAGCTTTTTTGGTGGTTGATTTCTTTTTTGTGACAGCTGTCTTTTTAGCCGGTTTTTTCTTCACCACTTTTTTCTTCGTTGGTTTCTTTGTCGAAGCTGATGTGCCGCTGCCCGGCTTGTTACGACAATAGGATTTGACTTTAATCCCGTCTGAACGGGTAAAGCTCTTTATATATATGCAGGATTTGTGTGTCGTGCATTGGCTTTTGCTTAAGCCCTTGCATTGAGCCGCCTCGGCAGATTGTGGCGCAATTGCAAATATGGCTGCGAACATCACCAGAGCAGCTAATTTTCCGATAAGAAAACGAAACATGATACTTCCTTCCGTTTGCGGGCAACAGCCCGGATTGTATTGTAACCCGGAACTTGCCCCCAGGTTATAGTTGTCAATATGCCCTTAACTGGCGCACCATGCAACTGCTTGCTCGAGCCTGTCATTACCCCAGAACAATTCACCATCTGGTGTAACAAAGGAGGGTGCGCCAAATATTTGTCTTTTTTGGGCTGTTTCAGTGTTTGTCCGTAAAGCTGTTTTAACGGCAGGGCTTGCTGCCTGAGCGAAAGCTTCATCCTCGTCTATTTTCAAAGAGTTGAGAATGTGCCCCAGTGTTTTTGGAGATGAAATATCCTGTTGATGGATAAATTGAGCCTCATAGACCTGTTTGGAAAACTCGGCTCGTTGATCAGAGACCACAGGACAAAGAGCCAAACGGGCTGCAGCAAGGCCATTTTGCGGAAAAGGAGCTGGACGGGTAAAGGGCAATTTGTATTGCTGACAAATGCGTTCCATATCGCGCCACATGTAAGCACCTTTTATTGGGTAAATGTTGAATGGGGAGTCTTCCCATCCAAGTGATTTAAAAACAGGCCCTAGCAAAAACGGATTCCATTGAACTTTTAAGCCTTTTTTGGCAGCAACTTCCTCAATACGCATGGCCGAG
>Ga0316189_10006709_pt1 | contig 10954 bp, 6 predicted proteins | sample LowCovwburrow_MG_FD_204930 | JGI IMG/M metagenome (GOLD analysis project Ga0316189, IMG submission 204930) | Coastal sediment microbial communities from Maine, United States - Lowes Cove worm burrow | ecosystem: Environmental > Aquatic > Marine > Coastal > Sediment | place: USA: Maine... | reverse complement strand
CTTGGATCGGGCGCCAAATTGATATCTCGACGTCCCATGATGGCGGTCTGGTAGTACAACTGAACGTCAGCGGTCGTTAGCTCCTGAGCGAGCTCAGCCACATCGGCCTCAGCCAGTTCGTCTTCGCTGTCCGTTGTGCCGACAATCTGATAAACGGCAATACGCTGCAAATCGCGAGCAATATCTTCAAGCAGCCGTCCGTAGTCCGGAAACTGCTCGTCAATTTCCCGTATCGCTTCGATGATGCCTTTGGCATCACCAGCAGCTAGCAACTTCAGTAAGCGCATTACATGGTCGCGATCGATCGTGCCTAGCATCGTTGCCGTCGCGCTTTCCTCAATCTTGCCACCGCAATAAGCAATGGCCTGGTCCAGCAAGCTAAGCGCGTCGCGCATACTGCCATCTGCAGCGCGAGCCAGAAGCGCTAGCGCTGCAGACTCAAATTCGACCGACTCTGCTTCACAAATAAGGGTCAATCGATCGAGAATTAATCGCGGCGTCATTCGCTTCAAATTAAACTGCAGGCAGCGCGACAATACCGTCGCAGGCAATTTTTGCGGATCCGTAGTTGCCAACAAGAATTTGACGTGTTCCGGAGGCTCTTCCAGTGTCTTTAAGAGCGCGTTAAACGAGCTCTTCGACAGCATGTGAACCTCATCGATCAGGTAGACCTTGTAGCGGCCACGGGCTGCTGCATACTGAACGTTGTCGAGCAGGTCGCGCGTATCATCGACTTTCGTCTTCGAAGCCGCATCGACCTCAATAAGATCAACGAAGCGACCCTCATCGATTTCCCGGCAAGCGCTGCATTCACCACAGGGATTTGCAGTGACGCCGGTTTCACAGTTGAGAGCTTTGGCGAGGATTCTTGCGATCGTTGTCTTGCCGACGCCACGCGTTCCTGTAAAGAGGTACGCATGATGCAGACGACCACTCTCCAGCGCATTCATAAGGGCCTGAAGAACGTGCTCCTGACCCACTGTGTCCGCAAACGTTTTCGGTCGCCATTTGCGGGCAAGAACAAGATAACTCATGAGAAGCAACTCAAAAGGCGTGGACTCGTATCGCGGCAATGCGCCGGTGATCCGCTAGTGTATCGTAAGTGGCCCGCGCCAGCTGCTCCCCGGCACCCGGTATCACCGCTACCGTTGCTCCCTTCCGGGCCTGGCGGAGTTCACGGCTGACCGTCGCGGGGAAGCCGACGCGGACCGGGCGCGATTATCTCTGCAATTTCGTCAGGACACAACGCCTGCGACATCAGCCCCAGAGGTGACGATCCTTCTCGATAACCTGGGAGGATGGACCCACGATGAGCGGATCCGGACCTTTTACGATACTGAGATCTTTATCCGTGTAATCCAGCGCCGTCAGGAAGTGTTGCATACAGTTGAGTCGAGCGCGTTTCTTGTCATCTGACTTGACGATCGTCCAAGGGGCATCCGCTGTGTCTGTATAGAAAAACATCGCCTCCTTAGCCTCTGTGTATTCTTGCCACTTATCACGCGACTCTTGATCGATCGGGCTTAGTTTCCATTGCTTCAGAGGATCGCCCTGCCGTGCGTTAAAACGCCGCTCCTGCTCATCTTTCGTGACCGAGAACCAGTACTTGAATAAACGTATACCGGAGCGCGCGAGCATTCGCTCAAGATCGGGCGTCTGGCGCATAAATTCGAGGTACTCGAGCGAGTCGCAAAATCCCATCACCCGCTCAACGCCGGCGCGGTTGTACCAGGAGCGGTCCAGGAACACCATTTCGCCCTCCGACGGCAGATGCTTTAAGTACCGCTGGAAATACCATTGGCCGCGCTCATGATCGGTTGGCTTCTCCAATGCAATAACTCTCGCCGCCCGGGGGTTCAGATGCTCCATGAAGCGCTTGATCGTGCCACCCTTGCCCGCCGCATCGCGGCCCTCACAGATGACGATAATCCGCTGCCCGGTCTGCTTGACCCAGCTTTGCACCTTGAGAAGCTCTACCTGAAGCTCTTCTTTGTGGGCCTCGTAGGCCGATTTTTTGATCTTGTTTTTGTAGGGATACTTGCCGCTACGAAACAGGTCTTTTATTTTATCGGGGTCACGCCGCATCTCGCTAAAAAATGTCGCGGAACGCTGCGAGTCATCATCACTGCTGTCACCAGACATCGAGACGATCTTTTTCGATTTGAGGTCAGTCATAGGTCCGGCCGCCCTTTAATTTAGAATCAGAGGCATTCTTCGTTACCCGGGATTGCTACTGAATACGGACAAATGCCTATAGGAAGGCCATCATGCGATGGAAACAGATTTCACGCGACTTCCTCGACGCGAGCCTGAGCCAGCTCCGCTCAGGTCGCTGAGGCCGCCGCGATACTTGCGATCGACGCATCCAGTGTCGCGTTGAACTCATCGTCTGACTGCTGCGCGCTCAGCCCCTCGGACAGTGCCCGCGAGAAACTGGCAACCATGCCATGTTGACGCGACAAACGATCATTCGCCTCGGTACGTGAATAACCGCCGGACAGGGCGACCACGCGAGCGACATTCGGATGCGCGATGCAATCGGCATACAAATCGTCCTGTTCTGGCAAGGTGAGTTTCAACATGACAATCTCGTCAGGTGCGAGGCTGTTGAGGTGATTCATGATGGCCTGTTTCAAAAGATCTTCGGCCGCCGCTTTCTCCGGGCAATGGATATCAACCTCAGGTTCAATGATCGGCACGAGACCGGCTGCAACAATGCGCTTGCCAATCTCAAATTGCTGGTCAACAACGGCCTTAACACCTGCCGCATTGGCTTCCTTGATGACCGAGCGCATCTTCGTTCCAAAGATGCCGGCGGCTTTTGCTTTTGCCAGTAGTGCATCCAAACCCGGCATCGGGTTCATAACCTGCGCGCCATCAACAATGTCGGCCAGGCCTTTATCAACCTTCAAAAATGGCACAACATTTTTCACGTTCCAAAGATAGGCTGCCGTCGACTGACCTTCGACCTCCCTGTCCATCGTGTTTTCAAACAGAATGGCGCCGAGAATGCGGTCACCGTTAAAGGCTGGACTGGTCATGATGCGCGAGCGCATCGCGTGCACAACGCCGAACATTTCCTCATCATTTGACCAAGCGTCCGGCGTTACACCATAGAGACCCAATGCTTTCGGCGTGCTACCGCCACTCTGGTCCAGCGCTGCAATAAATCCGGGGGCGGTTCTGATTTTTTGAAGTTGGTCTGCGTTGCTCACATCGGCCTCGTCAATTGGTTGATTAGGCGCTCGATTCTACAGCATCGGGCGTCGGATTGGGATGTGCATATCCCCTATAGGCGCAGTGCAATTATTGATAGTCGCGCGGAAGGATTTCATCCCACGTTTTCTCGGCGTACAACTTCCCGTCGACCTTCACCCAACGGTGAAATTTCAGGCGAAAATTCTCGGCATCGCTCGTGAACTCGACGGTCTGCTCAAAGTCGAGAACACGATCGTCAAGTTCTTCGCTAAGCCGGTAGCGCCCAACCACGGACGTCTTCTCCGGATTGGTATCCGAGGTCCTATGCTCTATCGCCTCCTCAAAACGCTCAATCCCCCATGGGTAACGAGTTGCGCCAGTATTGGTCGCAACCCCAAGCGCCTCGCCTGTCTTTGCGTCACGCTCAATTGAAGTGATCGCCGCATAGCCGGTGCTATTGCCGGAATCGAGCGTCTTGAATCCAGCCAGCTGCGGGTTCTCCGCCGGTTCCTTGAAGTCGGGTGCCCCGGCCCCTCCGGGCGGAATGACTGGCAGTTGCACATGAAATCCATCGTCACCACCGATCTCAAGCGTCGTTGTCGCCAGCATTGGCGTCGGCCACAACATGGGCCATTGCGAATTGCTGACGGCAACGCGGATGCGGTGGCCGGCCGGAAAGACCCAGGACGTGAAATGCAGCTTGATTTCGAGCGGGAACACCTCGCCCGGTACGATATCCTCGGGCTCACGGGCCGAGTTTCGATGGGTTCCATTAAACGCGGCGCCCGCAACCTGAGTAACACGACCGTCAGGCGCCACATCGGAGACGCGAACTACCCAGTTTGAGCGAGTCGCGCTCGACGCAACGTGCAGCTTCGCCAACGGACGCCCAAGAATTTCCAGCGGCGCCTGCAGTGGCTCGCTGTCGTAGACCAGGCTGTCGTCGTCCATGGGTTGCTGATCGGGCGGGATGCTGCCCCACCACATGGTCTGCCCTCCACCTTCAAGGCCAACCGACGGCACGTAGTCGAGCTCATGCGTCACGGCATCGCCGGACTGCGTCGACAGCCCATGCTCCGCGTCCGCGTACCAGTCAATCCACTGTGTTCTTTCTATCGGCCAACCCGCTTCCCAACGCCATTGGCCCGGAATGTCTCTAAGAGCCGGGTCCGGCTCATGATAGTCACGAACAAAAACCGCGAAATCGGGCTCATCGAGAATGCCCGTATCCTTGTCCTTCAGCCAGTGGTCAAACCAGCGCACCGCCTCATGCCGCCACTCCATTCGTGGCCGCTGCCAGGCGTTGTGCGGATAGTCATGATCCCACGGCCCAATCAATGCTTTTACCGGCGCGTCCACATGTTCGAGCATTCTCGGCAGGCTGTTACGGTAGCCGTCATACCAGCCGCCTATGTGGTAGCCCGGGATCTTTATTTTTTCGTATTGTCCCCGGGCGGACGCGCGATCCCAGAACGGGCCGTCTCGCTGCTGCCGCATATAGGCGTAAACACTGGGCTCGACGTAAAACCGATTCTCCAGCCACTCGTCGTTCAAAACGAACTCCGGGGCGCCGGGAATTGCGTTCGCCAGGTCATTGCCCATCATCCACGAGTCAGTGTGCATAATGCCGTCCATGTAGTGAACGTCTTCCTGGTACAGATACTCGGTCGACATCATCGAAACAAACGCTTTGAGTGCCGGCGGGTTTCGCATCGCCATCTGGATCGAGTTGAACCCACCCCACGATATGCCGAACATCCCAACTCGCCCGGTCGACCATGACTGACTCGCCAGCCAGTCAATAACGCTCTCCCCATCGTCCAGCTCGATATTCGAGTATTCGTAAGGAATGGTGACGCCTTCGCTGTTGCCGGTCCCTCGTATATCAACGCGCGCAACGACGTAGCCGCGCGCAATAAAATAGGAATACAACGAATAGTTTCTGGCTCGCGACTCGTCTTTGCGATACGGCAAATACTCGAGCAGCACCGGGTAGCTGTCGGAACTCTTCGCGTTGCCCGGAAAATAAAGGTCTGCGGCCAGCCGGACACCGTCAGGCAGTTCGATGAACGCTTGCCGGATTTCGATCTGACTGGCGCGATCGGCCTCGACTTCAACCGATTCCTTCGAGGTACAGGAAAGCAAACCCGCGGTCAGAATGAACACAGTCAGCAGAGCCAGACTGCGTCGTGATAGTAAGCCCTTCATCTTCAGCATGAGTCGCCTCGCTGGAAATTAGCTATCGTACACCTGTGCGAACTCTCGATACGAGACCATTCTTTGCTGCCCCTCATCCCACAGACAGCACTTGAAGCACGCCCGGATGTCTTTGAGCGAGAGCGTTATTGTCACCGGCGACTGCAGTTCTGGAATTGCCGCCATCGCCTCGGGAAGTCGATAGAACGGAATACGGACATTCAGATGATGGATGTGATGATAGCCAATATTGCCGGTAAACCAGCGCATGACCCTGTTCAACTTCAGGTAGCTTGAGGACTCTATCGCGGCGCGTCGACTTGACCAGGTCTCCGAGGATAATACCTGCATGTCCTCAAAGCTGTGTTGAGCGAAGAACAAATAGCTGCCCATCATGGAAGCAATCGTCATTGGCAACAAAACCACGAAAAACGCGACGTCGAAACCGCCAAAAACCCACAACGCAGCAATCAGCGAGCCGTGACCGAGCAGTACCAGTAGCGAATCCCAGTGTCGGGCTGGATTTCTCAAAAGTGGCAACAAGGTCACGCTGAGGAAGAAGATTGTGAAATACCCGGCCAGAATAGTCAGTGGGTGACGCTCGATTCGGTATGCCATCCGCGTGATGAAGGAAGACTCACGCCACATGTCGGTGGTCATCAGCGAGAAGGCACCGATGCTTTCCGCATCAAGTTTGCCTATATGGCCATGATGAAAATTGTGGCTGTTCTTCCACGATCGAGGCGGCGTCAGCGAGAACGCAGCGTAGATATAAAACAACCACCGAGCCGGTCGCGAACGCGACAAGATCGCGTTGTGCATATAGTCGTGGTAGGTAATAAATGCGCGCATCATCAGCAGTGCAGAAAAAACCGAAAACAGCAAACGTACTGGCCACACGGGTGCGAGGGCCGCGCCGAAAAGCGATGCGATCAACAGGGCGAATGTGGATCCGACAACCCACCAGCTGGTTCTTACGGACTCAATACCGAACGGTAAGGTTGCCTTGAAAAGCTCTCTATCTGCCTGCCCGTCGGGTCTCGCCTTATGAGACTCTTCGCCCATCTGTCCTGTCCCTCGAATACCTTGTTCGCAATGGGGATTATGTATGGGCAGGCTCGCAAATATTATTCAAATCGCGCCAATTTGCATTCTCGCCAAGGCGCTTTTTCGGTAAGAACTCCAGACTGCAAATTGCTGGCGCCTAGCGATCGAACATGGACTGCAGGACTAAACTGACACCTTTCAGCTCGCCCGATGAACTAAAACGGTAAGCGAGGCCCAGGCGATCGAAACTGAACCAGGCAATCTTGATCGGCGATTGTTCCTTCCGTAACGACAAGCCGAACTCCCACTGGTCGCTTATGGGATCGGCTGACGCGGTCACCGCCTGCAGATCAAGATTACTTTCAAAGCGCGTATACATGCCGTGCCAGCCCAGAAAAAGTGGCTCGCCGCCCAGCTCATAGTTGCCCATTGGGTGGTCGAATTCGAGGCCGGTCATCAGCGGCCAGAAGTCTTCCGTATTTCCCTCGCTCGGCGCATAGCCGACATACCCCACGGCATTGACCCACGCCCAGTCAAGCTTGCCGCTTGAAAAAGTATAACGACTCTTGATTCCGCCCCAGTAACTCCAGGCCGATTCGCTTTCGCCGAGTAGCGTGCCCCAGCCGATCGCGGCATACGGTCGCAGTGTCCAGCGCTCGCTGACGGGAATCGTGACATGCGCACCGGGCGTGACACTCAGGCTTGCGAGATTGTCGGTTTTCACGGCACCCGGTATGTCAGCGATAGTGAAGGCATCCAGTCCGGTCGTAATCGACAGACTGAACTGGATACCCATAGTGCTCTCACCATCCTCGACGAACTCGGCTTCGCGGATCTCCCACCGCGGTGTCACGCGCAGAACGAATACGTCCCTGTTGTCCTCGACCTGGTACCAACCGGTACCGAAGTATGAGCTGTAGGCCCAATGGACTGAGCTGACCTCCGTAACTTGTGCATTCGCAGCAACGGGCAGCCAGGCCGAGACTACCGTGAGACACAACACACTGAGTCGAGCCATCACTTTGACGGATCCGTTGTCCGAGTATGAGAGGAATCATTGTCCATAAGCACGCGCACATGGGCATCGACACAGCGCGCGAGGCTTCTCAATTCGTAGCCGCCTTCGAGCGACGAAATGATGCGACCCGACGCCGAAGCGTTCGCTACCGCGACGATCTGCTCCGACACCCATCGATAGTCGGCATCGGTCAGAGACACCTGTGACATATCATCGTCGACGTGTGCATCGAAGCCGGCCGAGACAAAGACCATCTCGGGCTCGAATGCGGCAAGCGCTGGCAGCCACTGATCCGTAACTGCAGCCCTGAACTCCTCGCTTCTCGCACCCGCATCCAGCGGCACACTGATGAGATTCGCTGTGTTCTCTCGCAGCGTCGTAAACGGATAGAACGGATGCTGAAACGATGAACAGAAAATGATTCGGCTCTCGTCAGCGAAGATTTCCTCACTGCCATTGCCATGGTGAACGTCGAAATCGACGATTGCGACCTTCTGCAGACCGTGTGCCTCGAGTGCATGAGCCGCACCGACTGCGATGTTGTTAAACAGGCAAAAGCCCATCGACCGGGCGCTTTCAGCATGGTGGCCAGGTGGCCTGACGCCGCAAAACGCAGAGTCTATCTCGCCACTCATCACGAGATCGACGGCGACTACCACCGCGCCGGCGGCATGCAGCGCGGCATTCAGCGACTTGGGGCATACGACAGTATCGGGGTCCAGACGGGCGTAGCCGGACTCCGGGATGGACGCGCGAATGGTGTCTATGTAGCTCTGTGGATGAACCCGCAGGAGCTGTGCGTCACTGACCAGGGGTGCGTCCACATGGCGAAGAACCGCGTCGAGGCCACTGGCGATGAATTGATCCTCGATGGCATATAGTCGCCCGGCCCGTTCCGGATGATCGCGCCCGGTATCATGGCTGCGGCAATCGGGATGCGTGATGTACGCGGTTCGCAACGTGAATCTCCCTATACAATGTGTGGCCGCATGTAGTGTAAAAGGTCAATCAAACGAAAGGAATAAAATGCAGGCCTGTTTGTGAATACTCATTATCTCGCCCCCCTCTTCACACCCGCGAGTATCGTACAGTTTGGCGCAAGCGATAGGGCGGACTCTGTTGGTGGTGTCGTTTTTAAGAACCTCCTGAACTCCGGGTTCAAGGGACCGATCTACGCGATCAACCCCAAGCGCGACATCGTTCAGGGAAAGCCCGCATTCAAATCGCTTGAGGAAATCGATGGCCCGATCGACCTGGCCGTCGTCGCGACTCCGGCGAAGTCGATTCCGGGCATCGTACAGGCCTGTGGCGAGCGTGGTATTCGGATGATGCTTATCCTTTCTGCGGGTTTCCGGGAAACCGGGCCCGAAGGCAGGCGCCTCGAAGATCAGGTACTGCATCTGGCACGTCGTTTTGGAATCCGCCTGATGGGTCCAAACTGCCTCGGTATTATCCGTCCGGATATCGGCCTGAATGCCACATTCGGCAACAGCAACGCACAGCCCGGCAACCTTGCGTTCGTATCGCAATCGGGTGCCATCTGCACCGCCATTCTCGACTGGGCTGCGCAAAACGACATTGGCTTTTCGGCCGTTGTCTCCACCGGTATCGGAGCAGATCTCGACTTCGGAGATTACCTTGATTACCTGACCCACGACCCGAAGACGAAGGCGATACTCCTGTATATCGAAGGGATCAGTAACTCGCGACGTTTCATGAGCAGTCTGCGCGCAGCGTCGCGCATCAAACCCATCATCGCACTCAAGGTTGGCCGCCACGCCGCTGGCGCGAAGGCCTCTGTCTCGCATACGGGTGCGCTCGTTGGAAGTGATGAGACTTTTTCTGCCGCCCTGTCGCGATCGGGCGTACTGCGAGTCGAAACCATCGGGCAGCTATTTGCGTCCGCCCGCGCTTTGTCATCAACGAAATACCGGCAACCCTCAGAACGCCTGGTTATTATCACAAATGGTGGCGGTCCGGGTGTTATGGCGGCGGACCGCGCCACGGATCGGGGCATCGAGTTGAGCTCGCTGAGTGAGAATACGATTAAGCGCCTCAACGAGGTCCTGCCTGATGTCTGGTCACATGCCAACCCCGTCGACCTGATCGGCGACGCGCCACCGAAACGCTACGAAGAAGCCATTGATATTTGCCTGGATGATCCGGGCGTCGACGGCGCAATCGTCATCCTGACACCACAGGCAATGACGCGACCAACCGAAGTCGCTCAGGCCGTGATCAACTCTGCTGGGAAAACGAACAAGCCGGTGATGACGAGCTGGATGGGCGGTACCCAGATCCAGGATGCCCGCAAACTGTTCAATAATGCGCACGTCCCGAACTACACAACGCTCGAAAACGCGGTCGATGCGTTCTCCTATCTGGCCCAATACAACCGCAACCAACGTATGTTGCTGCAAACGCCTGCGCCCCTCTCAAGAGGCAAGCAACAACCTGACGCAGCAGGTGCAAGGCTGATCATCGAGGCCGTACTGACTGAACAGCGACATACATTGACCGAGCCCGAGTCGATGGCCGTGCTGAATGCTTTTCGCATACCCACTGTTCGCAATGCGGTCGCTCACTCCGCCAACGAGGCGCTGATTGCTGCGGAATCCATCGGCTTCCCCGTCGCGATGAAAGTGCTGTCCCATAATATTTCGCACAAGTCCGATGCTGGCGGTGTTCGGCTGAACATCAACTCGGCTCAGGAAGTACGTGGCGCCTACCATCAGCTCATCGACGGAGTAGCGGCGAAGGTGCCCGACGCGACGATACTTGGCGTTACTGTCGAAAAAATGTACCACGGTGCCAATGGCCGGGAGCTAATGATCGGCATCATCCGTGACCCGGTCTTCGGTCCCGTTATCAGCTTCGGCAGCGGGGGGACAACAGTGGAAGTTATGGGCGATTCGGCAATTTCGTTGCCGCCGCTGAACAGGCGCTTAGCCACCGACCTGATCAATCGCACGAAAGTGTCGAAACTGCTTGGTGAATTCCGGCACATGCCGGCCGTGGACATGGATCAGTTGATCGACGTGCTTCTGAGCGTGTCGGGAATCGCGTGTGAGCTACCCTGGGTGCAGGAAATGGACATCAATCCGCTGATCGTCGATGAGAACGGTGTTGTCGCAGTAGATGCACGCATCGTCGTCGACTATCCCAAATTATCAGCCGACCCATACCACCACCTCGCCATTCACCCCTACCCTTCACACCTGGTGAGAAACGTCCAGCTCAATGACGGTACGAATATCGTTGTCCGTCCGATCAGACCGGAGGACGCGCAGATCGAAGCGAAGTTTGTCAGCGAATTGTCGGTGGAAGCAAAATATTTCCGCTTCATGAACGCTATGCAAGTGCTTAGTCAGGAGATGCTGGTTCGCTTCACACAGATCGATTATCACAATGAGATGGCACTGATCGCGGTCCGTCTAACCGATGCGGGCGAAGAACAAATTGGCGTTGCACGATACGCGACCAATCCCGACAAGA
>Ga0316189_10006708_pt1 | contig 10954 bp, 7 predicted proteins | sample LowCovwburrow_MG_FD_204930 | JGI IMG/M metagenome (GOLD analysis project Ga0316189, IMG submission 204930) | Coastal sediment microbial communities from Maine, United States - Lowes Cove worm burrow | ecosystem: Environmental > Aquatic > Marine > Coastal > Sediment | place: USA: Maine... | reverse complement strand
CCACCGACTCCACCACCGACGACCCCACCGACTCCACCACCGACACGACGGGCGAGCAGCCGGCGAGCGACATCGAGGTCATCATCACCGCCGACAACGCCTACTCCTTCGCCTACGGGACCGAGGACAACGTCGCCAAGTTCTTCGGCGGCGTCGAGGCCGTGAGCGCCGGCGAGATCTTCAACTGCGACGAGGGCCCCGAGAAGTACGTCGTCCCCGCTGCGGACGCCGAGAACGCGGGGTTCCTCTACATCATCGCCTGGGACGACTCATCGGTGACCAACGGCGTCCTCGCCCGCTTCCGCCGCAGCGATGACGGTCAGGGCTTCGGCGAAGAGGTGTTCACCGGCACGCCAGGCTGGGAGGCCTGCGCGACCGGCTTCAAATACGAGCTCGGCACCGGCGGCCCCGACCTCGACACCATCAACGAGTATATCGGCAAGTGCAACGAAGGCATGCTCGACCCCAACACCACCAGCGGTGGCTGGGTCGACGAGGTCGGCACGGCGATCGGCGCGGTCGCCTTCGGTGAGGACAACACCACCCCCTACGACGGCGGCCCCAAGGCGGGCAACGAATTCCCCCTGGTCTGCCCCTCCGAGATGCCGGAAGAGGCCCGGTGGATGTGGTTCAACTGGGACCCGGCGAACGTCATGCCGCCGCAGAGCCCCTTCATCTTCCCCGGCGGGCAAAACCCCTACCACCAGTTCCTCCTCTTCCGCCTCGCCGCCGAGCTCGTGCCTGAGCCCCAGTGATCGGCGAACTCGGCGAGCTCGCCGACACAAGAGCCCCGCGCCCTCGCCGACACAAGAGCTCGCCGACCCGACACAAGAGCCCCGCGCCCGGCCTGGGCCAGCTGGGCGCCTACGCGCCCCCGCGACGTGCACCGCCGCGACGCCGTGGTGCACGTCGCGGACCGCTCGTCGCCCCCATCGCGCCGACAACCCGCTCATCGTCCGCCCGAGTTCCGCCCAAAGCCCGAATTTCGCCCAATTTTGGCTTCGAGTGCGCCGACACTGCGCACATCAAGGGGCGAAGGAGCAGTACGATGAGTCGCGACATGACACAGGCAAACCGCCCGGAGAACATCCTGCTGATCACCCGGCGCTTGCTGATCTTCGCCTTCATCTCGCTGCTCGCCACGGGCGCGACCTTCGGCGCGTCCCTCCTCTACAAGCAGCACCTGCTCACATCCTGGCTCTGCTTCGAGTGCGGGATCATCGGCGGGTTTGTCAGCATTCAGCAGCGCCTGCACAAGGTCATGGATGATGAGCTCCAGCTCCTCTCCCAGTCCTGGTACACGATCCTCCTCGTCCCCCTCTACGGGGGCATCTTCGCCCTTCTCCTCTACGTCATCTTCCTCTCAGGGCTCGTCGAAGGGCACCTCTTCCCTGAGTTCTACATCCCGCCCTTCGGAAAGACGCCGACGGAGGATGACGTCATTCAATTCCTGGCCAAGACCCTGCCCAAGAGCGGTCCTGACTTCGCCAAGCTGATCTTCTGGTGCTTTCTCGCCGGCTTCTCCGAGCGCCTCGTGCCGCAGATCATCGCTCGAGTGAGCCGCTCCATAGAGATCGAGGACGACGGCCAGAGCAATTCGCTCAAGACCGCCCCACACAAGCAAGATGACGAGCAAGAGGCGCACGATGCTCCGCACGAGCCCTCCTAGGAGGCGATGGTGAAGATCCTCTGCCCGCGAGCGCGCCGATGGGACTCCCGCGCTCGAGCGGAGAGCCGGCGATTCTTGCGGGGGCCTGCGCGACGGCACACATCCCCCTAGCAGGACTTGCATTGGGCGAAGCCACGACCCGCCATTACATTCGTCGGCGATTGGAGAGCGAGCATATGGCGAAATTCCGCGGTCTTGTCTACGTCAAACACGGTCGGGTCGGCTCACGCAGTGAGGGGCCGGACTACTATCTTCAGACCTATCGCGGGGACCTTCTCCTGCGAATGAACGATCGGCACCCTTGGAAGCCGGACTACGAGCTCGAATTCTACGGGCGGACGATGGTCGAGATCGAGGGCACACGGACCGGTCGAACGACGATCCAGGTCCAGTCGATAGCTCCGATCCTAGCGCCCAGGATCCCTCACCCCGAGCACAACGCTCCGGGGCTTGGCGAGCCCGTTGAGCTCAGGCTGGGCGAGTGCGTCTTGCTCGACGACGCCCCCCTCAAGGTCACGTTCCTCAGCGTCGAGGACGACTCTCGATGCCCCAGCGGCGTCACCTGCGTCTGGGAGGGACAATGCGTCATCGTCCTCGGCTTGACCCCCGACGACGGCGACGACCAGAGGGTCGAGCTGACCGTCCGCAGCGGTCATCCCGAGCTCGCAGAGGCCGTCGTCGCCGGCTATCACGTCGAGGTCCACGCGGTGAAGCCCTACCCCTCCGCCGGCACGCCCACCGAGCCCAGCGCCTATCGGGCGCGCATCGAGGTCAATCGGATCGAGTGACCAGCCCCCGACAGGGAGGACGGAGCCTCGGCTCAGCCTAGGCCTGAAATAGGCGCTGAGCTGAAGCTCCCTCACAGATCCGCGTAGAAGCACCGATGACACGACTTTTCGCGCTTCGACCGTGTCTCCGAAGGTGAGCGCTCACCTCGTGATCGCGAGGGGCGGAGCTTGGACGCTGCGGGCGGGCGGGCGAGGGGCTCGCTCGTGAGCATGGCTCTTTGTGCATGTCCTATAAGATCGCGAACAGATCGCGAACAGATCGCGAGGGTCGTGCCGCCAGTCTTGGCGGAGCCGCGAGGGCCCGCGAGTACGCGGAACCTCGCCACGACCTCCTAGCTCCGGAGGGCCTCGCCGCTACTCCGCGCTCGCGACCAAGACAAAGGTCAGGAGGACAAAGACACAGACCCCAACGCCCCAAGGGCCGCCGAGGATGCACAGGAGAGACTTGTCCCCCACCCGCTCGTCGAAGAGGGGAACGCTCGGCAGCTCCTTCGAGACCTCTCCCAGGGTCCTGAGGATGTCCCCGTCGGGCTTCGCGGCGAGCTCCCAGAGCTTTCTGCTCGCCTCTCCGTACACCCGCGCCCGTCCCTTGAGAAAGCGCCCGCGGCTCTCATACCACTCAGAGAGCCCCCCTGCGTCCGCGATCGCAGCGATGAACGCCTCTCGCCGCTCCTCGGGTTGGTCCTTGAGGTGAGGAAAGCGCAGATCGATAGGAACGCTCTCGTCCAAGATCTCCGGCGGAATCGCGCGCACGACCCGCTCGAGAGAGGAGACCGCCTCGCGGCAGGCCTCGCTGAGCGCCTGCGTAGACTCGCCGACGAAGACCAGATCGATCTGGTTCGCGCCCGTCGCCGCCCGTTTGGAGACGGTGCTCAGGTCCCTTCGCAGATGCTCCTCCATCGACGAGATCGCGATCAGGCCGAAGCGAAAATCACGATAACACCGCAGGAGCTTCACAGAATCTTCATAGGATACGAGCTTCAACACCTAGCCTCCGATCAGGAGCCCCAAATCGCACGTCCTTGGTGAAGTTCAACCGCTGGTGTCAGCGAACCTGCCAGCGAGAAGACGTGCTCCGCATTGTCGGTTGGGGCGGAGAACTAGACAATAGCGGCGGCACCTCTCCGCAAAAGCGAATTTACTTCGGAGGCCGGCGGCGACCTCGGCAAGATGTTCTGACCGCGCCGGTCGACTGGGCCGTGATGCCATGGGAACAACGTTCTGCGGCGAACAGCGACGATGACGGCCGTGCGCGTCAGCGGACATCCCGGGCTCTGGCCCGCGCATAACCTGCGGCATGGCGATCACGGCCGCTCATCTATCCTCTTCGCAGGCTTCGCGATGGGCAGGCAGATCCGCAGCGACCGGCAACGACGGGGGGCGGAGGTCCGAGCCTCCCCAAAGCGCCGCGGCGCCGGGCGGGATCACCCATCGACGATGACCCGCGGAGCGCAGCTCAGGGAGCGGGCAGGCGCCTGCTCCTGCGGCGGCGCTTGCCCGCGCTGCGCCGGCCCAGGGCACCTCTCTCTGAGCGGCGGTCGCCCCCTCCCTGCGGAGCTTCGAGCTCGCTTTGAGGCAGCCCTCGCCGCAGACCTCAGCCGCGTCAGGGTACACACCGAGAGCGCAGCCACGACCGCCGCGACCGCGCTCGGAGCCCGCGCCTTCACCCTCGGTCATGACATGGTCTTTCGTGCAGGCGAGTATCGACCGGGGACCGCGACCGGCGACTGGCTCCTCGGACACGAGCTCGCCCATGTCGCCCAGCTCCGACCGGGGCGCGCGAGCGACGGGAGCGCAGGGATCGAGAGCGACGCCCGGCGCTCGGCGACGGCCGCTCTCCTAGGCCTCCCCGCCGCGCCGCAGCGGCACCACGATGGCACCCGTATCCATCGCTTCGGCGCCCCAGAGCACGTCCCCAACCTGACCTACATCTCCACCCAGGGGAGCGCCGGCTACCTCAACCAAGCAGTCGCCTATCACAACGCCTGGGGAATCCCGTCGACCCGAGTGAGCTCCCTGGAGGAGGTGGTCAACCACCTCGCTGGCGGGCAAGGACGGGTGGGTCGGGTTCGAATCGTCGCCCACGCAGCGGCCATCGGCCCCCTGCTCAGCCTCTTCCGCGGGCAACCGCGCGCCTCCCTGAGCGCGCCTCGTCTAGCGGCATGGACGACCAGCGACACCGCTGGCCTCAGCCACGATCTCGCCTATCCCTTCGGCCGCCTCAATTCCGCGCGGACGACGACCATCCTCACCCACCTCAGGCGCAACCACAGGGCGACGCTCCTCCCCTTCGGCCTCCAAGCCACAGGGAGCCCGACAGGGGCGCTCGCCGAGCTCTTCCAGCGAGCGACCGACCTCGCGCTCCTGAACCGGGCCCGGACCCCGCAAAACGCCGTGCACGTCGATCCTCTGATCACCGCCACGGGGACGATCCTCGGTGATATCCGCGCCCGAGTCGCGACCCAGGGGAGGATTACGGCGGCCGCGACCCTCACCCTGCAGACGGCGGTCGGCGCGACCGGCTTCATCCCCCAGGGCTTCGCCCCCTCGGCCCACCAAGGGAGGACCCTCCGCGCGGCCAACCGCGCGGTCGCGGGAAATTTCCGGGCGAGCCTCGCCAGAGCACGCCTACGCCTCGACGCAAACTCGTGGATCGACGTCCGGGGCTGCAACCTCGGGAGCAACCGCGCCAACTTGCTCGCCCTCCAACGACTCTTCGGCCGCGGAGCAGTGCTCCCGCACGTCTCGGCGCCCGACTGGTTTCAGCTCTTCCTCCAATTTGGCTATCAGTCGCTCACGAATGATGCGGCGATCGACGCGGCCTTCAGCCGCAGCGGCTTCGCGGCGACGCTCGCTCGCTGGTCCGTGATCTCGGGGATCCGCGGGGAGATCCAGGCGCTGCGCCTGTTCTATGCGGCCGCCCTCCTGCGACGCCAGCAGGCCAACCTCGCCAGGAGGGCGCTCCTCAGCGCGGGCAGCCCCTTCGGCCCCAGCCGACGCGGACCCTTCCCCCGTCTCAACCTGGGCATCGGCCCGCTCATCGCCCCCGTCATCCCACTGCCGACGATCCCCCGGACGTCGAGCCCCGCAGATCAGGCGCTCATCCAGATGATCATGAGCGCGGAGCTCGGATCGCTGAACCTCAACGTCCCATCTCTGACCGCACCTCGCTTCCCGCTCGCCCTCAACTCGACCCTGCGCGACCCCCTAGAGGCGCTGATCCGCGAGGCGCTCCGGCTCCTCAACCTGCGCACAGGGGAGGCCCGCTACTATTTCCATAGTCCCCATGTGCTCCCAGCGCTCCGCGGGGCGGGCTTCCGCTTCTACTACCTCCGTTCGCTGCGCGAGCTGGCGTTTGATCGTTGGCTCGACAGCCAGTGGACGACCGCGCCGCCGAACCTCCGGGCGATCAAACGCCAGGCGGCGACCCGCGCCGACTCACGCAGGATCCAGGCGCTCACCCCTCAGGGCCGAGGCCGACTGAGCAGGATGCTCTTCCCCCCAGACCCGGCGTACTGGGCTCATATCATCCGCATCTAGCGTGCCTGTGGCGATGGCCACGCGCGCCCTCCAGCCCCCGACGGGCGCCCCGCGCCCACGCGCTACGGCGACGTCTACCGTGAGCTCGAGAGCTGCACACAACACCTGCTCACGACACCTATCAGCGCGGCAGCGCGAGGAGCTCGCGAAGGTCCCCGACTCCGAAGCGCTGGGGCGTACGATACGGGGACGCGTGCGCCGAGGGGCTCAGCCGCCCCGCGTGGATCCAGCGGGCACCCAGGAGTTCCTGACCCCATGTGAGCAGCCGGTCGAGGACCGGTGTGTTCGCGTTGACGAGGGCTGACACCCCCTTGAGCGGCAGCAGCCCGTGGACCACGTCTTCTGTGAGGTAGCGGTGATCGATGTCGATCACGCAAGCATCGCTCGGCCCGCGCTGCGCCGGCGCCAAGAGCCCGGCGAACGCGGCGTTTGTGCGCATACAGGTGGCGACCGTCGACGGGTCCGCGATCTGGCCGCGGTAGGCGTCACGGATCCAATCGCGAAACGGCCGGATCGAGGCCAGCGGCGCCTCGAGCTCACGCGCCTGGGTGACGAGCGTCCCTCTCAGGGCCATCACCTCATCGTCGAGGCCGACGAGCAGCCCGAGCCCCTCATCCGTCGCGTCGTGATAGAAGCTCGGCGGCGACGACCCGGCGCCCCTCGAACCCGCTCCACGCCGCGCGTGGCCGTAGAGAAGCGCCGCGTGCATCATCGCGTTCGGGTTCGAGATCGTGAGCGCGAGCGCCCCGCGGTGCCCTCCACAGGTCATCTCGACCAGGCGCCCGCGATACGCGCTCGCGATGAGATCGACAACCTCGCGGGCGCACGGGCCCTCCGCATCGTCGTCAGCACCGGCACGAACCTCGAGATAGCGGACCTCGCGCTTGTGGGCCCGGAGGTCGACACAGGAGCCAAAGTCGACGACACGACAGACCCACGGGAGCTGCTCCATCAAGACGACGCGTCGAGACACCGTCGAGTCCCCTCGCTCGCTGAGGAGCCGGCGCACGAGCAGGTCACCGCAGCCGTACGCAGGCATCAGCACGATCACCGCAGACGTCGACACCAGCGGCAAGAGGGCTCGCAGGTACCGCTCGTGGGTGAACGCGGGGAGAGCGACGATCACCGCGTCCGCCCCCTTCGCGACCTCCGCGAGGTCAGTGCCGGCTCCGACCCTCGGCCGTCCCACGCGCTCGATGACGCGTCCCTCCGCCGTGCGCTCGAGGCAGCGCACGCCCGCGACACTCGCCCGCTCGCGGAACGCCTCGCCGCGCGACGAGAGCGACACGAGGTCGACGTCCCACTCGTCGTGACCCGCGAGAGATGCGGTGAGGACGTGCGCAGCACTGCCTGTCCCGCAGACCAGGGCTCGTCGTCTACGCGCCAACGCGGGGGGCTCCAGTGACGGTGTCGCCGAGGCGCGCCTCGGCGGCTGCAGCCCTCACCTCTGCCCACGAGACGATCCTGAGCTTGCGCGCGTCGACACCTCGCTGGACCGCTTGGGAGCACTCCCCGAGCTGCTCCGGGCTCTCGAGGATCAGCAGGCTCTGTGCGACGCAGCTCCGCAACCAAGGTTCTAGGCTCGTGACCGCCTCGTCCTCGCTCATGACGACCGCGTGAACAGCATGAGCGAGATCCGAGATGCTGGGAGCATACACATCATCCGCGGCGGCGACGGCGAGGCTCGTGGTCCACAGCTCGTGGTCGAAGGGCCAACGGACGCTCCCCGCCCACCGCTGGCCCTCGCGCCCGAGCACCGCGATCCGGCGGACGCTGAGCTGGCGCCGTAGCGCGACTGGCAGCGCCGACATGCTGCTCTTGTAGGTGACCTCGCCAGCGCCGATCCGATCCGCGAGGTCGACAATACGGGCGAGCATCACCGGGGTCAGGGCCGGGTCCTTCTTCGCCGCGATCCGCGAGCAGTGGACGTTGAGCCGGACGCAGGGGTAGTGAATGCCGACCCGATCAGCCGCGACGTTGTCGACCCCGCACTCCTTGATGAGCAGCTCGGAGAGTTCGTGTCCGCGGGTGATCCCGGCCTGCTTGAGGAGCGAAGAGGCCAGGCTCAGGACGAGGAAGGGCCCGTAGCGGGCCTGGCCGACCACCTGGAGGATCGGCTCCGGCCGCTCGGCGTTGACCCTGTCGATAAACGCCGTCGCCGCCCCAAGCTTGTCCACAAAGTCGACGCTCGCGCCGAGGACGTACGAGGTCGGCGTCGTCTCGAGCAACGACGCGGCGAGCGCTGTCGTCTCGCGCTGAAACGTCAGCGTGGCCATCGCTCGCACCGCGTCCCTCCAGTGCTTGGAGCCACAGCACGCGACCCCGATCTTCAGCGGGCCGAACGCCATATGCGACTTCGACAGGCCGCTGATCGTCATCACCCGCTCGTAGAGAGAGTGCCGCTCTCCGTCGACCTCGACGTCGACGGCCGCGAGCGGCACGTAGGTCGGGACGATCTTGTCGAACGAGGCGTCGACGACCGCGCGCGCGTCCTCCTCGACCAGCACCCTCCCCAGCCCCCGCAGCTCGTCGACGCTGTACTCGGCGATCAGCGGGTTGCCTGGGATTGTGAGACCGATCGCGGCGAGCACCTCACCCGACGCGCGAACACGGCGGATCGCCGCCCGCAGAATCGCAGGATCAATCCTGCAATTGTCCCAGATGTCCGTCTCGAACTGGGCCAGCTTGAGGCCGAACTTCTGGATATGCTGATGATACTCCTTGTAGAATCCCGCAGGACAGAGGACAACCCCGCCGGGGGCCTCGTCCGCGAGCGCGCTCATGACGGCCTCAAACATCGCCAGAGCCGAGTACGGGATCACCAGGACCTCCTCTGCGAGGACGGTGCGCCCTGGTATTCCGTGCATCGGCGGCGCCGTGCGGAAGCGATCGAAGATATGCTCCGCGCATAGACCCTGGAGGATCTTCGGCTGGTCCTTGGAGTAGAGCGTCCCGTCGGCCTCAGCGAGCGGATGTGTGCACTCCGCGAGCTCACGCATGACCCTGACGATCGCGGCGCTGGCCGTCGGGTGGAGAGGGAAGCCCATCTCACCGTGATAGCTGTCGATCACCGGGAGGTCATGGCGATCGCGGTAGTCGGCGACGAGGGCCTTTCGTCGCCGGTTGATCAACTCGACGATCGTCCGCTCGACCTCCTCCACATGCGTATAGAGCGGCGCTCGCTCAATCGCCTCTAGCCACTCTGTTGCGCCGTTTGGCCGCCTGTACTTTGAGTGCGTCCCCTTCATCCTCAAACCTCCTATCCTAAGGTCGTCGCAACGATGTGCTCGCCCGGTCGCCGCGATCGGGCTGACGCGACGCTCCGTGCGTTTGCGCCCCCACACACAGGCTCCCCCCCCCGCCAGACTCACCGATGAGCGGACGAATTTCAAGGAGGCGCCGAATCGTTCAATCCCGCGCGCCCGCGCCGAGTCGAAGGCTCGCGCGGCTGAGCAACATGTGCGTGATCGCGGCGCTCTCTCTTGACGCGCCACCCTGCATGCGTGCATGGATCCATGCGAGGATCGGCCGCCCGAGCGCCGAGACCCAGGGGGCCGAGGAACGCGGCGCGAGAGCGGGCGGAACTGTCACCATTGCAGAGTATCGGGTGCGGCGACAGCGAGGCGAGGGCCTCGGAGCGAGTGCGGGACAGGCTGCGCGCGCGCGATACCCACGACGGCTCCGGAGGGGCGGAGATGCGCCACGACGATGGCGCCCCCTCCTCCAATAGCGCACTCTCCGCTCTTCCCGTCGACAGGTCGCCCAGTCGACGGGGTCGACGGGGCTAGAGCCCGCAGTCCTCGTCGCAGGAGCCGTCGAGAATGTCGCCGCAGTTGGCATCGACGATGCACTGGTGGCACGCCTCGTTGGTCCCGGCGTAGGCTTGCGAACACTCCTCCGCCGTCCCAGAGGGATCACAGGCGAGCAGCTTGGTGCAGAATTCCTCCTCGGTCGGACCATCAGAGCCGGTGTTCTGACAGGAGCCCACGTTCATGCCGCCGGCCTTCTCGCAGACCTGCTCCGACGTACAATTGTCATTGCTCAGGCAGCCATTTTGACACTCACCGAAGACCGCGTCAGCACAGTACTGTCCAGCCTGGCAGACGACCGTCTCGAGGCCCGGGGGGGTGCAGTCGGTGACCCCGTCGCCCATCCCGCCGGTGTCACCACCGGTGCTGGTCTCGCCTGTATCGCCTGTGCTGGCGGTGCCGCTGGTGCCGGCCGTGCCGGTGCCGGCCGTGCTGGCAGACGTCTCGTCCGTGTCGCCCGTGTCGCCCGTGTCATCGCCGCTGCAGGCGAGGGGGCCGGCGAAGGCGAGGGTTCCGAAAAGGAAGAATGAGACCTTGAGCTGAAGAAATGAGCAACGCATTCGGCGGAATATCCAGCCCTGCCCCCCCCTCTGTCAAGCCGCCGTCAAACCCGGCCCCAGACCCGCCCCAGACCCGCCCAAGACCCGCCCAAGACCCGCCAAGACCTGGGGGCCCCAAGACCCGACCCCAAGGCCACGGGCGCTCGCTCAAAGAAGTCGACAACCCTGGCACGGCCCATCGGGACGCTCGAGAGGGCTGTCAAGGCCGAGATCAACTGAAGCGCCGTCGAGGCGCTCGGCGATGCCGACCAGGGATCCCGGCCTCCGCCCCGACTCTGCGCCCGATCGTGGTAGGCACCTCAGAGAGCCCTTGCGCGCTCCTTGCGCGCTCCTTTCGCGTTCCTCGCGCATTCCTCGCACCGTTCCCCACAACCTCCGCCCCCCCCTACCCCTCGCCCAAATTCGTGGTTTGCCCACCCCAACTGCATGGAGTGAGAAGGCCGTCGGTTGCGGCGAGATGACCCTTGGCGGCTGGATGACCATCGATAACGGCAATCACAATCCGGATCGATGTCAGCGACCGGACTGACCAGGTATGTGTCTCAACGAGGAATGTTCACCACCCGAGAGCATGTTTGATCATTCAAG
>Ga0316189_10006706_pt1 | contig 10956 bp, 7 predicted proteins | sample LowCovwburrow_MG_FD_204930 | JGI IMG/M metagenome (GOLD analysis project Ga0316189, IMG submission 204930) | Coastal sediment microbial communities from Maine, United States - Lowes Cove worm burrow | ecosystem: Environmental > Aquatic > Marine > Coastal > Sediment | place: USA: Maine... | reverse complement strand
GGAACATAACAGCCTGCTCACCATTGAAGGCATGAGGGTGGAGTTTCCCAGCCGCCGCGGTCACGTTGTTGCCGTGGAACGGCTGGACCTGTCGGTCGAACCCGGCGAAATCCTTGGTGTCGTAGGTGAATCCGGTGCCGGCAAGTCAACCATCGGCAATGCGGTGATCGGCCTGCTGGAACCACCCGGCGAAATGACCGAAGGCACCATTTTGCTGAAAGGTGACCGTATCGATCATCTCGATGACGCGGCCCAGCGCAAGATACGCGGTGCCCGTATCGGCATGATTTTCCAGGATCCGCTGACCTCGCTGGACCCGCTGCAGACCATCGAGCGCCAGATTGTCGACACCATCCAGCGCCATCTCAATCTGGCTGAATCCGAAGCCCGCGCCCGTGCGGTCGACCTGCTCGACCAGGTCGGGATTCCCGACCCCGATGTGCGCATCGCACAATATCCGCACCAGTTCTCCGGTGGCATGCGCCAGCGCGTGGTGATTGCACTGGCGCTGTGTGCCGATCCGGAACTCATCATTGCCGATGAACCGACGACGGCGCTTGACGTATCGGTACAGGCGCAGATTCTCGACCTGATGAAGGCCCTGTGCCGCGACCGCCAGGTCGGCATGATCCTGATCACCCACGACATGGGGGTGATTTCCGAAACCGCCGACCGGGTCGCGGTGATGTATCGCGGCCGGGTGGTTGAAACCGGCACCACGCAGCAGATCATGTCGAAGCCGACCCATGATTACACCAGGAGCCTAATCTCGGCCGTGCCGCGGCCGGACAAGCGCCTGAAAAGGTTTCCGCTGGTCACCTATATCGAGGATGCCGAAGAACGGCCCGAGGGCCTGAACCTGGCCACGCACTGGCTCGGCAAGGTGCGCGAGGAACACAAGCTTACCGGTAACCTGGTCGAGCTGAAGGACGCGCACATGCGCTTCATCACGCGCCATTCACTGTTTCCCTCGAGGCGTCTGTATCTCGATGCGGTGAAAGATGTTTCGTTTGCGATCCAGCCCGGAGAAGTGTTCGGTCTGGTGGGCGAGTCAGGCTCGGGCAAGTCGACGATCGCCAGGATGATCACCGGTATCTACAAGCCGTCCGGCGGCATCATCGAGTTCGACGGGACCGACATGACCGCGCTGCAATCCCGGGCTGCGGCAGCCCCATTCCGCCGCCAGATGCAGATGATCTTTCAGGACCCGTTCTCATCGCTCAATCCGCGCATGCGGGTGGAAGACATCATCGAAGAACCCATCCATTTTCACAAGATGGCCTACGACCAGAGCGAAGCCCGCCAGATCATGCATGATCTGCTGGATGTGGTCGGCCTCGGCGCCCAGGCAGCGCGCAAGTTTCCGCACGAATTCTCCGGCGGTCAGCGCCAGCGGATTTCAATTGCCCGCGCCCTTGCCACAAGGCCCCGCTTCCTGATCTGCGATGAGCCCACATCAGCGCTTGATGTGTCGATCCAGGCCCAGGTCCTCAACCTGCTGAAAGACCTGCAGTCGGAACTCAATCTGACCATGCTGTTCATTTCCCATGACCTGCCGGTCATCCGCCAGATATGTGACCGGGTCGGTGTCATGCGCAACGGCCAGTTGCTGGAAGTTGCACCGACGGAGACCCTGTTCACCGATCCGCAGCATGACTACACCAAGCATCTTCTCAAGCTGATGCCGAAGTTCCGCGGCTTCCGCATGCCGGAGTTGGAGGCCTGAACCAGGCCGGTTGTTTGCTAGATAAGGTCCTGTTCTTCAAGGACCTTGCGGGCCACGCGAAAACACTCGACGCCTTGCGGTACGCCACAATAAATCGAAATGACGTGAATAATCGCCCGAATCTCTTCAACGCTGACGCCGTTGGTGATGGCGCCGCGGCAATGAATCTCCCACTCATGCATCTTGCCCAGGGCGCCGATCATGGCCAGGTTCATCATCGAGCGCGTCTTGACGTCGATGACCTCATCGCCCCAGCCGAACCCCCAGCACCAGGCGGTCATGGCCTCCTGGAACGGCCGGGTGAAATCGTCTGCCGCAGCGAGATTTTTCTCCACATATGCTGCGCCCAGCGTCGACTTGCGCTTGGCCAGGCCTTTCTCGAACAAAGTCTCATCCATCGACGGCTTCCCGCATCCATTGTTGAAGTTTTTGCACCGAGTGTTCCGAGTTGACGCCGCATTTCGGATCGATCACCAGCGGGCCGGGCCGGTAGCCTGATGATTTCAGGCCGCGCTGGACAGATTCAACCAGGTGAATGTCTTCTTCCACCGTTGTCTCGCGGTCCTGTACAGCAAGCTTGCTGATAACATCGGACTTCGCGCCGTCAATCGTGTACCAGCCGCGCCAGACCACCACGTGATCAGCGTTCACCGCGCGCCAGTGATAGGTGTTGAGCACATTGCCGGGATAGACCTGGAACGAGAACATCGGCCACAGGAACCATGATGAGTAGTCGCCCGCGTGTTCATTCGAGTTCAAATCGATCGGGTAGCTCATCCGATCGAGATTCTGGCATTCGGTGGTATGGCGCAGGCAGTACCCTTGCGGCTGGATGTCGTAGGTCTCCGGCTTCACCACACCGGTCGAGAAAGTCTGGTGGTTGAGTGCACAGTGATAGCATTCGGAATAGTTTTCGATTGATACTTTCCAGTTGCAGTGTTCGGGAATTTCTACCCATTCAACATGCTTGAGCTGAGAGTGATGGGGAACGAAGGCTGCCAGTTGCTCGCGCACATCGGGAAACCAGGTATCCATCGGTTCGGCATCCGGATCGAGATTGGCAAACAGGAATCCGCAAAATTCCTCGATGCGTACACGCGTCAGGCAAATGTCCGAGCGATCGAATCCGGGCACTGACTGGATGTTGGGACCAGACCGCAACTGGCCGGACAGCTCGTAGGTCCAGGCATGATAGGGACAGACCACCAGCCTGGTATGACCTTCACCGGTTACCAATTCATGGGCACGGTGCTGGCACACATTGTAGTAGGCGTTGATCGCACCGTCCCGGTCCCTGATACAGAAAAGGTTTTCACCAGCCATGGAGAAGGTGAAATAATCACCGGTGTTCTCGACTTGGGAAATGTGTCCGGCAAACTGCCAGGTACGCTTGAACAGTCCTTGAGACTCGGTCCGGAATACTTCCGGGTCGGTGTAGTAGCGCGCATCAAGCGATCTGATGGGGGGTGACTTGGGGCCCATGATCAGACTGTTTCCTCCTCCACATAGATGCCCAGCTCGTGACGTCGCTCATGGAACTTCTTGACCCGCCCGACAATCTCGCTGTCGGCGGATGCGATGACGAATGACAACAGCGTCTCGAGCAGCGCGATGGTGGAAACCGACGATGGAAAGAACTGTGGTGTGTCGGCGGCGACCACGAACCCGTGCCGCGATCCCGCGACAATGGGTGAGGCCGGACTGTCGGAAATGCCGACAATGGTCAGGCCCTGTTCGCGCGCGATGCGAACCGCTTCCACCACCTCGCTGCGATACGGCTTGCAGGTGATCGCAATGAGAACGTCGCGGTCATCGGCGCGCGCCAGGTCGTCAATTGCGGTGCTTCCCGGTCTGGGGATCGAATGAAACTGTTCCATGCCGGTCGATGCCAGGTAGGTGAAATTGCGCGCGTTTGAGTTGTTCACCCCGACACCGAGCGCAAACACCTGCCGCGATGCCCAGATGTCGTCGGCGGCTGACTTGAGCGCCGTTTCGTCGATGCCGGCAAAGGTTTCCTCGATATTGCGCAGCGCAGAATTGACCATGTCGGCATACAGGCTGCCAAGCTTGCCGGACTGGCTGATCGATTGCAGCCAGCGCGCCCGGTCAGGGAAACTGGCGGTGCCGCGCCTGATTTCCGCGCGAAACGGCTCGCGGAAATCCTCATAGCCGTCAAAGCCCAGAACCCGCGCCATGCGCACCAGCGTGTTGGGTTTTACGTCTGCTGCCGTGGCGATTTCGCGTATCGAACTGACCCCCACCTCGTTGGGGTTTTCCAGCACGAAAGTCGCCGCCTTGCGCACTTCCGGCGTCAGGCTGCCAAGTTCAGTAGTCAGCCTGCCCAGAAGTTCCGGTGGCGCATGTTTCTCTGATAATGGTACGTTTATGTCATTCATGATTGACGAGTGTACAGTTGTACGATAGCTGTTGTCCATCGCAAAACACCTTTTGCCGGAGTGAAAATCAATGGTGCCGTCTCATGCGCGAGTAGTGGTCGTTGGCGGTGGCGTGATGGGATGCGGCATTGCCTATCACTTGGCCCATGAAGGCTGGAGTGATATTATGCTGCTGGAAAAGGCTGAACTGACGTCGGGCTCCACCTGGCATGCCGCCGGTCAGATCACCCACTCGACATCCAGTTTCGGTCTCGGCAAATGCGTCGATTACAATATCGGCCTGTATTCGGGAAAACTGGAAGCTGAAACCGGCCACTCGGTCACCTGGCACGGATGCGGGTCGTTCAGGCTGGCCTATACCGAAGACGAGATGGACTGGTTGCGCCAGACGTTGTCTGTCGGGCGTTCTTTGGGGTTCAACATAGAACTGGTCGGCCCGGCCAGGATTGCCGAATTGCACCCGTTCTACAATCTTGATGGTGTCATCGGCGCGCTGTACACACCGGACGATGGCCATGTCGACCCGTCGGGCGTCACCCAAGCCATGTCCGCAGGCGCCCGCAAGCTGGGCGCAAAAATCATCCGCCACTGCCGTGCCACCAATATTGTGCAATTGCCGACCGGTGAATGGAAAGTATCCACCGAGCACGGCGACATTGTCTGCGAGCATGTGGTCAATGCCGGCGGCACCTATGCCCGGCAGATGGGGGAGTGGTCGGGCCTGCAGTTGCCGATGACCTCCATGACCCATCATTACCTCGTCACCGACACGGTGCCTGAGTTCCTGGAACTTGAGCGGGAACTGCCAGTCATCCGCGACGACAAGCTGGTGTCCGGATACATCCGCATGGAGCAGAAGTCCGGCCTGATCGGCATCTATGAAAAGGAAAATCCCAACACTGTCTGGGAGGATCATTGCCCATGGGAAGCCGAGAACGAGTTGTTTGCGGCTGACTATGACCGCATCATGCCCTGGCTGGAAAACGCCATGGGCCGCATGCCGGTCTTTGCCGAGCTTGGCATCAAGCGCGAAGTGCACGGCGCGATCTCGCATCCCCCTGATGGCAATCCGCTGATCGGTCCGGCGCCGGGTGTCAGAAACTACTGGTGCTGTTGCGGCACCCAGATCGGCATTGGCTGGGGTCCCGGTCTCACCCGCGAGCTGGCCCGCTGGATGGTGCATGGGGCAGCGGACATTTCCATGCGCGAATACGATCCGCGCCGTTTCGGTGCCTATGCCACAAAGGACTGGCAGGTGGTCAAGGCAAAGGAGGACTACTGCCTGCGCCATGAAATCCCGTTCCCGCATTTCAACCGGCTTGACGGGCGCCCGGTAAAACCCGGTCCGCTCCATGAACGTCTGAAAGCCAAGGGCGCGGTATACGAAGAAGTCTATGGCCACGAGCGCCCGCGCTGGTTTGCAACCGATGGTATTGAACAGCGTGATCATTATTCGTTCCGGCGCACTGAAATCCATGACCTGCTGGCAGCAGAAGTAAAGGCAGTGCGCGAATGCGCCGGGATCATGGACATTACCGGCTTTACCAAGGTCGAGGTTTCCGGCCCGGATGCAGAAAGCTTCCTCGACGGCCTGACGCCAAACCGCCTGCCGAAGAAACCGGGTGGCATCGCGCTGACCCATCTGCTCAATCGCCAGGGCCGCATCGAGATCGAACTGACCGTTGTTCGCCTCGCCGAGGATCGTTTCTACATTGTGTGTGCCGCTTTTTTCGAGCAGCGTCTACTGGATCATCTGGCACTGCATCATGGAGACGAAAACATCAAAGTCATCAACCGGTCCGATGACTGGGCAGCCCTGTCGCTCAACGGTCCAAGATCACGTGATATCCTGTCTGCCTGTACCGATACACCGTTGGACAATGCCAGCTTCCGCTGGATGTCGGCCCGTGAAGTCGTCATTGCCGGTCACACAGTGTGGGCGTTTCGCATGTCCTATGCGGGAGAACTAGGCTGGGAATTTCATGGGGACCGCGACGCCATACCCGCCATCTATGACGCGCTGTGGACCGCGGGCGAAGCTCACGGCATTGCCGACTATGGTTCCTTCGCCATGAATATCCTGCGCATGGAAAAGATGTTTAAGGGCGCAGGCGAACTCACCAATGAGGTGACCTTGCCGGAAGCCGGTGTCATGCGTTTTGTCAAAATGGAAAAGCAGTTCTTCGGCAGGCAGCAGACGCAGGCAAGCCTGGACAAGCCGCTGCCCTGGGTATGCGCCTATATCGCCATCGAGCCGGACGGTGTCTGGGACGGCAATGGAGGTGAGGCCGTGTTGCATGACGGCGAAGTCGTCGGCTCAACGGCCTCGATTGCCTATGGCCACACTGTCGGAAAAATTCTGGCCTTTGCCTATATCAAACCGCATGCCGCCAAGCCGGGTACCCCGCTTGAAGTAGTCATCGCCGGTGAACCGCGCGTAGCAACTGTGCTGGGTGAACCCGCCTACGATCCACAAAGCCTGTTACCCCGAACCGACACTGCACTGGAGCCTGCCCAATGACGATTCCTGACAAAATGAAAGCCTTTGTGCTCACCGGTCACGGTGACATGGGCAAGCTCGTCTATCGCACCGACTGGCCGGTGCCGGTTGCAGACAAAGGCGAAGTCCTCATCAAGGTGCATGCCTGCGGGCTCAACAACACCGACGTGAATACGCGCACCGCGTGGTACTCCAAGGGTGTCAGCGAAAAAACCACCGGCGGTGCCTTTGACAGCGCCGACGACGACGATGCCACATGGGGCGGTGCGCCGATTACCTTCCCGCGCATTCAGGGTGCCGATGTCTGCGGCACGGTTGTCGCTGGGCCAGATCAACTCGCGGGACGTCGGGTACTGGTCGAGACCTGGATGCGCGATTGGAGCGACCCGCTGAACATGGACAAAACCGGCTATTTCGGGTCTGAATGCGATGGCGGATTTGCAGAATATGTGAAGGTAGATGAGCGCAATGTTCACGCCATTGACAGCACGCTTTCCGATGCGCAACTGGCGACCTTTGCCACCTCCTGGATAACGGCGGAGAACATGCTCAACCGCGCCAACGTAATCGAAGGCGACACGGTTCTCATTCCCGGTGCATCCGGTGGGGTCGGCTCGGCACTGATCCAGCTTGCCAACCGGCGCGGTGCGACAACCATCGCCATGGCAAGCACGTCCAAGCATGACGCAGTGGCCGGATTTGAGCCTCATGCCATTCTGGATCGCGCACCGGGTAATCTGAAACAGGCACTAAAGCAGGCCATCGGCCGTGACACGGTCAGCGTCGTGGCTGACATTGTCGGCGGCGACTATTGGCCTACGCTGATCGACGCACTCGAGCGGGGCGGGCGCTACACCTGCGCAGGTGCCATTGCCGGACCCATGGTGGAGATGGACCTGAGAACCTTCTACCTGCGCGACCTGACCTTTACCGGCGCAACCATCGTCCCGCCCGGCGTGTTTGCCGATCTGGTCGGCTACATTGAACGCGGCGAAGTGAAACCGGCGCTGGCCGCAACCTATCCGCTGCAGCAACTACACGACGCGCAACAGGCCTTCATCGACAAGAAGCACACCGGCAATATCGTGGTGACCGTGCCATGAAGATCACCCGCATTTCCGTTTACCAGAAGGACCTGCCGCTGGCAGACCCGTACTGGCTGTCCGGGGGTCGGCTCAAGTTCGAAGTTCTTGATGCCACTTTCGTCAAGCTGGACACCGACTCCGGTCTGACCGGCTGGGGTGAAGGCACGCCGTGGGGACACACTTATGTGCCGGCGCATGGACCCGGTATTCGCGCTGGGATCGAGACAATGGCGCAGATTATTCTCGGTCAGGACCCGCGCAAGGTAGAGCTGGTCGAAAGGGCTATGGACCTGTGCCTGCCCGGCCATCTTTATGCCAAGGCGCCGGTGGATCTGGCCTGCTGGGACATCATGGGCAAGGCATCCGGGCTGCCCATTGCCGATCTGCTGGGCGGCAAACGCGACACTGGCACACCGGCTGCCTCTTCCGTTTCATCAGGTGATCCGGATTACATGATGGGCATTATCGACAGATATCGCGAGCGCGGTTATATGGCGCATTCGGCCAAAGTCGGCGGCAATGTCGACGCGGATATAGAGCGCATTCGCCATATCGAGGCTAACCGCAGACCTGGAGAGATCATCCTCTATGACGTCAACCGCGCCTGGACCCGGCGTGAGGCCAGCATCGTCATGAACGCGGTTGCCGATCTTGGCGTGACCTTTGAACAGCCCGGTGAAACCCTCGACGACATCGCGGAAATTCGCAAGGTGACCACGTCACCGATCAGTGTCGATGAAACCCTGGTGACGTTGCAGGATGCCTGCCGCATTGCGCGCGACGGAATTGCTGATGTTTTCGGCATCAAGCTCAACCGGGTCGGCGGTCTGACCAAGGCCAGGCGCATGCGTGATGTCGCGCTTGCCCACGGCATCCAGATGTTCGTGATGGCTACCGGCGGGTCGGTGATGGCCGACACCGAAGCGGCTCATCTGGCGCAGTCAATCCCTGAAGAGTTTATCCGCGCCTCCTGGTCGTGCCAGGACATGCTGACGGTGGACGTGGCACCGGGCCGGGGCTGCCGCACCGAGAACGGTTCCCTGACTGTCGATGATACGCCGGGGCTCGGTTGCGATCCTGACGAGACCATCCTCCGCGATCCCGTGGCTGTATATGAGTAATGCGCCATGAAGATAAACGCTATCACAGTTTGGCTTGTGCCATTGAGCAGTCATGAAACCTATTACATGGCTGACGGCAAGACCTGTGACACGGTGGAAACCGCCGTGGTGCGGCTTGAAACCGATAGCGGGCTGTCCGGTTGGGGCGAGGTCTGCCCGATCCCGCACTATCTGCCGGCCTACGCGCGCGGCGTTGCCCCGGCGCTTGAGGAATTGTCGCCAGTGCTGCTGGGCGCCGACCCGATCGGACCGGAAGCGCTGATGGACCAGCTCGATGCTTTCCTGCATGGCCATGACTATGCCAAATCTGCCATCGATACCGCACTATGGGACCTGACCGCGCAGGCAGCAGGCTTGCCGTTGTTCAGTCTGTTGGGCGGCAGGCGGCAACAGACCATGCCGCTCTATCACTCCATCACCTGTGTGGCGCCCGACGAAATGGCGTACATGGCACGCGAGGCGTATGCGACCGGTATCCGACAATTCCAGGCCAAGCTGGGTGCGGATGCCGACTGGTGCGCCGATGTCGAGCGCCTAGCTAAGGTCCGTGAAGCCGTCGGTGACGGCCCGCTGGTCTATGGTGACTGGAACTGCGGTGCTTCGCGCCTTGATGCAACCCGGGTGGGCCGCGCTGTTGCTCATCTCGACATCATGCTGGAACAGCCCTGCCGGACCCTCGCAGAATGCGCGGCGGTTCGCTCCGCCACCGGCCTGCCAATGAAAATGGATGAATGCGCCCACGACACTGCGACACTGCTGAAGGCCCATGAACTGGGCTGCATGGATGCCGTGGCGTTGAAACTGTCCAAGTTCGGCGGCCTGAGCGCCATGCGCCGGGCACGGGACCTGTGCCTGCACCTGGGGTCGAAAATGTGTGTTGAAGACACCTGGGGGTCGGATGTTACAACGGCCGCCGCATTGCATCTGGGTGTGTCGACCAGCCCGGGCAGTCTGATGAATGTGTGTGATCTGTCGGGTTATGTGTCGCCACGGCTGGACGAAACCGCCCCCGTGCGGAAAGATGGCCGTATTGCACCGCCAGACGGTATCGGTCTTGGGGTGAACCCGGATCCGGACCGTCTGGGCAAGCCTGTCGCTGTTTTGAACTAGGAGCGTGATCATGAAATCGCAATCAAGCTGGATTGACCGGGCCAACGCCGTATTGCCGGCAGGCGGATTTGGCAATTTCGATCCCGGCATCATCATTCGCGAAGGCAAGGGCTCCAGGGTCTGGGATGAGGACGGCAATGAGTATGTCGACTACCTGATCGGTTCTGGCCCCATGCTGCTGGGTCACGGTCATCCCGAAGTGCTCGATGCGATCCGGGAGCAGTTGCCGAAAGGCCTGACATTCTTTGCCAACAATGCCGCCGGTATCGAACTGGCGGAGCAGATCTGCGATGCCATGGCGTGCGGCGAGCAGCTCCGTTATGTGACGTCGGGCGGTGAGGCCGACATGTACGCCATGCGGCTGGCCCGTGCCTTTACCGGCCGTGACAAGATCATGAAGTTCGAAGGCGGCTATCACGGCATGTCGGCTGAAGCCCAGATGAGCCTGGCCCCGGACAAGCTCACCAATTTCCCGCTTGCTGTGCCGGATTCCGCCGGTATTCCATCCAGTGTACGCGATGAAATGCTGGTGGCGCCGTTCAACGACATCGAGTTTGCCCGCTCGCTGATTGCCGAGCACGGCCACGAGATTGCGGGCATAATCGTTGAACCGCTGCAAAGGGTCATTCCGCCGGCGCCGGGATTCCTGCAGGCACTGCGCGAGGAATGTGACCGGCACAACATCGTGCTGGTGTTCGACGAGATCGTGACCGGTTTCCGCTTCGCCTATGGCGGCGCGCAGGAGCTTTACGGCGTCACGCCGGACGTGTGCACCCTTGGCAAGATCATCGGCGGTGGTTTCCCGCTGGCGGCCATTGCAGGCAAGGCCGATATCATGGCGCACTTCGACAAGGAAAAGGTCGGTGCCGACGGTTTCCTGATGCAGTTGGGCACTTTGAGCGGCAACCCCATCGCGGCAGTTGCCGGCATGAAGACCATGGAAATCCTGCGCCGCCCCGGCCAGTACGACAAGCTGCGCGGGCTGGGCAAGACACTGATGAACGCCATTTCCGAGCAT
>Ga0316189_10006705_pt1 | contig 10957 bp, 13 predicted proteins | sample LowCovwburrow_MG_FD_204930 | JGI IMG/M metagenome (GOLD analysis project Ga0316189, IMG submission 204930) | Coastal sediment microbial communities from Maine, United States - Lowes Cove worm burrow | ecosystem: Environmental > Aquatic > Marine > Coastal > Sediment | place: USA: Maine... | reverse complement strand
CCCGAATTCAGGTTCAAAGCGCACCACTTAGAACATCATGCATCACTTCGCTGGGTGTTCGGTAGTTTAGGGATTTACGTGGTCTATTATTTAGACAACGTACTGCATTTTCAACCGCTTTATCAGTAACAGATTTAAAATTTGAGCCCTTAGGAAAATATTGTCGTAATAGCCCGTTGATATTTTCATTGCAGCCACGTTGCCATGACGCATATGGATCGGCAAAATAAACAGTGAGTTGACTGCGTTTTTCTATATTTTTAAAGTCTGCAAATTCTTTTCCATTATCGACGGTGAGTGTCTGCTTTAGTCGTGTTGGTAGCTTTTGAAATTTTCGGTTACTGACGACTGATAATGGTTCTGCGCTCTTTGATTCCAACTTGCCCGCGAGCAAATATAAACTCTTACGCTCGATTAAGGTAACAATCGCGCCAGAGCCCTGCTTGCCAAGAATTGTATCACCCTCCCAGTCTCCAAATCGTTTGCGAAGATCAACACAGATGGGGCGTTCATGAATTGAGCGACGATCTGCAATTAACCCCCGTCCAGCGCCATAGCCCACTTGTCTGCGACGCGTTTTACGTCCACGGCGTAAGAATTGGTGATAGGGCTCATCAGTTTTAGATTGCTTATAAATCCATTGGTAAATGCCTTCATGGCTAAAGCGCATGGATAGATCATCCGGATAATCTACCGTAAGCCGATTGGCGATTTGTTCAGGCGACCACTTGCGCTTTAAGCGGTTAGTGACATATCTCATTAACCTGTCATTGTGTTGACGGCGTTTGTGGCGTGGGACGGCCTTGCGAGGCTTTATCCATTTATCAACCCCATGATACCAATACACACCACCACCTGGGCGATTGCGCTTTATCTCACGACTGATCGTCGCGTGAGACCGATTTAAACGCCGACCTACTTCTCGAATAGATAAACCATGAACAATTAAATGGCTAATGACATACCGTTCTTTTTCAGTAAGATGTGTATAGGGCATAACGACTCCTTGGGTTAATGTTTAGTCTGGTAACCAAACACTAACAACTTGGAGCGTTATGTTCTATTTATTTAAGTGGTGCACTTGGATGTTGAATTCGGGGGTCAAAAAAGCAAATATGGGTCAGGTCTTGTATTTTGCATAGCCCAACATTGATTGACATTTTTGGTGTGTAGAGCACAACTATGCCATGCCGCAAAAGCCTTCCAAATGCTCCGTCATAAAGTGCAGAGCTTGTACTAGGCTCACGAGTGCGTCAACTCGATCTCATCAAAACTTGTTGATTAGTAGCGCTGCTGGCTTTTTCGGACAACGGTGCTTACGTTCAACCGGGATTATGTATTAGAAATCTACTCGGCAACAGCTCCTGCGTTGCCCTACCTCCTGCTCCATGCAGTCGTACGAATGAAAGTAGCTTTGAAAACAATGACTTTCTCGAATTATTTCGCTCACCATAGAGTGACTATGGCATCGCCAAATAATCCTTCGAAAGCCCTTGTTTTCTTTGCTCTTTTCCTTCTCGCAACGATCCCTAATGCATAATCCGGGTTCAAGCTCGGCAATAGAATCTAAAAGTTCACGCGCATTGGCTGGAGACCGCAATAGATATGTAGTCTCTTGCATGGAGTTATAATCCTCAAGAGACATCATTACTACCGGGGCTTCACTTTTGCGCGTGATGATTATTGGGGCATGGTCATTGCAAACATTTGCCATTGTGTTTGCTAAATTGGCTCTAGCTGCGGTATAACTTATAGCGTCCATATTTTACCTCTAAAATGTACCTGTACGTTTATTGGTACAGAATAGGGCATGACAAATTCAAGGCCAACCCACTTTTACAGAGCATGAAACCACTTCTCCAAAAGCCCTTATGGCGACAGGATAGAGCACTCACAGTGTGCTAGAATCTGCGCTTGATTAGTCCCGTAATTGATATAATTTCCTAACTGATAGGCACTTAGATGATACCCCAAGCCTCCGACTTTCTTGCAGAGAGCCAAGCTCTGCATGAGCTATTAGTAGCCATTCCACCCAATAGATTTGACGAAGGAACCCAGTTTAAGGACTGGACCACCAACGGCGTTCTACAGCACTTACATTTTTGGAATATCGCCGCCAATCTATCTCTGGTTGATGAACCACGATTTCTAGTGATGTTAGAACATGCTTTGGAGAAAATGAAAGCAGGCGTTCCCATGCGCACTTTTGAGAATGAATACTTGAAAGGTTTAAAAGGCAAAGAATTACTGGATACTTGGTATGAGACGATGCAAGGCGTGGCCGATAATTTTGTCAACGCCGACCCAAAAACACGACTAAAGTGGGCCGGCCCAGACATGAGTGCCACTTCTTCCATCAGCGCCAGATTAATGGAAACCTGGGCGCATGGCCAAGAAGTGTATGATCATTTTGGCGTTGAACGAATCAACACTGATGGCATTAGGAACATTGCGCATTTGGGCATTAACACCTTTGGCTATACCTATGCGGTGCGCAATCGACAGGCCCCGCAAGACAAACCCTATGTTAAATTGACTGCCCCTTCTGGGGAAATCTGGGAATGGAACACACCCAATGACAACAATTTTGTAGAGGGTGATGCGGTTGAATTTTGTCAGGTGGTGACTCAATCCAGAAACATCGCTGATGTACATTTAACAGTGGTAGGTGAAGTAGCTACAGAGTGGATGTCTATCGCTCAATGTTTCGCAGGCAACGCTGAAACTCCTCCCCCGCCCGGAACACGGTTTACTCAAACCATTAGCAATCAATAGAGAAGATAATGACCGAAATTCGCAAAGATAAAGCCGTCCAGGTTAAATGGGCTGGCAAACTGACATTCATTGGCCGCGGAGGTGGTGGCGACAGCATCGTGATGGATGCCGGTCTAGATGCTGGTGGCATGGGCATAGGGCATAGCCCAATGGACTTACTGCTACTTGGAGCAGGTGGCTGTGCCAGCATTGATATCATTATGATTCTCAAAAAAGGCCGTAAAGACGTTACTGATTGTGAGGTTGAGGTCTTTGGTGAACGAGCCGATGAGATACCGAGAAAATTCACCAAGATTCATATGCATTTCATTGTCAAAGGAAATTCACTGAGCGATGAAGTGGTAAAACGTGCAGTAGATCTTTCAATGGAAAAATACTGCTCAGCTTCCACCACCTTAGCCGCTGCATGTGAGCTGAATTACGACTGGGAAGTTATTAGCGCTTAAGAATGCGCTTTAATTGTTCTGCGCGGCACGCGATTTACCCTTAACTTTCGACACGAATATCGGCAAGCTGCCGGTCTTTTTCAATTACGGGCTTTAAGCTAATCGAATATTACTTTAAACTTAAAATATAAATATCGAACTGGTCAATAAACATGTCTACTAAACCAAATTGGGGGCCTTTCAGTTGGGAGGACCCATTTCTTTTTTCCCAACAACTCACCGAAGAAGAACTAATGGTGCAGGAATCCGTCGCCAAATACGCGCAGGAAAAGCTAGCGCCTAGAGTGGTGGAAATGTATCGCGAAGAAGGTGTCGATCGAAGCATCTTTACCGAGATGGGCGAACTTGGCCTACTTGGTCCTATGCTAGAAGGCTATGGCTGTTCTGGTATGGGCTATACCGCCTACGGCGTTATTGCGCGAGAGGTTGAACGCATTGACTCGGGCTTTCGCTCAATGATGAGCGTGCAATCAAGCTTGGTTATGTACCCCATTCACACCTACGGCTCAGAGGAACAAAAACAAACATATTTACCAAAACTTGCCTCTGGTGAACACGTTGGCTGTTTCGGTTTAACCGAACCCGATCATGGCTCCGACCCCGGCAGCATGATTACTAATGCTAAAAAAACCTCGGGTGGTTTTATCCTTAATGGTGCCAAAATGTGGATTTCTAATGCACCAATCGCTGACGTATTCGTGGTGTGGGCAAAAACCGAAGATGGCGCAATTCGCGGCTTCATTCTTGATAAAGGCATGGAGGGCCTATCGGCGCCGAAAATCAAAGGCAAGCTGTCCCTAAGAGCATCTATAACTGGTGAAATTGTGATGCAAAATGTATTTGTACCACAGGAAAATTTGCTGCCGAATATTTCTGGCTTAAAAGGCCCTATGGGCTGTCTCAACAGCGCTCGATTAGGCATTGCCTGGGGAACACTTGGTGCAGCAGAGGCTTGTTGGCATACGGCTCGTCAATATGTTTTGGACAGAAAGCAATTCAACCGCCCCTTGGCTGCTAACCAGTTAATTCAAAAAAAGCTCGCCGATATGCAAACTGAGATTAGTTTGGCTCTGCAATCAGTATTACGTGCTACGCGTTTGAAGGAAGAAGGTAAATTAGCTCCGGAAACCATATCGCTGATTAAGCGTAACTCTTGCGGTAAATCACTGGATATTGCTCGTGCAGCTAGAGACATGCTGGGCGGCAATGGTATTTCGGATGAATTCCCAATAATGCGGCATATGGTGAATCTAGAAACAGTGAATACCTATGAAGGCACACATGACATTCACGCATTAATCCTAGGCAGAGCACAAACCGGTATTCAAGCGTTTTTCTAAGCGTTTAGTTAGTCGCTGCCAGAACCACTGATTAGGGACGCTGATCAGCGGTGTGACAGTCTTTACAGCTTCGAAGCGGGCCGCCGGATTCTCCAGCGGCCCGCTTTTCTATATGGCATCCCATACATAAAGCATGAAACTGGTCGCGCATTTTAAATGCAATTTCTTGATCCGTGCGATGACAGTCTAAGCACAAGCCCTGCCCAGTTCCGTCTTGATAATTGTGGTGGCAAGCAATGCATTGCTGCTTGGCATGATCAGCGTGAGCGAAGGTCATAGGCAGGTTTGCTGATTCATGCTCAATCAACGCTAGCTGATGATGCTGATCAAAATTGTCAGACGACCATAGCAACACCGCGCAAATTGCTAGCAGAACAAACAACGCTATTTTTACTTTAGCGCTCATCCTGGAATCTGCATCATCCTGATCAAAACGAATACGGTCACTGCGGCTATGGCGGCTAATACTATATAAGGTCGTTGAAATGAATAATCAGCCTTCAGCCATTTGGGCGCAAAGTAAACACCTATAGACACCAGCATCAACACGCCCCATTGCCAGTAATCGGAAAAGTACAGACCACTGAGTAAGATATGAATTAATGCCGTAACAACAGCTAAAACAGACAAATATTTATGCCAGTTTCGAAACGAGCCGTAGGTCGAATAGCTGCGACCTCTATACGACACCAGCGACGATGCGCTCAGCAATAACAGCAATCCAAAGCTCAATAAGCCTGCCACCATATAATGCGGCGCGCCCAACTTCAGGTACTCTAGAGTGATTGGGTCGCCAATCAAAAACCATGCGCAATGGCCGACTAAGGTAACTATTACCGCAATGCCTAACCATCGATGCCGTTCTGACCTTCCAAGCCCACCGCGACCATTGATCACAAGAATTAGTAAAAGCGCATACACCAACAGGCCCAAACTATTGCCAAGCGCCCAAAACCATCCATCTCCGTGTAGGCTGCTACCTAATAACGCAAGCGCAAACACCAGCAACAAACTAGCTGGCCATATTATCTTAGAGGAGCCTCTGATCAAGTATAAACGGCCTCTGCAAGGCTTTAAGCGTTCAGCTACTAGGCGCTGTTTGAAGTTAATGGCAATAGTCCTTAACGAAAACAGCAACAACGTAGATGAGCGCTTAAAGCCTTGCCCTGCGGGGCTTTCAAGGTGATCCACACTCTTTGTTATAGTTTTTTGACGTGACTAGTCATGTCTGTAAAACTATGCCTCGATTGTGGATCATCTTGAAAGCCAGAGGTCATTTATACTTGATCAGAGGCTCCTTAGGAACCACAGTCGAAACACGAGGGTATGCACAACTCCTTAACATGTCAAAGAAACCCAGAAAAGTGCTTATCACCAACAAGGTGACTTTGCATTTTCTGCATTCCTTATCCACATCAATTTATTGCACATCTTTTTCGCGTTCAACCGTGGTTTCTAGGATTATCCCTCTACTGGTTAATAAGTTTGCTGGCTATTGGTTTTGGCCATTAGTTCTGACTATAGTACTTGGCAACATCAGCAATTTGTTGATCGCTTAATTCATTAGCGATAACTTGCATAATCGGATGTTGACGCTGTCCGGTTTTATAATCCATCAACTGCTTTTTCAAATAAGCTTCCTTTTGACCCGCAAGATTTGCCCATAACGGGCTAACCGTGTAGCCATCCATACCATGACAAGAAACACAACTTGCGCGAACATGTTGGCCAGCAGAGGTGTCCTCAGCCTTTGTCGGCGTCACCTTTTCAAGCTTAGAAAAATACCTCGCAAGCTCTTCTATCTGCTGATCTGAAAAACCTTGTAAAAGCCCTGCCGCCATAATGGCATCGACTCGCGTCCCATCACGGAAGGCTTTCATTTCCTTAACCAAATACCCAACTTGCTGGCCGGCCAAATTTGGCCAATGTGGGTTTGACGAAATGCCATTCTCACCATGACAAGCTGTGCAGCTGGCGCTTAGTTCTGGGGCTTCTGCGCTGGCGCTAGTAATATACAAACAACTAATGAACAGACAGCAAATTGAGCCAAGTAATATATTTTTCATAGTTCGGTTTCCAAATTTAAACCAGCAATAATAGCTGCTCGATATTCGATCGTTTCATTCAAAGGGTGTTTGCGATATTTGGCTATCTCACTCACCTCAAAAGGTTTCCAGGAGGCACCCTGTGAAGCATCGCCAAAAGTGCGCAGCATCCAATTCATAAGATCAGCTAATTGTTCGTCATCCAAGGCTGCATTGGCAGCACCCGGTACTCGTATCAAGTATTCCCGGCCTTGCTGGGTAGCCATAAACTTGTGTATGAAGCCTTTGAATTCAGGCACACTCTTATGCCCACTGCCGTCTGCCGAATGGCAACCCTGGCAAAACATTTGATAATTGAATGCAGCGCGTCGCTCAGCGTTTGAGTTCTCCGTTTGAGTAGTTAGCGTACCGTTTTCTTGAGCGTGCACAAAATGGGTCGCCAAGATTAACAGTAGGAAAATCAACCAAGGCATACAACAAGCCTACTCAGGTTCGAAGGCCAGGCCGACCACGACTGCAGTCGAACAGTGGTAAATAGAACTGTCTGCACCCAAGCACCAGTTTACGTCATTTGATTTATCTGAGCGATACAACGGTCTATCACCCTCATCTCTTTGACACAAACAAGTACCGCACTGTGTTTTGCCGCAACAGTCGTTATAGGAAATTACATATTTGCGGCCATCTATCGGATTCAAACAGGTACCTATCCAAGTAATCGGAGACATTTGGGTTCCCGGCGGGCAAGTGTTGTACGTTCCGCCGCAACACTCACATAAAAACCCGTCTACCGCGCAATAGCGCCAGTAGTCACAACTGCTTGGGTCTCCGGCATCTTGTGGATGCTTAGCCTGTGCTTGTTCTGGATTGCCCGATTGTGGACTGTTAGGCGCTCCATCTGCGGCACGTGCGACTGGCAATAAGGGAATCAATGCCCCGCCAACTAGGCCCCCGCCAATTGTCTTCAATATGCCTCTGCGGGACGATGTTTGTGCAATCTTACGCGCAGAATTTTCGAAAAAACGATCAAATATTTTCACTTCAATGTAACCTCTTTTGCTCTGATGCCGGTTGCCGATCGATTTTTAGGATCATTCATATAATCTTGGATTGATGCGACTTTGCGTTCTTTTGCTTCAAATAAACTATCTAAGTGCTCACGCGAATTGACAATACCTAATGAAGCAATTGTACCCGCTTCATCAATTAATACTGCATAAGGCAACTTGGCAACACCGTAGGTTTTACCCAGCAACTCTGACACAATATACGGAAATGCCTGCAAGCCCTGCTGCTCAACAAAGCCTTGGTGGTCTTGGCTTTTACCGTCGCTGCCAATCACTAGAGTAAGCCAATCCGCTTCTTTCTTTACTGCAGATTTCAAGGCAGGTAATAAGGTTTTGCAAATGGGGCAATCAGGAGATGCGAAAAACAACAATTGAGATTTACCTTCTTTAGGCACTCCTCCGACTTCAATTAGACTATTGCTCAAGCTTGGCAGTGATAGTTGCGGTGCGCTCTCACCCACCTGCAAGTTTTGGTTCATCGCCAATGCGCCCGCTGGCGCAACACGCTCAAACAACACTCCAACTTGGCGAGTAAGCGCAAAGATCACTACCCCCATCACAAGCACTAATATCCACAGAATTATATTTGAGATTAGCAGCAGACTCATGAGTTACCTATTAATTGAATTTTTTGTTGGTTGGCGATCAATTGATCACAACTTAGATAGATAAGTCCTAACACCAAGGCAAGCGGTAGAACCACCAACCATGCCATTCCAGTAGTTGTAGCGCCAAACCCGATGGCAAATAAACAAAGCGCCACCAAAACCGCATTTCGTAACAACAACATTGGGCTAATTATCAGGTCAGCGCCTGGGCCTGCACAGCCGCAATTCATATCTGCCTTACCCTGTAGCATCTGTTTTGCAAACACTAACAAATACATCAATAGAAGGGCGCCAGCCAGCACCAAGCCGACCTTGCTGGTCATTGGCAACAATATCAGAATACAAATTGATACTTCGCTTATGCCAATAAGCCTAGGCATGATCGGCACTAGAGCTGCGGGCGTAACCCCATACGCTTCTATTGCTTTCACGTAGTAGGGGTGGTTTTCAGAGGCTAATTTGCTCAAGCCTGCTTGAACAAAAACACCCGCGATGAACCAGCCAATCGCGCTTGAAATTACATTGCTTAGATAAATTTCCATTAGTAGCTCTTATGCACTAACAACGGGGTGACATTGCCAAAGTCAGACACGGTTTGGACAAAACTGCCATCCTTTGCATTGAAAATATCAAGATTCAACTCGCCATTGGTGACAATCAACAGCGGATTATCACCTCGAGTAACGGCGATAGATATTGCCCAATTGGGAGTATCTATTACTCGCACTCGCTGTTTTGTTTTAGGATCAAAAACCCAAACCTGAGTACCACCATGAGTCTGTGTTCCTTCATGACCATCCGGTTGAAACACGGTGTACATTAAGCCCGCATCGTCAAAATCATTTAGCCCTAATCCGCTGGGGCGCCATTTACCTTTTTTATCTTCTTCCGACAGCATATCCCAACTGCCCAAATACTTAGCTTCGTCACCACGCATATCAAAGCTATGCAATAAGCCCTTAAAACTAGGGAAGTATGCAATACCACCTATATAAACCGCATGTTCAAAAATAGGCGTATCAGTAGTATCGAAAAAGGGCTCACTCCGGATCTGACTTGCCAAGCTACCATTACTATTTAATTTAGTTGTCATGATGGCGCCGTTGTTGCACAAGGATGCAACACTACGATTGCCAATGGGGAATGTCATAACACAACCTGGGGTGCCAATTTCAGCCACTATTTCTTGCGAATTCAAATCGATAACATTGAAGGAAGCGGCCGGATCAAAATTTGCGGCATACAGTAATTTTTCATCACCCGACAAAGCCATCGCATACCGCTCGGGCAGCGCTTGCATGCGGTTATTTTTTGGCCACACAAGCTCTTTTTTAATCGACAACGTTTTCTTGTCATAGATTGCCAACACATCTTCTCGCGGACCTCGCCCACCGCGAGCATGAAAGGTTTCCAGCACGTAAAATTCGCCGCGAGTTTTCGACTGAGTGAAGTTACCCAGTAGGTTCTTGTGGACTAGGCCTTTAATTCTTTTCGAATGCTTTGTCTCAGCCACATCCAACACAATAACTTTGCCGCCGAACATGCTAAAGAAGCTGGCTTCATCAACCATGACCCATGATTCAGGATAACTCTCTGGTAGGGTTGCAACACGCCCAGTCTCTTCTATCGGCAGGGGCGGTAAATTCCTATTGGCTTTAACCACCGGTTTTTCAGCCGAATGCGCAGCGTCGGCTCCAGTAATGGCTGGGCCAGTTTTAGCTTGCGATGACACATCTGAATCAATCGCCGCCGTCGCCTCAGTTACTTGCTTGTCTTCAGAGCTTGCCAGAACAGATGAACCCGGATGCCCAAGCATCAAAGCCATAAAGCACGAGCCTACAAACCGATTAGCAACATGAAGATGGTTATTTGGTTTAAATTTCATTCTCATTTCCTGAAGTCATTGCGCATAGTGGTTGAGTGTAGTCATTTTTGATTAACGGTAAAATCATCAATTCAGATTATAGGCAAGTATTGCCACTGAAAAACCTATTGTGTGTCTTATCATCGCGCAATGGCCGGCGCGGGTAATGGGTCAATGAGTCGGCTGATTGCCATAGCTACGGCTAATAGTTTACGGTCTTGTCCAGGCTCACCATCGAGAGAAACACCGAGCGGCAATCCCTGCGCATTTAACGTTAAAGGCATTACCACGCCAGGTTGGCCAGCTAAAGCTCCTGGGCTTGAATTGTGATCGTTTATGAAGATAGACACGGCTTGGCCGTCAATCATCGTCTCCTGCGGGTTATCTGGTTTTGCGAGCGGTGCTTCGCTAGCAGTGGCTGGAAATAGTATGGCCGAGACATTGTGCGTCTCGAAATAAGACCGATAACTTTCTTGCATAGCAGGGCGAACCTGTTCAATGGCGGTTTTATACACATCTTCTGGAATCTCTTCGGGTGCGCCAGGCATAACGAGTTGGTCCCAAACACCTTTTATATCTGGCCCCAGTTCTGCATGTAGCTGTTCGACAGTGCTACTATCCACCCAGGTCTGTAGAAATTCAGAAATTGACGGATAGGTCTCATAAAACAAAATGGGGTATAAGCCCGCGTCATTCAACTCTTGAGCCTTGGGTAGGTCTTGTTCTACCAAAATTACTCCTGCGCTACTCAAACTCTGCAGCAGTGATGCAAACTCCGAGAGTATTTCAGTGCTAACGCCAGCATGAAAAAA
>Ga0316189_10006704_pt1 | contig 10959 bp, 7 predicted proteins | sample LowCovwburrow_MG_FD_204930 | JGI IMG/M metagenome (GOLD analysis project Ga0316189, IMG submission 204930) | Coastal sediment microbial communities from Maine, United States - Lowes Cove worm burrow | ecosystem: Environmental > Aquatic > Marine > Coastal > Sediment | place: USA: Maine... | reverse complement strand
CGGCGGCCGCGGCCTGGCCGGGGTGAGGGCGGACGCGGTGAATGCGCGGATTAAACTCGGTGCGGCTGCCCATCAGCACCTCGAGGCTCATGGCGGCGGCGATGTCGATCAGCCGGGACAATTGCAGGGCGTCGTAGACCGCCAGTGCGCTGATAGCGGTCATCACCTGGGTGCCGTTGACCAGGGCCAGGCCCTCGGCCGATTCAAGCCGGATCGGCGCCAGACCGCATCTTTTGAGAACTAGGGCACCCGACATCCGTTCACCCTCGAAAAAGGCCTCGCCCTTGCCGAGCAGAATCAGGGACAGGTGGGCCAGGGGTGCCAGGTCTCCGCTGGCTCCCACCGACCCTTTCTCTGGTACCACTGGACAGACGCCGCTGTTGAGCAGGTCGAGTAAAAAATGGGCCGTCTCCAAGCGGATGCCCGAGTGTCCCCGCGCCATGTCCTTGATGCGCAGGAGCATGACGGTCCGGACCGTCTCTTCGTCGAGGGGCGCCCCCACGCCGGCGGCATGGCTCATGAGGATGTTTTCCTGAAGCCGGCGGGTATCCTTCCCGGAAATGGCCACATCGCTCAGCGCCCCGAAACCGGTGGTGACACCGTAAATGGTGCGGCCTTCGGCAACCCAGCGGTCGATCAACCGGCGGGCTTCACGGATGCGGGTTTGCGATTCGGCGCTCAGCTCAACCCGGCCGCCATTGCGGGCCACTGTCACCAGGTCGGTCAGTGTCAAGCCCTCGATTCCTACTTGTATCGTCTTCATCTCAATACCGTTTCCATTATGACGTCTATCGACAACCTCGATTTTTCAAGCATCGCATGTATTCGATAGTACAGTTGCCGTGAAAACACAATCCCGCTGCAAGTCTTGATTTTTTCAGGCGGGTTCGCATATTGTTCATTATGCTGCACAACGCCCTCACCGGCAAAGGAACACACCCATGATCGACAACCGTCAAATCGCCGCCGCCATGAGAGTCCGGTTGGATCAGGTTTTCGGCGACCTGCCGACCGTGCCGGCATTTGTCGACGGCATCCGCCGGGCCCCCAAAAGACATTTTCCTCTCTCCCGCCACGATACCGAACTCGCCTTGAAAAATGCGCTGCGCTATGTTCCCGAAGAGTGGCATCGCGTCCTGGCCCCGGAGTTTCTGAACGAGCTGTTGACGCGCGGACGGATCTACGGCTATCGGTTCCGACCGACAGGCCGCATTCGGGGACTGCCGATCGGCAGCTACCAGGGCAATTGCCTCGAAGGCCGTGCTTTTCAGGTCATGATCGACAACAATCTGGACTTCGAGATCGCCCTCTATCCTTACGAACTCGTGACCTACGGGGAGACCGGTCAGGTCTGTCAGAACTGGATGCAGTACCACCTGATCAGACGCTATCTGGAAATCATGACCCGTGACCAGACTCTGGTGGTGGCTTCCGGTCATCCTCTCGGTCTGTTTGCGTCATCGGCAACCGCCCCGCGCGTTATCATCACGAACGCCCTGATGGTGGGGGCTTTCGACAACACGGAGAACTGGTGCCGCGCCACGGCCCTCGGCGTGGCCAATTACGGCCAGATGACGGCCGGCGGCTGGATGTATATCGGCCCCCAGGGAATCGTGCACGGAACCTACAGCACCGTCTTGAACGCCGGTCGGCTAAAGCTCGGACTGGCGCGTGAAGAAAACCTGGCCGGCCGTCTGTTCATCTCCTCCGGACTCGGCGGGATGAGCGGGGCCCAGGGCAAGGCGGTTGATATCGCCGGCGGCGTGAGCATCATCGCCGAGGTCGATCTTTCCAGGATTCAAACGCGCCACGACCAGGGTTGGGTGAGCGCCGTCGTCGACGATCCCCATGAGGCCTTCGCGATGGCCAAAGCGTGCCAGCAGAAACGCCGGGCGACGGCGATCGCCTTTCACGGCAACATCGTCGACCTGCTCGAATACGCGGTCCGTCACGACACGGCCATCGACCTGCTTTCCGATCAGACCTCCTGTCATGCCGCCTATGAGGGGGGGTACTGCCCGCAGGGGCTGACGTTCGACCAGCGCACGGAAATGCTCAGGGCAGAACCGCTGAAGTTCAGGCAATTCGTCGATCGTTCCCTCAAACGCCACTATGAACTGGTCCAAACCCTGGTCGAGCGGGGGACCTACTTCTTCGACTACGGCAACAGTTTCATGAAAGCGGTTTACGATGCCGGTGTCAAAAGCATCTGCAGAAACGGTAAAGATCCGCTGGACGGGTTCGTTTTTCCATCCTACGTCGAGGACATCATGGGACCCCTGCTTTTCGACTACGGGTACGGCCCCTTTCGCTGGGTGTGTCTCAGTGGTAAAAGGGACGACCTGCTCAAGACCGATCGGGCCGCCATGGACTGCATCGATCCCGAACGGCGGTTCCAGGACCGCGACAACTACGTTTGGATCCGGGATGCTGACCGGCACCAGCTGGTGGTCGGCACACAGGCCCGAATTCTTTATCTGGATGCGCTCGGCCGCAAGACGGTCGCTCTTAAGTTCAACGAGATGGTGCGTAGCGGAGAAATCGGGCCGGTGATGCTCGGCCGGGATCACCACGACACCGGCGGCACGGATTCACCCTACAGGGAAACAGCCAATGTCAAGGACGGCAGCAACATCATGGCCGACATGGCCACGCATTGCTTTGCCGGCAACGCCGCGCGGGGCATGAGCCTGGTGGCGTTGCACAACGGCGGCGGTGTCGGAATCGGCAAGGCCATAAATGGTGGCTTCGGCCTGGTGCTGGACGGCAGTGAGCGGGTGGACGGCATCATCCGTCTCGCGATTCCCTGGGACGTGATGGGCGGGGTGGCGCGGCGGGCATGGGCCCGCAACGAGAACGCCATTGCCACCGGCATTCACTTCAATGCCGGACATCAGGCGACGGATCACATCACCTTGCCGTTTTTGGCCGATGATGAGGTGGTTGCCAAGCTTGTCGAAGAGGTCCTGGACGACGTCCACTCGTAACCGACATCCTTCGGTCCCGGCGAAGGCGGGATTAAAGGATCAGTTCTGCCTGTGGCTTTAGGCATCCAGTTTGATCGAAGAGGAAACTGTTTAGTTTCGGAGAAAAATTCCAAAATGCAAATAACAACCTAAACTGATCGGTTCCAGGTGCAGGGTTCAAAGGTTCAGAGTTCAAACGTTCAGAGTTCAAAGGTTCAAGGAAGGACTTCAATCCTGAACGACAACGGTGAACCTTTAAACTGTTTGGGTCATTAGATATTGGAATTTGAGATTTCTGAATACCCCAATACCCGGGATAGTTGTTTTAAAAACTAGCGTTCTAACGGGTACAGTACCGTCAGGTTTCATGTGAGGGTTTTAAAATCCCTCGAACCATTCGTGCCCCGACGATTACCGGATAGGAAGAGGGATAGCGAGCGAAAAAAAAAGGAGCCGGCTCCGCCATGAAGAAGATACTCGAGTGCGTTCCGAATTTCAGCGAAGGCCGCAACCGCGAGAACATCGCCAAGATCGTTGCGCCTTTTAAAGGCAAGACCGACCTCCGTTTGCTCGACACGCAGCGCGACGAAGATCACAATCGCCTGGTGGTGACGGTCATCGGTGAGCCCGAGGCTCTGAAAACCGCCGTTATCGCCGCCATGGGCGAAGCGATCGCGCTCATCGACCTTCGCCGTCACCAGGGCCAGCACCCGCGCATGGGAGCGGTGGACGTGGTGCCGTTCATACCGGTCAAAAACGTCACGATGGCGGAAGCCGTCGACATTTCAAAGGTGGTTGCGGCGGAAGCGTCGCGACAGTACAATCTGCCGGTTTTTCTCTACGAGGCCTCGGCCAGCCGCCCGGAGCGGCGGAACCTGGCCGCGATCCGCAAAGGACAGTTCGAAGGGATGGCCGAAAAAATAAAGGCGCCCGAATGGACGCCCGACTTCGGTCCGCCGGAAATCCATCCGAGCGCCGGCGTCACGGCGGTCGGCGCCCGCATGCCCCTCGTGGCCTTCAACGTCAACCTCGACACCGACCGGCTGGACATCGCCGACGGCATCTCACGGCGGGTGAGACACATCAACGGAGGCCTGCGCTACTGCAAGGCCATGGGAGTCCGTCTCCAGGAGCGCGGCATCGTGCAGGTGTCGATCAACATGACCGATTACACCCAAACCGCTCTCTACCAGGCCTTTGAACTGATTCGGATCGAGGCCCGTCGTTACGGGGTGAACGTCATCGGCAGCGAGATCGTCGGCCTGGTGCCGATGGCGGCACTGGTCGACACGGCCGCCTACTATCTCGGGCTGGAGGACTTTTCAGCGGATCAGGTGCTGGAGACGAGGCTTGAAATTTGAGACTTGAAACTGGGGACTTGAGAGTCGGGGGAATGGAGAGAAAGGCTGAGGGGTGCAAGGTGAACGGTGCAGGGTTCAGGGCAAAGCGGGCGAAGGGATCGGTCAAAGAATTAAGATTACGGGTAGAGGTCAAGGGTGGTAACAAGGATGGTTGAAGGGAAACAGGATTTCATCCAGGGAGGGGGAAATGGTTAAACTGTTGGCAATCGGTCTCACACTGTGTGTCATCCTATCAGCCGATATGACTTCTGCAGGCCAGGGCGGGAAGGAGGAGCCGGCCGTTGTTGCCGCTGAAGGCTGGCTCAAGCTGGTTGACGAGGGAAAGTTTGCTGAAAGCTGGAAGGAGTCGGCCGAGTACTTCAAAGGTGCCGTTAAACAGGATCAATGGGAACAATCGATTCAGAGCGTTAGAATACCGCTGGGAGCGGTCATCTCCAGAAGATTGAAAACCAAGAACTTCGCCACTTCTCTTCCCGGCGCCCCCGATGGTGAGTATGTCGTTATCCAGTTTGCGACATCATTCGAAAACAAAGCCTCCGCTGTCGAAACGGTTACACCCATGATGGACAAAGACGGCCAATGGCGCGTTTCAGGCTACTACATAAAATAGCAATATGATTACCGGGAACCTCATCATCAAGAACGCCGCGCAGTTGGTGACCTGCAGCGGGCTCACGGCCAAGAGCGGCAGCGAGATGGCCGATCTACACGTGATTGAAGACGGGGCGCTCATCGCCGAGAACGGCCGCATCCGGGCTGTCGGGCGCACGGCCGATATTTTGCAGGGTGTGGATGCAACCGGGTTTGCGGTCATCGATGCCGCCGGCAAGGCTGTGCTGCCCGGATTCGTCGATTCCCACACCCATTTTATATTCGGCGGTTACCGGGCGGAGGAGTATGCCTGGCGGCTGCGTGGTGACAGTTACATGGAGATCATGCAACGCGGTGGTGGCATCATCAGTACGGTCGCTGCCACGCGCGGTGCCGATCTGGAAGAGTTGGTCGCCTCCGGCCGCAGGCGACTCGACGCCATGCTTGCCTTCGGCGTGACGACGGTGGAAGGCAAGAGCGGCTACGGGCTCGACCGGGTCACCGAGCTCCGTCAACTCGAGGCCATGCGGGTCCTGTCCGGCGGCCACCCGCTCGATGTCGTACCGACATTTCTGGGAGCCCATGCGGTGCCGCCCGAATACAAGGGCCGGGAAGAGGCATTTATCGATTTCATGATGGCGACCGTCCTGCCGGTGGTTGCCGAACGAAGACTGGCCGAGTTTTGCGACATTTTTTGTGAGAAGAGCGTCTTTTCGATCGAACAATCCCGGCGACTGCTGCTCAAGGCACGCGAACTCGGATTGAAGTTGAAGCTCCACGCCGACGAGATCGTGCCGCTGGGCGGTGCGGAACTCGCGGCCGAACTGGGAGCCGTGTCCGCCGATCATCTGCTGCAGGCCTCCGACCGCGGCATCGATGATATCGCCCGGGCCGGCGTTATCGCAACCTTGCTGCCCGGAACGGCTTTCAGTCTGAAGGCGCCCTACGCCCGGGCGCGGGTCATGATCGACCGTGGCTGCGCCGTGGCGCTGGCGACGGACTTCAATCCCGGCAGCTGTTTTACCGAGTCGATTCCCCTGATCTTCGCATTGTCCGTCCTCAACATGGAGATCGGCATCGAGGAGGCGGTGACGGCGATGACCATCAACGGCGCCGCCGCCCTCGATCGGGCCGATACCATCGGCAGCATCGACCCCGGCAAGCAGGCCGATCTCATCGTTCTGGAATTCCCGTCCTACGCCTTCATCCCTTACCATATCGGCGTCAGCACGGTCGAAAAAGTGATCAAAAGGGGCGCGATCGTTTTTGACAAAACCCGGCACGAGGAGCGCAATGATGTATGCTGATCTGTCGATAAAAGAGTACCTGAAGCAAACGGCTTCAGCTGCGCCGGTCCCCGGTGGCGGGAGCGTGGCTGCTCTAAGTGCGTCGCTGGCCGCGGCACTTGCGGGAATGGTTGCCGGACTGACGGTCGGTCGTAAAGGCTTCGAAGCCGTCGAACAGGAGATGAAGGAGACCGCGGCCGCCGCGGCTGATCTCCTTAGCCGGTGCGTCGAGGACATCGACCGGGATCCCGACGCTTATCGGCAGGTGCTTGCCGCCTACAGGCTTCCGAAGGACAGTGCCGCAGACAAAGCGGCCCGCAGTCTCGCCATCCAGGCGGCGATGAAGCAGGCGGCGTTGGTGCCGCTGGCGCTGGCCGAACGGGTGCAGCGGATCCTGGACCTGGCCGGCGACGTGGTACAGAAGGGCAATCCCAACACTGTGTCCGACGGCGCAGTTGCGGCCATGATGGCCCGTACAGCCGGGCTGGCCGCCATCTGCAATGTCCGGATCAACCTGACCTCGGTCAAAGACGCCGATTTCGTCGATAAGATCACCCGCAAAATCGAGAGGCTGGAGAAAGAACTGGTCAACCGCGAAAAAGAGATCCTCGGGGGGCTCCCCTCTTGACCCGCGGCTTACCCCCACTGACGGTGACGCGCTCTCATTGGTTGCACCGGACCATTTATTCCCGGGGATCGCATGCGGGGATGCCTCCGTCCTTCGCAGCAGCACCCGCTGAATTAATAAAAGGGAGTGAGGGAGATTGAAAAAGTCCACGGCAGTTCTCGGCTTGGTTGCCGGCCTGATTGTTCTCGTCTACACTCTGGGCTGCGCTTATCTGTGGTCGCAGCAGACCCGCTTTATTTTTATGCCCCAGCGTGACATCACCAGCACACCCGCCGATACCGGTCTGCCATACGAGGACGTGTTCATACCGGTCGCGGGTGACAGCGGCGGTGTCGAGCGGCTCCATGCCTGGTGGATTCCAGCCGGGACTGCCGGCAGGTCGACCTTGCTCTACCTGCACGGAAGCGCTTTGAATATCGGCGCCAATGTAGAGCACGCCAAGCGGTTTCACGGTCTCGGATTTGCAGTTCTGCTTCTCAGCTACAGAGGCTACGGCCGCAGTGACGGGGATTTCCCTTCTGAAACCACGGTCTACCAAGACGCCGAAGCCGCGTGGCAGTATCTGGTGACCAAACGGGAGATTGCGCCGGATGACATCATGATTTACGGCCATTCCCTGGGAGGTGCGGTGGCGATCGACCTGGCGGTTCGTCATCCGGCGGCAAGAGGCCTGATCGTCGAGGCGACCTTCACTTCTATCTATAACATGGCCGCGCGTGGCGGCGCCTATCGGGTTTTTCCTCTCGACCTGATTCTGACCCAGCGCTTCGATTCACTTTCTAAAGTCGACCGTCTGCGCGTGCCGGTTCTCTATCTCCACGGTACTGATGATAGAGTGGCACCGTTTGACATGAGCCGGCGCCTGTACGAGCGTACGCGGGCTCCGAAGCGCTTGCAACTCATTTTGGGAGGCGGACACAACAACAGTGCTCGGGTGGGTGGGTCGGTCTACCTTCAGGCGGTCAAGGAATTCCAGGACATGGTCGCGTCGGTCGGCAACACGCCGCGGCTGCGGGAAAAACATTCCTGAGCCATGCGCCGATGCTGGCGTGTATCAACGTGAGGTCCAAGGCTTCACAGGCGATCTCCGGGCGGAGGTGCCCACCTTTGTCAGGTTTAGCCGGTTTGGCCCGTTGAGCCCGTTTGCCAGTTGAAAGACGTCGCCGATTTCTTCTATTTTCGTGTTAATCCAACATGGCATCTTTGACCGCCACGATGCATAAAAACAACGCGCCGAAACCCGGGTGGGCGAAGACGCCACCACTGGTTGCGAGTTCCTGGTTTTTGAGTTTCGAGTTTCAATTTTCGAGTTTCAATTTTTTATTTGCTGGTCTGATTCTATTTTCGTACCAAAACGACCGAACTCTTTGAGACTGAAACGCTCAATTCGGGGAAGTGCCCGTTCGACGCGGCAAGCGTAAGCAGAAAATCAAGCATACCAGAGACGCTGCGGCGGATGCCCAGAAGACCATCGACACGCCTTGTCCGACGGATTCCTGGAGGGTTTTAAGGGCGTCCACCGGAATCAACGACTGGATATCGGGCCGGAAAATCTGCTCGATGTTCTGACGGATCTGCTCGCCGATGGCCGGCGGCAGACTGCCGCCGAGACCGGATTCAGACAACTTCCCCATGAACCGGGCATTGAGCAGGCTGCCGGAAATTCCCACACCGATGGTCCCGCCGAGCGTTCTGGCAAACTGCTGCGAAGCAGTGGCAGCACCGAGGTTCTCGGTCTTCAGACTGTCCTGTACGATCAACAGGGAGGCAATCGATACGAATCCCATGCCGGCCCCGGCCAGGGCCAAGGCCGTCGTAAAGAGCCCGATCGATGGGGTGCCGGTCAACGCCAGGCCGCTACCGGCCAGAAGGAAAAGGGCGCCCGCCACTGCATAATTGCGTTTCCTCACGCGGTGGGCCGTCTGACCGCAGAGCAGGGCACCCCCCGACCACGCCAGGCTGAGAGGGATCATCGCCACCCCCATCTCGGCCGGTGATTTTCCCAGGGCACCCTGAATGTACAGCGGACTGAACGCCGCTAGAGAGAATATCGCGAAACTGCTCAAAAACGCGGCTGCGTTACCGGAACTAAATCCGGAACGACCCAGGAAATCGATTGACAGGATCGGATCGGCGGCGTGCTTTTCGGCATAGTAGAACGCGACTCCACCCGCCAGTGAAACACCCAGAAGCCCGATTATCGGCAGCGACAGCCAGCGGTAGTGATTGCCCGTCATCAGGAAAACCGTCAGCAATGACAGGATCGTCAGGGTCAGAGTGGCCGCGCCGAACAGGTCAAGGGCGGCACGGCGTTTCTTTACGCGGGTTTCCTTGAAATAGAGATAGATGCCCAGAAAGGATAAAAATCCTAGCGGCAGGTTGATGAAAAAGATCCAGCGCCAGGACCAGTAGTTGACGATGAAACCGCCCATCGGCGGCCCGAGAACGCTGGCCAGGCCCCACACGAAGCTGGCGATCGACATCATTTTGCCGCGCTTTCCAGGCGCGGCGATATCGGACAGCAGAGTATATACCAAGGCGAATGCGGCACCCGCGCCCACACCCTGGAGTACCCGGGCGACGATCAGTTGGACCATGGAGGTCGAAAAACCGGCCACGAGCGAGCCGGCCAGGAAAATGGCGATGGCAAAGCCGAACAGGTGCTTGCCGCTGTAAAGATCGGCCAACTTGCCGAAAATCGGAAGGGCGACTGCACGGCTGAGGAGGTAAACCGAAAATACCCAGCTATAGAGTTCCAGCCCGCCCATGTCGGCTACGATGGTCGGCATGGCGGCCCCCATCACCAGGGTGTCGAGGGCTCCCAGGAAAAGTGCCATGAGCGCCGCCCCGATGACCAAGAAACGATCCTTGCGGGTCAATTCATTCGCGGTTACAGCGCCCGCCGCCGATGCCCGTTCGCCTTGCATTGCGGCCATTTTCTACACGGATGATCGATTCACTGTAAATGAAAAATTCGCAGTTTCCTCCCCGTTTTGATCGGTTACAAACATCACCTTTAAGGCTTCGTCGATCCGATCGACCGTCACGAAGATCAGGGTGTTGCGCACCTCGTCCGGCAGATCCTCCAGATCTTTCTCGTTTCGTTTGGGCAGAATAACCGTGGTGAGCCCGGCGCGATGCGCGGCCAGGATTTTTTGCTTGATACCGCCCACCGGCAACACGCGTCCCCTCAAGGTGACTTCTCCGGTCATTCCGACATCGCCCCGAACCGGATGGCCGCTGAACAGACTGGCCATGGCCATGGCCATGGCCACACCGGCCGAGGGGCCGTCTTTCGGAACCGCTCCGGCCGGCACATGCAGATGGACGTCCGTTTTTTCGAACCGGTTCGGATCCACACCTAGTTCGGCGGCTTTGGAGCGAACGTAGCTGTGGGCAATCTGGGCGCTTTCGCGCATCACGTCCCCCAGTTGACCGGTAAGGGTCAGTTTGCCCCTACCGTTCATGCGGGTGGCTTCGATGAACAGAATGTCGCCGCCGACCGCGGTGACGGCCAGTCCGGTTGCGATTCCGGGAATTTCGATGTTTTCGGACAGCTCGGATTCGAACTTTTCCTTTTTGAGATATTCGCGTACCAACTCCGGGGTTATGATCACGTGCGACCATTCCTGGGCGGCGATTTTGACGACACTTTTGCGGCAGACCGCGCCAATCTGACGCTCGAGATTTCGAACCCCGGCCTCGCGAGTGTAGTCCTGAATGATCTTGCGCAGCGCTTCGGCGGTGAAGGTGATCTCCTCGTCTGCGAGGGCGTGTGCCTTCAACTGCCGCGGCACGAGGTGCCGCTGGGCAATCTGGAGTTTTTCGTATTCCGTGTAGCCGTCCAGTTGGATGATTTCCATGCGATCCCTTAGAGGCGCCGGGATGGTTTCGAGTTGATTGGCGGTGGTGATGAAGATGACGTCGCTCAGATCGAAATCCACATCCAGGTAGTGATCCCGGAACGCCTTGTTCTGGGCCGGATCGAGGACCTCCAGCAGCGCACTGCTGGGGTCGCCGCGCCAGTCGACGCCGATCTTGTCGACTTCATCCAGCATGAAAACCGGATTGCGGGTTCCGGCACGCTTGAGCGCTTGAATGATGCGCCCGGGCATCGCACCGATATA
>Ga0316189_10006703_pt1 | contig 10960 bp, 8 predicted proteins | sample LowCovwburrow_MG_FD_204930 | JGI IMG/M metagenome (GOLD analysis project Ga0316189, IMG submission 204930) | Coastal sediment microbial communities from Maine, United States - Lowes Cove worm burrow | ecosystem: Environmental > Aquatic > Marine > Coastal > Sediment | place: USA: Maine... | reverse complement strand
AAGTATAGGTGTGAATGTGGTTGTGTTTGATGCTAAAGATGGTTTGGATACACCAGATTCACATTTTCCGAATAATTGGATTTCTTTTCACGAAAACGGGACAGTTGGTTTGTATCCAATGTTTGCTGAAAACAGACGTTCTGAACGTCGTGAGGCAGTTTTGGATCAATTGGAAACTGAAGGTTTTCAAATTAAAAATATTATAGATTATACAAGTGCTGAAGATGAAAGCTTATTTCTTGAAGGTACAGGAAGTTTACTATTAGATCGTGTAAACAGAAAAGCTTATTGTGCTTTATCACAACGTGCAGATGAAGAATTATTTATCGAATTCTGCGAAGATTTTGAATTTACACCTATCGTTTTTACAGCCAATCAGACTATTGATGGAAGACGAACTCCAATTTACCATACCAATGTAATGATGTGTTTAGGAGAAGCATTTGCTGTGGTTTGTTTATCAAGTATAGATGATAAAAAGGAACGAAAAAATGTCATCAAGAACCTGAAAGAAGATGGTAAAGAAATTATTGATATTACAGAAAAACAAGTCAATAATTTTGCAGGAAATATGTTGCAAGTTAAAGGTAAAGATGATAAGCGTTACTTAATTATGAGTCAGGCTGCTTATGATTCATTGGTGCCTTCTCAAATAAAAACGTTAGAATCCTACACAGAAATTTTATCAAGCTCACTTAATATTATTGAAGCTTGTGGTGGTGGAAGTGCACGTTGTATGATGGCTGAGGTTTTTCTGCCAACTGAATAATATCATCGTTACATGTTTTTGTCAAGAGAGATTCTTTAAATTAAAAAGAATATCTTAGCTCAATGCATCAAAAAAAAGCCCCTTGGTATTATCTCTTGCTCATTATTTTAGCTGGAGAATCTGTATTTATTCTTCCATTTGTTTTAGCTCGAGTTTTTAGACCAACTGTACTTGAAGTCTTTGGTTTAGACAACCTTCAGCTAGGACTTTGTTTCTCCGTTTATGGAATAGTTGCTTTATTATCATATTTATTTGGAGGTCCATTAGCTGATAAATTCCAACCAAGAAAATTAATTGCAGTAGCCTTATGGATGACTGCATTAGGTGGATTTGTCTATGCCACCTTCCCAAGTTATGCTGTATTGAAAGTGCTTTACGGTTATTGGGGTTTCACTACCATATTTTTGTTTTGGGCTCCAATGATAAAAGCCACAAGAGTTTGGGGAGGATCTAATTCACAAGGGAAGGCATTTGGTTTTTTAGATGGAGGACGAGGATTGGTTGGTGCTTTATTTGGTACTCTAGGAGTTCTTATTTTTTCACTTTTTATTACCTCAGAAATAGCTGAAGCAACAGCTTCTGAAAGTAGAGAAGCCTTTAAGCAAGTTATTTTAGTGTCTTCAAGTATCGTTATAGTTGTAGGTGTTTTTGTGTGGTTCTTTTTAAAACTTGATCGTGAAACTGAAAAAGAAATTGTATTACAAAAAATAACAACTTCACAAGTTAAAGAAGTATTGCGTTTGCCTTCAGTAAGATTGCTAATGATTATTATTTTGTGTGCTTATGTTGGTTATAAAATCACAGATGTATTTTCATTATATGCAAAAGATGTCATGTTATATGATCAAGTGCAATCTGCTCAAGTTGGTACCTTTTTACTATTTATTCGTCCTGTAATTGGTGTATTAATTGGAATTGTTGCTGATCGTACGCAAACTACATTTTGGTTACTTATTAGTTTTGTTGTGTCCTTTTTTGGTGCATTATTATTTGCTACTGGAATAATTTCAAGTTCTGAAACCATTTTATTCTTTATGTCAATATTAGTTGTCGCAACAGGAGTTTATGCTGCACGATCACTTTATTTTGCGGTTATGGAAAAAGGAAAAATACCACTAGTACTTACTGGAACTGCTGTAGGTCTTATATCACTTATTGGTTACACACCTGATATTTTTGCTGGACCAGTTATTGGATATCTTTTAGAGAATTCGCCAGGTGCTAAAGGGCATCAACATGTGTTTTGGATGTTAGCTATATTCTCTCTTATAGGAGGAGTCGCTGCATTGTATTACTACAAATTATATAGAACAAGTAAATAGGAGTATTTACTATTAGGAAATAGGTTTTGGTTTTGGAAGCTCAACAAAGAATTTACTTCCTAAATTTGGTTCACTTTCAACCCAAATTTTTCCATGGTTAAGCTCTACCAGTTCTTTACAGATTGATAAACCTAAACCTGTACCTTTTTCATGGCTTGTTCCACGAGTTGTGAAACCACCATTTTTGAATAATTTTTCTTGATTCTCTTTAGAAATGCCAACTCCTGTGTCTTCAATGCAAATAAGTATATTCCCATTACGTTCTCTGTTAGAAAGCGTAATCACATCACCTATTCTTGAGAATTTAATTGCATTTGCCAATAAGTTTTGTATTACTATTTCAATCATACTTCTATCAGCATAGACAAAATCTTTTATGGATTCATCTAAAAGAATGATTTGTTTTTGATTGACTTTCTTTTCTACTAAACTCATTTTCTCACTAAACACATCTTGAATATTAAACTGCTCAGGCTTCGGCTCTAAATTCTGCATTTGTGATTTTGACCAGTTCAATAAATTCATTAGTAAAGCAGCAGCACTGTCTGCATTTTCACTTAATTCTGGAATGAGTTCATCAAACTCTTCTTTAGAAATACTGTCTTCCTTAAGTAAATCTAAAAAAGCTTTTACACCAGTTATTGAATCTTTCAAATCATGAGAAACAATTGAGAATAAACGATCTTTTACTTGATTCATTTCTTCTAAATGCTGAGTTTGCTCAAGTAGCGAAGCGTTTTCTAATTTATACTGTTTGTTAGTTGAAATTAGAGTATCCGAATTGGCAGTAAGTGCTTTCCGTTTAAAGAAAACACTTAACAATACTAGTATGGATAGTAACAGTAAAGCACCTAAACCATAGGTTAGATACTTATACTGTTTAAGGGATTTGTTATTAATATTTGCAGAAATATTTTCTGTAGGAGTTGTATTAGTTTGATTGGTAACTTCGTAAGGATCATCAAAAACAACAGGAATTGCTTTTGTATTATCAATTTTGGTTTTTAAATCGTGATATTCACGTTGCCAATTAAAAGCGTTTTTATAGTTACCCTTAGTTGAGTCTAGTTTCACACGTAGCTTTAAATGATTTAGGAGTAATTCATCATCATTAACTTCATCAGTAAGTCTGTAAGCTTCGTTAAGTTGATATTCTGCTAAGCGTACTTTGTTTAGTTGCAGATTTAAATCAGATAAGTTATTTAAGGTTTTTAAAATCCCTTTTTTGTTTTTACTAGCACGATTAAGTTTAAGGCCTTCTAATAAATAGGAAGCTGCTTTGTCATAATCTCTAAATTGTAAATATTGTTCACCAATGCAAGGCAATACTTCACCTTGTAATAATTTATCAGATTCACTATTGGTTAAAGAAACAAGTAATTTCTCATAGTACTCAATGGCTTTTCTATGTTCTTTACGCAAAGCATATAATATCGCAATGTTATTTGTGGTTATTTTAATCCCTTCGGTATCTTTTAATAATTCACGAACTCGTAATGCTTTAAAATTGTAATCTAAAGCCTGATCATTTTGATTGGTATTAAAATAAGCTTCAGCAAGATTATTATAAGCTAAACTTAATTGATCTAATAAATTCTTACGTTCAAAAATATCAATTGCAGACAGAGAGTACCTTAATCCTTTGTTATAGTTTCCACGACGTATTTCAACCAGTCCTAAGCTATTATTAACTTTCGCCATGCCTAATGAGTCATTAAGCTGTGTAAATAAGCTTAATGATCTGTTATAGTTGTCAAGTGCATTATAATAATCATCATTCTGAGTATATATTAATGCCTTATAGTATTTTATTTCAGCCGTAGCAGAGTGATAATTTAAGCTCGTAGATAATTCTTCACTACGATTTATGTAGAGTAATGCTTTTTTGTAATCTTTAGAATCGTAAAGTACTTTAATAAGTTGGATAGAAGTTTCAACTTTCGCTGAATCCTGTTTTTCATAAGATAATTGAACAGTAAGACTATCCTGTTCTTTAGTTTGGGCATAACTAAAAAAGGAAGTTAATAATACAGCAGTTAATGTAATTAACTGTTTCATTTACTAATATTGGTTTTAAGTACAACAAAAACAGTATTACCTAAACTTGCCTTGAGGGAGAGGAAAATTAAGCACATACTAAAAAGCAATTGAATTGCTTTAAAACAATAAATAAGTGTTATCATGATTTGGGGTCTTGATTAATAGCTTAGGACAAAAATTGCTAAAAGCTTACCAAAAGCCTAATTTCTAGGTTTTAATGCCAATAAATTAGATAAAGGGGACAATAAATATTCTTAAAAAATAGTTGCATCGATGAAAGGTAAAAAAACATAGGAAAACTACACTTTGGTCGTTGAAATGCACATCTTCAATAATCAAAAGCATGATATATGTTAAATAATTGATAATGAATAAGCTAACCGTAAAATTCAGTTCAAATATATATTGTGTAATTTAACATAAACTAAAAACCTTAAATTATGAATAGTACAGTTAAAATGATTTTGCTCGTTGTAGGTGTTGTATTACTAGGATATGGCATTTATACCATGTTAGCTCCTGAAGCTTCAGTAGAAATGGGACCATTAAGTGCAGAAGTGCAAGACAACAATGATTCATACATTACAATTGCTCTTGGATTAGTGGCTATAGTTATAAGTAGATTAGGCGGAAAAAAGGCCTAAAACAAAAAAAGGAATAATAAAATGAGCTTGGTAGTCTTAGATTATCAAGCTTTTTTATTGCTGAATTTTGAATTTAATTTGCTGTAAAAAAGTTTATCTTTGCAGCTCAAAATTTAAGAGGAATGACCATTCAGGAAACGTTGTCACAACATGTTAAAACCGCTTTTTCAAATCTTTATCAAGCTGAGCTTGATGTTGTAGAGTTTCAATCAACGCGTAAAGAATTTGAAGGCGATATTACTGTAGTCACGTTTCCAATGTTACGAGTGGTTAAAATGAATCCAGCTCAATTAGGTGAGGATTTAGGGAAGTATTTGGTTGATAATGTCGCTGAAGTAAAAGCATTTAATGTGGTTAAGGGCTTTTTAAATATTGTAATTGCTGATGATTTTTATCTCAATTTTTTCAATACTATAAAAGATAACGATACATATGGTTTTGTTCATGATAAAGATGATAAAGCTGTTATGGTTGAATATTCGTCACCAAATACTAACAAACCATTGCATTTAGGCCATGTTAGAAATGTTTTATTAGGTTATAGTGTTGCTGAAATTTTAAAAGCCTCAGGTAAAAAGGTTTATAAAACTCAAATTATTAACGATCGTGGTATTCATATTTGTAAAAGTATGTTAGCTTGGAAACGTTATGGCAATGGAGGAACACCAGAAAGCACAGGATTAAAAGGCGATAAATTGGTTGGAAATTACTACGTGAAGTTTGACCAAGAGTATAAAAAAGAAATAGCAAATTTAATTGCTCAAGGAAAATCTGAGGAATATGCAAAAAAGCAAGCACCTATTTTATTGGAAGCACAACAAATGCTTGTAAAATGGGAAGCGGGAGATGATGAGGTAGTTGCGCTTTGGAAAATGATGAACAAATGGGTTTATAAAGGTTTTGAAGTAACCTATAAAAATATTGGAGTAGATTTTGATAGTTACTATTATGAAAGTAATACCTATTTATTAGGGAAAGAATTTATTGCTGAAGGTTTAAAATCTGGAGTGTTCTTTAAAAAGGATGATGGTTCTGTTTGGTGTGATTTAACTCCTGATGGATTAGATGAAAAAATAGTATTACGTTCTGATGGTACTGCAGTGTATATGACTCAAGATATTGGTACAGCGATACAACGTATTAAAGATTGTCCTGATGTTGGAGGTATGGTTTATACAGTTGGTAACGAACAAGACTATCATTTTAAAGTTTTGTTTTTAATCTTGAAGAAACTCGGCTTTGATTGGGCAAAAAACCTGTTCCATTTAAGTTATGGTATGGTCGATTTGCCTAGCGGAAAAATGAAGAGTAGAGAAGGAACCGTCGTTGATGCTGATGATTTGATTACTGAAATGGCAAAAACAGCTCAAGAGATTTCTCAAGACTTAGGTAAACTAGAAGGCTATTCTGAAAACGAGAAAAACCATATATACAAGACCATAGGTTTAGGAGCATTAAAATACTTTGTTTTAAAAGTTGATCCTAAAAAACGTATTCTGTTTGACCCAAAAGAGTCTGTAGATTTTCAAGGTAATACAGGCCCTTTTATACAATATACTTATGCTCGTATTCAAGCTATTTTACGCAAAGTAGATTTTGACACGTCTGTCACACTGAGCACAGTTGAAGTGTCTATGGAACCTAAAGAAAAAGAACTCATCAAACAGTTAGAGTTATTTCCTGAAGTGATACAACAAGCAGCAGCAAATCATAGTCCTGCATTAGTAGCTAATTATACTTATGATTTGGTTAAAGAGTTTAACTCCTTTTACCAAAATGTATCAATACTTGGTGCAGAGAACCTAAACGAGAAAGTATTTAGAGTACAGTTAGCACAAAGTGTAGCTAATACTATTAAAAATGCGTTTACCTTATTAGGTATTGAAGTGCCAGAAAGGATGTAGAAAATTTGGAATTTTGCTTAACGTTTTGTGTATGTGGCGTGTGCCACAGCTGTTGTTTGAAGTTCGAAGATAGTGAAAAAGCGAAAAGCACTGACTGTTCTCCGTCCAAATATGACTTCCTTACTCATCTTTAAGGCTTATGTTAGCCGACCGAGCTATGAAACACAAACCTTAGCTGCTTTTGAACGACTTACTTTACACAACTGATTTTAGGTGCAGCATAAGCACATGCGATATACATGTTGTTGTAAACAGTTATTTTTTTGTCAACCTTATCCATTGGTTCCCTTCAACTGATGTTTCATTAGTTAATTCAATAGAATAATTTGCTTCAGTTTTCCTTATTACTTCAATTACATTATCTGAAAAGTCTCCTGGGTATCGAGGATATGCAATTACTCTAGTTGGTATGTTATTTTTCAAAAAAACAATTAAATTAATATCGTCCCTGCTTTCAATTGCAAAATGCTCAATTGAAGTTAAATCAATATTATACTTTTCTCCAACTTTTTTTGGCAAACTGTATGGTGTTAGAATTATTAGAGACTCCCATTCAAATTGCATTAAACTGTCAAATTGAACTAATTCTTTACCTGAAGTAATCTCTTTTTTTAATAATTCTAGAGACTCTATGTCATTTGAAATTTTAGCATCATTACTTTTTATCTCACAAGAAAATAGAAGTGCAATTGAAAGTATGTACAAGATTGTTTTGAACTTCATCATTCAAATTGTTTACAACTTAAAACGTGTATGAAATCGTTTTAATGTTTTATACACAACGTTAAGCGAAGTTAGTAGTTTTTTTGCTATAAGTAAATACGTAGTTCTACGCATTTTTTAATGGTATCTATTACTTAAAACAAGGCTTTAATATCATCTTCTTCGTCTTCATCTTCAGTGTTTTCAACCTGTTCAGTTAGGTTTTTAGGTAAATTGTCTTTGCCGTAAAATAGTATTGGTACAGGTAATATGGACGCCATTCCAATTAAAATTGCAAGCAGTAGTAAACGCAAAAAGCGTTTCAGTTTTATCATAGGTAATTTATAAAAATGATACAATGCTTCATCCAAGATTTTGGAGAAGTCTAATTAAAACATAAAGTGATATTAACCTATAAAAGTATCGTCCTCAGATGTTGAGGTTTGTAGTGCAATCTTTAAATAATCAGGTTGTTGAGGTAGTAATAGTGTTTTTTGCTGTTTGTAGTTGGTTGCAAATATGCTTTTGCGTTCTTTTAAGAAACACTTAAAATTAAAGATTGAAAAGTTGTTGCCAAGAATGCTTTCGGCTTTTCTCAGTTTTATGTTATAAACATCATGTTTAGAGGTAGGCTCTAAACTGTTTATAGTCCAAGTTGAATATGTACTACTTGCAGTTGTTGAAGTTGTGTCAGACTGAAACGTAAGACAGCAAGCAATAAGTGTAAAACTTAAAAAAAGAGGTTGAATTCGTTTTAAAAACTGCATGTTATAAATATACATGTTTTAGTTTAATTAGCAACATCAAATCTATAGACATAGCCTAAAGTTAGTGCTGTAAAATCGGCTTGCCCTAAATTAGCATTTATATGTGCACCAACAAAGATATTGTGCTTTGGTGCATCATTATTATTCATCAGGTAATACTTTAAACCTAAACGAGCTGAAATGGTTTTTTTAAGCCTGTAGTAATCATCAAGTTCACCTAACACCACAACAGTTTCATCACCACTTTGGTAAGAATAGCCTTGATTAAGCTTCCAGTCAATTTTATAAAACGGTTTATGAATATTGAAACCAATATCAAATTCAAAACCAATATGATTTAATAAAAGTTCTGAGGTAACAAATACTCCAAAATTGGAAGCATTTGAAAAAGGGTTTTCGGCTAACTCTGGATATTGCGTAGCTATTAATTCTTCTTCGTTTTTTATATAGTCGTAATAATGCTTGTAGAATCTATAATAAAGACCAGCTCCAAACTTAAATGTCTTATTAATTATTTTTCCACCAGAAAAAGCTAAAGAATACACTGCTTTTTTATCATTAAAATCTTCAGAAAGTACGTTTTGTCCAACATCAAATCGTGAACTGAAATACCATTGTACAGTTCTTGGTGTTTTTGATTCATCCAACGGTTTTTGTAAACTTCCTTTTTTAGATTTAATATTTGCAGATATACTTGCTAAAAAGGAATTTAATCCTTGGTTTGGTAGTTTTGTATGGCCATTGCTACTATGATTGTAACCCATTCCAAGTTTCCAGTCTAGGTTGTCTGTTTTAATAAGGTCATAATACATGAACATTCTAAAACTCCAGTTTAGTTTGGTTGTAATAGCTTTATTGAAAGGATTATTAATAGCGTCAAATAGTGTATTCATATATGAAACTCCAATACTTGAATGTAAGGTCCAATGCTTAAATAGTTGAAATTCTGCAAATGGTAATATTGAAATGGCTTGACCTAGTTTATCAAAATTTCCATAATCAGAAATTCCAAGAGATATTCCTGTTTTTGGGTAATTAAGTTGTTTTGCCCATTCGTTTTCATTGGATTGATTATGCCATCCAAAATTTAAAAATAAACCACTTTGTAAGCCACGATCTGGAAAATCTGTATTAGCTTCAGCAGTAATGCCTAATACAAATTCAGGGTTAAAGTAAAATGATGTGTTTACATTTTTTTGTGCATCTTGCCCAAATACTGTGATAACTAAAAAAAAACAAATAATTGCGACTAGTTGTTTCATCTATTTATACGTGTTTTTTCTTGTGATGCGTAAAAATTTTGAAGATAAATATAGTGTTTATAGCATAGCTAAGTTAATTCATTATTGCAATAAAGCAAGTCTTAAAAATTCACTCTAAAACTGATGTTTGGTGTGATTCCTAAGGACTCTAATTCAACTTTATTTGTGCTATTTGAATCGTTAATTCTATAGTAAGTGTTGATGATATTTTTATTGTTGGTAACATTCCAAAGCGAAAAACCTGTGGTTGCTTTCACAGATTTGCCAAGTTTAAAATTATATGTAGCTGACACATCTGCTCTCAAATAATCACTAAGTGTTTGGCTATTTGGTAGCTCATAATTTATAAAATTCCCAATAACAGGATTAGCCTGATTAGGAGGTGAAAATGGTTTTCCGGTTCGCCAGTTAATGCCTAATGCGAGCTTAAAATTTTGATGTGTAAATGAACTGCCAAATTTAAAAGCATGACGAATATCGATATTGTTTGGGAATGAATTACCAAAATTTAAATCGGAAAATGTATAATCATTTTTACTAAGCGAATAACTTAACCAAGCACTCAGCTTTTGAATTTGCTTATTCACCAAAAAGTCGATGCCTTTTATGCGATAACCGCCAATAGCCTTTAAAAATTGATATTGATTTTGGAATCCCTGACTTCTTATGGTTATACCATCAACATCTTTAATATATGCATTGGCACTAATCAATAGTTTGTTTTTATTATAATGTAAACCAACAGAAAACTGTTTGCTTTTAATTATTGGAATATCATCATTGTTTGACAAGATCCAGCGACGCTTTTCTACACCTAGAAAATCATTTTGTAAGTCAATGATCTGAGAGGTAGACTGGCTCTTTAATTCTCCTAAGATTTCAATTCTGAAATGATTTAATAAACGTTGACTGAAACTAAAACGAGGTTCAAAAAAGAATTCTGAAAATTTTTCGATATAATTGGTACGAATGCCAAGTCTTGCTTTGGTTTGTTTTGATTCTGAACTAAAACCTACTTCATTAAAAATGGCATGTGTTCTAAGCACTTCTTTTGCATATCGCCTAAATATAGGATTATTAACATCTTCAAGATTACTTATGCCAATTTCAGAATATTGATAGCCACCAAAATAATTAATGGTTTCATCAGGTTTATATTTTATATGTAGTTTAATTCCTGTGTCAAGTACTTCATTATCCTGAATAAGGCGTTGGTTATTTATCACATCATAATTTGTCGCATCAATATCATAATTTGAAACATATAATTGTGCAGATGTTGAAACATTAGAGTTCCAGTTCTTGTTGTACGAAACACCTATTGCAACATTACGTTGTACAAGATTACTGTTTAGAGTTTCATTAATGTTATTAATAGATGATGATTCATCATAATTTAACTTGTTATAAATACTTAAGGCGTTAATGCGAATTTGATCATTGGGAGTAATATCATAAAGAAATTTACCAGACACATCATAAAAATAAAAGCGTTCATTCTGAGAGACACTATTGGAATTTGTAATATCTGTATCCTGAAAAATGCGCTT
>Ga0316189_10006702_pt1 | contig 10960 bp, 5 predicted proteins | sample LowCovwburrow_MG_FD_204930 | JGI IMG/M metagenome (GOLD analysis project Ga0316189, IMG submission 204930) | Coastal sediment microbial communities from Maine, United States - Lowes Cove worm burrow | ecosystem: Environmental > Aquatic > Marine > Coastal > Sediment | place: USA: Maine... | reverse complement strand
AGAAAACAGCAACCATAGGAGTGCGCGAATTAGGCTACCTACTCTCATTCAGCGTTCAGAATTTGTACCGTGTAGTTTTGCTTAAGCCTTGAGAAAATACGTTCTTCCAAAGCTGCACCTTCTGCTGCGCGCCAATCATTTTCTACCTGTTTTCGTGTTGCGGGCTTATCCAGCGATGCGGGCATGCTCGCTTTAATGTCATGTATGCGCACCAGATGCAGGCCAAAGCCAGAAATCACCGGGCCAAACCATTTCGACTTAGCGTGCGAATCAGTCGCAATACTGTCGGTAAAACTTGAACCGAATTTGCGCGTGATTAGACTGCTCGATGCGCTGTCAAAACTGTTCGCCACACTCAGCGGCTTAGTCATATCGTCAGCCGTTACGACGCCGTTGTCTAAGGTATCTATCAGCTCTTGAACACCTGACACGTCAAAATTCTGACCTAAATACACCTGCTGAAAGCTGTATAAGGGCTCTGTACTATAGTCGCTTGCGTTCTGATTAAGCCAGCTTAGTAAGTCAGCTTGTGTCGGCTCTGGTAACTCTTCGCTGTGCAAAAACCGCATCTTTTGCACCATTCGATTTCGTACCACGGAGTCATTTTCATCTAGGCCAAGACGCAAGCCTTCGCGATAGTAAATTTCTTCTCTGACCGCGCTTTCTATTAGTGTAGACAATTGTTCGTCGGTAGGTGGTCGCCGCCAGCGTTGCATCCAATTATCTCGAAGCCTTTGAATTTGTTGTTGGCCAATGACAATTTCGCGCAGCTCACTCTGGTTATTATCGCTATTAGGAAAAAGCCCAAAGTAAGCAAAAATAAGTAATGCAAACAGCAAAAAATGAAATAGGGGCTCCTTAATCATACTTTAGTTATCTGCCGCAATTAGAGTCAGCGCCTCAATTAGATCGATACCAGATGGGCGATGTATAAGCTCGTTCTTGCTGAACGGTAATCACCTCGGCGGGCAGTTTAGTACCGGTTTTAACGGAGTCGTATAAGGGCCAGGTTGGCGTGGGTATTTCTAGCACTCTAGCGTAATAGAAGGCATTTTGAGATGCATCAAACTCCGGGTCTTGCCAAAGGGTTTGTAATTGCGGTGCGCCGATAGTGTTTTGCCAACTGGCATCTGCCACGTTGATGGTATTGCCGACTGCAGTGAGACTGCCATCATCTCTTTGTTTTCGCTTCTCTGGGTCAGACCAGGCTACATTGAATATTTTTTCGTGCGTTTCACCACTTAGATCAATCCAGCCTTTAACTATTTGAACCCGGTCAAGGTTTGCGCTTTCGGGGTCCATTATCGCACGTACTAAAAAGGACGGTGCTGTGTCCCCTTCCCCAGCGAGCTCTCCGCCCATTGGTGTGCCCTTCTCGTAGCCAGCTTGAACTAGGTCTTTGGCGACATCCTCTTGATTAAAGTTAAAGCCGCCAAACAATCGTACCGTAATACGAGGGCCCGTTGTTGCATACACTTCGCGTCTTTTAAAGGCATCAAAAATAGCTTCGCGAGTATTTTCTGCTGCCCATGCGGCAGCGTAACCACTGGCGAGATACTGCCAGCCAAATCGTTCTTTTCGAGTGCCTAGGTTTTGCTCTTGAATGGCGCGGTCTTGCACGTTAATTTCGTTGCCCGAGTGCTTGCCGTAAAAGTTATCTTCATCGGCTGTAGCCAAGGAAGTATGGCTATCCGTAGACCCTATTAGACCAAAGCTGTAAGGGTTCACCCCGGTCTCGCGCTCTATTTGCAAGCCACGTTTTAACGCCTCTCTTGCGTAACTTCCGGCGTAACTGCCCTCGTTCATATTTTCAGTGCAGCTTAGGTTGCAGGTGTCCCAGCCAGCGACGCCATAGGCGGCGAACTCATCATTAGGCGATAAAAATGGGTGGCTTTCACTATCCCCCTTAATTTGAGTTACCTCTACGACCGGTTCGTATTTAGCGCGCGTCTCAGCATAAGCTCGGTCAATTGGCGAGCCGTCTAAGCGCGTCATTGCAAACATCAAACCATTCGACACGTTGCTATTATGCGGCATGGCAAGAATTTGGCCGCCTGTCGAGGCTTCATATTCGCCCATCCAAGCCCATAGCTGCTCAGGGTCAGGGTTTGCAAAACTTGGAAACGGTATTACGGTATTTGCTTTATCGCTGCCATCTCTAAACATCACCACCCGATGCAGATTGTTCCCTTGCGACATTGGTGTGTATTCGAAGCCAATAAATGCACTGAATGTTCCCGGCTCATTGTAGTCGTCTACCGTTTCATTGTGTGAACGCCAAAGTTTACTAATACGTGTTACTTGCGTCGACGGGTCGGAAATTGATGCCGGCAGTGTTCCGTTTGCTACGCCATCGATCAGTTCAGACGTCACCATCAAACTACCTGCTTCGCTTTCGTGCATCATGTCCCACCAGCGTTTAAGCAGTGGGTCTCTGACTAGTAATCTGGGGGCTTCAAACAGTGCTTTCGTAGCGCCGAGGGCGTCACTGTGATCGGAAATTACCAGAAAATCTAAGGGCCGAGATAACTGTGCTTGCACTCCACGCGAAGAGGTAACCTCTTCGCCGCGAGCAAACCGCAATGCTGCTTCGGCATCTAAACGATTACCAAAGCCAAACGCGTCTATTGATTCCGAGGTATGCAAATGGGTATCGCCCCAAAAAGCCTGTGTCGGGTAATGACTGACCTTGCTGATCACGGCTTGTTGTTGTTTAAGTTCAATCTGACTGATGGCCTTGTCACTCTCGCCTTGCTTGCCACTGTCATCGCAAGCGGTTAAACATAAAGCAGATAGTGCAGCACATAGTGCGACCGATTTGAGATTGTATTTGGACATCAGTTTTCTCGCATAAATAGTTAGTTGTACACGAAACAATGATCATTTCGAGCTAGCGACATCATTCTTATTGATTAAGCCTAGCATCAATAGATAGCCATAAATGCTAAATATTTTACATTTGGAGATGTTTAGATGATTTCCCCATCCAACAAATAACAATACCTTTCTTCGCGAGCAAGCTATGGAAATAGCATCGGCGCGCTTATAGCTTGGGCGTTGTTAATACGCCGACGAGGTTCTTCAGGGTTGGTGCATTGGTCGATACCAACAAAGGTAGTCTCATTCAGTGTGACCGGTTTTATCACCGGTCACACTAGGGTCGATTAAATTCTACGATGGCATTACAAATTCAACCGTTGCCCCGCCACCGAGCGGAAGCCCGAGTGCAGCCCAAAGCATAGTAAGTATCAGTCCGGTTATTAACATCCAAATTGAATACGGGATCATGGTCGCGGTTAAACTGCCGATACCAAAATTTTTCTGCCAGCGATTCGCAAAGGTCAATACCAACGGAAAGTAGAACATCAATGGCGTAATTATATTGGTCGCGCCATCACCAACTCGATAGGCAGCCGTTGCCATCTCCGGACTCACCCCGGAGAGCATCAACATTGGCACTACCACAGGTGCTAAAAACGCCCATTTTGCGCTGGCCGAGCCTACAAAAAGATTCAATAGCGCTGCGAACAAAACCATGACGCCTAATACTGCGTATAAAGGTAGCTGCGACGCCTCGATGGCGGCGGCACCTTTTACCGCAAAAATCAGACCTAGATTCGACCAATTAAACATTGCTACAAAGTGCGCTGCTGCGAACACTAAGACTAGGTAATAGCCCATGTCCTGCATCGCTTCAGACATCATTTTTACAACGTCTCGGTGATTTTTTACCGTGCCGACGGCCTTTCCGTAAACCCACGCTGTGGCGATAAACAACACGAAGAAACCGCCGATCAAAGATTGATAAAAGGGCGTTAACCTAGCTTGGAATGAGCACGCTTCTGCAGCAAGTTGAGAATCTGGGCAAGCGGCCTCATTCACCAATGGCGTTCCGGGGCCGAAAACCATTGCAGCCCAAGTGGCAACGACCGCCAACACAGCAAGCCCTGCGAGCTTAAGCCCCCTACTCTCTTCAGGTGTCAGCGTTTGTTTTACCCCGGAGTCAGTGGCACTTCTGGAGGCATCGTTATCATCCCAAGGGCCAAGCCTTGGTTCGATCACTTTATCCGTGACATACCAAATTACGGGTACGTAAATAAACAACATAGTCGCAATGAAGTACCAGTTGCCGGCAATATTAACCGGGTAATCTGCTACAAGAATGTTCGCGGCTTCACCGGTTATGCCTAGCAATAGTGCATCTAACTGGCCCATAATCAAATTGGCCGAAAAGCCCCCTGACACACCAGCAAACGCGGTTGCAATACCGGCGATTGGATTACGCCCAGCGGCGGAAAACATCAGAGCAGCCAGTGGAATTAACACAACATAGGCAGCATCGGCGGCAAGATTGCCCATCATCGCAATAAAAGCCACCAATGGGGTTAGTAAAAACGCAGGGGCATTACCGACCGCGGCGCGCATCGCTGTTCCGAATAGCCCAGATCGCTCTGCAACACCAGCCCCTAACATGACGGTTAACACCATGCCTAGAGGATGGAAGTGAGTAAACGTTTTCGGCATTTCAACAAATATTCGTTGAAGATTTTCAGGTGAGAGCATGCTCTGCGCCATAATCGCGCCATCGGGCCCGATCCCAAACCGAGCCTTTTGCGCGTCGGGCATGCCTGATAGTATTTGTGGGCTTAAGGTTTCCGATACACCAAAAAAAGCAGAGAGCGCCGAGATAACAACAATCGCTAAAATCAGATAAATGAATAGGAAAACAGGGTCTGGTAAGGCATTACCAGTGCGCTCAATGTAGGCAAGAAAGCCTTTTTGAGGTGACGCGTTTGCGGAACTAGATTGATTCATAATATTGCGGTCGGTGATTCATGCCCACCTTGTGGCCACTATGGATTAAATTAATAAAATCATGTATTTAGCAATGATTTCTAGAGTAAATAATTGGTTTAAAAGTGTTGCGGATCAAAGCGTGACCGTTCTGTGATCAACCTCAACTTAAGCCCTATTTAGAGACCTTAGCATAACTTGACCAACGAATGAAAATGCCTGTTACTATTGGGTTTAGGTTGAAACCATTTTAGTGAGCATTTTAAATACTTACAAAAGGTTTCTAACACCCTATTTCGGCCTCTCACTAACGATAAAACTCGACGCAGTGCGCGAGTTGTATGTCGCGCTCTTGTCTATAGGCAAGTGTGATTCAACACAGGTCATGCGAAGAGGCTCCCTAATCTATCGAATTAATAATATTACAAATTTCTTGGGATTGATCATTAATGAAAAAATGACCACCGCTGAAATCATGAACCTGTAGATCATTCGCGTATTTTCTCCATTCAAAGACGTCGGGCTTAGTGACGTGATAGTCATTATCACTAAAGAAGAAAACAAATTTGATATCGAAATACTCGTTTGGTGATTCAAATTGATACAATTCAATTTTTCGGTAATCACTTCTTAGTATCGGTAAAAATGTGTTTATCAAATCACTAAACTCAAAAAAGCTGTCGGGTGTTCCACCGATCTTTTTTATTCGATCAAGAAATTGCTCATCATTAAGTACATGTAAGATTTCGCCGTGGTACGGCAGATGTGGTGGGTTTCTACCCGATAAGAAGACACATTTAGGCTCAGGCAGGCCTTCCGATTTAATTCGTTTTAAGAGTTCATAGGTCAGTATTGTGCCCATACTATGGCCCATAATCATATACGGGGCAGATACGGCAATTGGCTTGATGCGATTAAAGAGATCTTCAACATCGTCCATAATGTTAGGTAAAAACGCTTCTTTCATACGCCGGCCATGCCCAGCTATCTCTAAAGGCATTACTTTAATATCATCCGACAGCAAAGATCCCCAGCGGCTATATGCCGCTACTGCGGAGCTCCCAGCATAGGGGACAGCAAAAAGATAAGTTAAACTTGTATTACTCATAATATTAAAAGCCAATTTTCACGCTAATTTCTGAATACCAGTTGAAGGGCGCTGTCGCAAATTCGGTCGCCTTTGACCCTCCAGTCCATGTCGTTCGCCAAATGACTTCAGCCCTTCCCCAATAAGCGGAAGTTGCAGCAAACGTAAATAAATAAGAATCATCTTTGGCACGTAGCATACCCACATCTAGGCTTAAATTATCGCTGAATCGATTACCTATCAACGTTAGCGGTGCTTTTGAAACAGACAAGCTTACGTATTCTTTTTGGGTACGTCCGTAGGCCGAGAATACGTTCAACCAATTAAAGAACCCTTCCCGGTCTGGATTGTCTAAGTCGGCTAACGGCTGCAGGATCTGGCTATAGTCATTACTCGAATAGGCATCACCAATCTTATAGTATTCTCCGGTCAAACTGAGAGTGCCGGTGGCTTGATACATGGCACCTAGCAACCCCGAGTTGTAATTTCCCTCAATACCGAGTTCACCGGGTATTGCGGCTTGGTCTGCCTGAGATAAAATCTGAGGATAACGAGATTTCTCATGCGTAGCAGCAGATCCAAAGATCACCAAATTAGTTAAATTTTCATGTATCACCTGCCCGGCATCGAGAGAGAAAGAGCCGCCATAGGCAGTCCCAACACTGGGCGCGCGGTATAATACCGCGTCTAAATCAAGACCCGCCAACGGTGAGAAAGCAAACTTAAGCCCGCCACTATCAACACCTTTTTCTTCGCTGGTAAGAATAGCGGTTACTGAGTAATCTTTACGGATATAATCCATAGAAATCGCAGTAACTCCCACTTTGGCTAAATCTAAGCCACTGGGATCTAACGGTGGGTTGATAAAATCTGTGGCTATATAAGTGAAACCCTTACCCCATAAGACTCGTTGCTTACCGACTTTTATTTTTAAGTTTTTGCCTAAATTAAAGCCAAAATATAGTTGATTAATGCGGCTGTCGCTTTCAGAGAAGCGGTTGCGATCGTGTTGGGCATCAAAAACTAGAGAATAGCTACCGTATTTGTTTGCTGTGTAGTTGGCATGCACTCGCTGATTAACAAAAGAATAATCATCGCTAGGATCTCCCAGAAGAAAATCTGGCGCAAAGATTGATTCAGTATTAAGCTGTTGAGCCGCGGTACTTAGCGTTACATGCCCCCTATGTTTGGTTTTAATCTTAGTTGCTGATGCCGCCGTGCTAATTGATTGAGTTAAGATAAATCCAATAATTAATAAACTAATTAAATACTTAGACGGAGATATCATCGACCTTCTCCGCTATAGCTTGGGTAGACTTGCTTGATTCTGAATCGCTAATAGCATCCTGATTATCAGTGTTTGTTGCGCGCTTAGTACCAAATAAAAACTCGGTCTCTTCAACAAAAATCTTATGTAAATTTTGCATATTTTCTTCAAAATTACAAAAGACATCGAAAATTACTTTTCCATTGGACTCAGTAACAATCACGTAGAAACTCGCATATCCTAGTTTGTTTTCAGACTTTTCCATCTGCTTAGAAGCAAAATCAATAATTTTTTGATACTCGTCTTCAGCTTTACCTACATAGTTAAGCAAAATCATTGGGTCGCGTTTTTCTAGCTTTTTGGGATTAAGTGGCGATAACACGTCCCACCATTGAAAGCGCATCTTTAAGTTTAAAAGCATATTCATAAAGCTGACGTTGTAGCGATTCACAAAGCGAACTTTACGCGCAATACTTTCGATCATTGATGTTGGATTGTCCCTGTCTACGGTGACAAGCAATGGCAATATATCGATAAACAAGCCCAAGGTGTCGAAGTACGATAAGTCTTGGTATTGTCGTCCCTGGTAGATTAATTTTAATGGTACTTTATCTTCATTCAAGAAACGCCCGAGTACGCAAGAGAGAATCGTTACTGTTAACTCCCAAGTTGTATTATCGTCATCAGATAGTGCAAACTTCTCCAAATCTAATTCATAACGCATATTTTTAACGCTAGGCTGCCTGCGCTTAGCGATTAACTTCTCAACACTATTTTTCGATTTTTCGTACTCTTTTAACTCAAATAACTCGATCAGCTTTTCTTTGCTAATGCCCTGAGGGCCACGATTCAATTGTTTCAGGTAATGATCGAAACTTTTAATATATTCCATTGGCGCTCGATTACCGCCAACTAACTCGCGATAACGATTTAGGAGCTGGCGGCGCAGTACTTGGCCACTCATATTGTCAAATATTGAATGGTCTAAATTGAACAGTAGCGTATGTCGACGCCGGTCAAGGCGCAGTAACATTACTCGAAACATAACACCGCTGTCACCAAGGCTAGATTGGTTTTCCTTTTCCATTAACTTGTCTACTACAGCGGTCTGTATGTTAGGAGAGTAGCCGGATAAATCAATCTCAGGTATCTGTAAAATTTCCTTAGTGGGTTCATACTCGTCCCAAACTAAGCGGCCATACCAGTTTCGCTTTAGTTCACTGCGCATTAGGCCCTGTATTGACACAATGTCACTCAATGCTTTGTTTAACATATCCCGGTCAACTCGTTCATCAAAGTCTATCAAGTAGAACGCAAAGCGCGTTTCTTCACTCATAAACATTTTCTGGAACGGGCTTAAAGGATAACGCGTGCTCACAGGCGTGGCACAAATCGTTTCATTGATCTGCTGCATACCATTATTTACGATGGAGATAAATTCATCAGTTTTGATAATACTGGTCTTATCAGAATACTCTGATTCGAGACCAATATTTTCCCATATGCGGTCATGGCCAAATTCTTGAATGTGACTGTAATGCGACAGAGGTAAAACGTAATGTGGTTCAATAGTGTCTGGCAGTTTTATTGATTGGATGATCTCTTCTGCTTTCTCTTGGTTAGCCTCAAAGACATCATTTGGTATAAAGCAAAATTGATATTGATTGTCTTCATAGTCAATGGTTAACGATTCTGAATGATAGCCATATTCTGTTTCAATATAGTCTTGCAAATCCTTGTGTGTCTTAATTCGGCTGGATTCACTGCTATGGTTAATATGTAGATACTCAGCTAAAGATCGAATAGTTGGCTGATTAAACACTTCATTGGCTAATAATTTAATTCCATGAGTTTCTATCTCAGCTGTCAACTGTGCCACCTTTAATGAGTCTCCTCCCAACTCAAAAAAGTCATCATCTAAAGCAATATTCTCCATTCCAAATAAGTCTTTCCAGATCGTCGTGAGCATCACTGAAAAATCTTGGTCTTGGTTTTGTTCAACCTGTGTCGGCTGCATGATATCTAAGGCACTTTTTGCTGTATTTTGCTCTTCGGTCGCGACGTTCGTAAACGTACCAAATAGGCCCGTTGTTTGCGGCAACAAGACAGCTTTATCAAGACTGCCTTGCAAGGCATTAAAGGCATTTCTAATCAACGTACTCGTTGGTGCTTCGCCATTTTGGTTTAACGGTAAATAAACTGTTGACCAACTATTTCTCCCTAATAACCTTTTAGTTGTTTTTTCAAGATTTAGATCAAGTGATGTTTTATGTAATTGATTATTACCGTAGCTTAGACCGTTAACGTCTGACCACATCGATACAAATTTTGGCTTGACCCTCTCTAATAAACTGGCTAATTGCAGATGAAATTTAGATTGATCTAACTCAGGTTTAATCATGTCGTCGCCAAAAACTTCAAATAATGCTTTAGGCTCGCTTAGCAATTCATCAATAACAATCAATCCATCTAATTTTTCCTCATCTGCATAGTGTTCAATATCAGGTATTGATGCATCTGCAAATGGTGGTTCTTTTTCATTTGTAGTTTCGGTAGGCATTTGCGCAACAATTAGGCTTAGCTCAAGCCTGTCCTGCAGTTCCTTTGATTGCGGGTAATGACTCACTGTGTCAAAGCCCACTGATAGTAATTGTTGAGTCCAATTTTCGACTGGCATTAACGGAGACAAGCTACGCTCATTATCATCAAAATGCCACCAACCGTCAGCAAGCCCCCATATAAGATCGAGGTAACGCGAGATTGTGGTTCTTTCGATTAAACACATTAACCCACCTTTCTTAATAAGTGGTCTAATGTTTGATAGCGTGTCTTTAATACTTGTCGTCGCGTGAACGGCGTTGGTAGCAAATGCCAAATCGAAAGACCCTACTGTTAGCCCCTGCTCTTGGGCGCTCTTAGTCATATCAAATAAACCAAAAGAGAAAAAGTCATAGCTATTCTCTAGAGCGTACTTTTTCGCTTCATAAAGAAAGGTTTTACCGATATCTGTAAAGTAGTATTCAACCTTATAATCTTTCAACAAAGGCGCAATATGTCTCATGGTTAAGCCAAAACCACCGCCCACTTCTAAAATTCGAATGGTTTTGCGCTCTAGTTTTGGTAGAACTTGCTCAAGAAAGCGTCCGTAGGCTTGTTGAATAATCGTTTCTTCCAATTCCTGCAATGAACCCGCATATGATTCTTCCAACAGCGTATTAGTGCCGTCTGGATAGAGCACTGAGATCGGCGGAATTTCTTCTTTTAGGGCCTTTGGGAACGCGGTGATGCAGTGTTCTAAAATCTTCAGATTGCCGATAAATAATGGGTTTTCTGTTTCTAATTGCAACTTAATATCGCTGAAATCTCGAACATTCTTTACCGCATCTAAAACTTGGTATTCTTGGGCATTGCCAGTCTTCGCATCGTCAGGTAGTTTTTGTACCAACCCATCTTGCAAAAACATATGAATAAAATAGTCCGCGTACTTTTGTAAACGCTCTACAATAGCTAAGCGTTCAATCATTTCGCCGCGGGTGAAGACAGAACCCTCAGCAAACGGCATAGCACTCTTCACGTAATGTAAAACTAAAGAACTACAAGCTTCATTCATCAGCGAATGACTTTTAGTAAAATCCCCCAAACCATTTTTCTCTAACATCTTGGCATTATCAACTTCAATTAAATTTTCAAGTGATAAGTTACTAATCGACGATAGATCAGGTATTTCCAACAATGAGTTTTGTTGGTAATTTATGGGGATAATGTCTGCGCCTGTAATTTGCTTAAGCACCTCAACCCATTGCTTAGTTTGG
>Ga0316189_10006698_pt1 | contig 10963 bp, 11 predicted proteins | sample LowCovwburrow_MG_FD_204930 | JGI IMG/M metagenome (GOLD analysis project Ga0316189, IMG submission 204930) | Coastal sediment microbial communities from Maine, United States - Lowes Cove worm burrow | ecosystem: Environmental > Aquatic > Marine > Coastal > Sediment | place: USA: Maine... | reverse complement strand
TAACCCACTCTCCGATGACACTGCCCAAAGTCGTAGTGTGCGGACTCGGCCCCGGTGGGGTCGAGCACGTCACCGAGGAAACGCGCCAGCGGATCGCTGCGGTGTCCCCGCGATTTGTCCGTACCCACCAGCATCCCAGCGCCCATCTGGTGCCTGAGGCCACCAGTTTCGATGCCATCTACGATGCCAGAGACCGATTCGATCAGGTGTATCGAGCTATTGTCGAGGAGCTGGTAGCGGCGGCTGTTGCCCATGACGAAATTGTCTATGTGGTGCCAGGGTCACCACTGGTGTTGGAGGAAACCGTCCGGCTCTTGCGCAACGACGGGCGAATCGCAGTGGAACTTGTCCCGGCGATGTCGTTCCTCGACGTGGCCTGGGCACGGCTGCAAATCGACCCCGTAGAAGCGTCGGTGCGACTAGTGGACGGACATCAATTTGCGCAACAAGCGGCCGGCCAGCGCGGACCGTTGTTGGTGGCTCACACCCATGCGCCATGGGTGCTGAGCGAGATCAAACTCTCAGTGGAAACTCCGCCCCGAGAGCCGGTGACGGTACTCAAAGCGTTGGGCACCGCCGACGAGGAGATCTTTGCCGTTTCTTGGGCCGATCTCGACCGGTCGGTGGATGCCGACCATCTCACGTCGCTGTATATCCCCGAACTGGAGTCGCCAGTGGCGGCTGAACTGGTGGCCAGCGTCGAACTGATGCAGACCCTGCGCGAACGCTGCCCATGGGATCAAGCCCAAGATCACGCCAGCTTGCGAAAGTACCTCCTGGAAGAAACCTATGAGGTACTTGAGGTCCTGGATTCGCTGGCTTCGGCCAAGAACGATGAGCGCGACTCGCTCTATATCGACCTGGAAGAAGAGCTGGGCGACTTATGGTTCCAGGTATTGTTCCACAGCATCTTGGCTACCGAGGCAGGCCAGTTCACGGTGGCAGATGTAGCACGCACATTGGTGGACAAGCTCACCCTGCGCCATCCCCACGTGTTCCCATCGGCCGACAACGAAGGCGATGACCCAGCACCCCCTACCGAGGCGAGTTGGGAGCAGGCGAAGCGGGATGAGAAAGGGCGAGCGTCGGCCCTCGACGGAATTCCCCGCCACCTTCCAGCGTTGGCGTTAGCCGACAAGGTGATGGGGCGGGCGTCGTCTCACGGGCTGTCGTCGGCCGTGGCGGCGTATCTAGACGATGGAGACGGTGGCAGCGGCGGTACTTCCACATTGGGGCGCCGTTTGCTGGCGTTAGTGGTCGAAGCCCGAGAGATGGGCCACCAGGCCGAGACGGTCCTGAGGCAAGAAATCCAACGGTTGGAGGCCGCGGTGGTGGCCGCCGAATCTAGGGCTGTAGTGCCGGAACAGCCGTAGCCAACAAGAGATCCATCCGCTCCAGGTCAGATGGGAGCGGCGACAGTACTGACAACTGCAAAACCGTGGTGCCGTGCTGCAAATAGGAAGCCCGCATAAACAATGTGGCTTCGCTTTCGGTGGCTACCCGGATGTCGAACACTGCAACAGAGCCGTCTGTGTGGGCCGTGGTTTGTGCATCCGGGGTGACAGGGGTGGCCACAAACTGTAACACCGAATCGTTGGTGTGGACCTGCCACGCGCCACAACCGGCGATGGCCTGAGTGGACGCAACATAGTTGGCGGCTTCGGTCGCAGACGCGAACACGCCTAAGTTCTGTACGACCCGCACTTGGGTAGCAGGTTCGGTGATGCGATTGCCACGCCAACGTTGCAAACCATCGGACGTTGGGCGCTGATTACAGAAGCTGATGCCATCAGGGCCATCCCCCAAGGTCGCTTCTTCGATGTTGGCGTCGACGAATCCGAGACTTTCGGCCGAGAGTGGCAAAGCCATTTCGGGATCAGGGGCCTGTAACGGCGCCACCTCCTGTTCGGCCAGTTGATCCGGTGGTGCGTCGGTGGGGCGCCGCGTCATCGCGAGCGCGAACACACCGATGGCCATGAGCACACTCAACCCGATAAGGAACCCCAGGATGGCCTGGCGCCGATGGGCGATCAACAGTGAATCTGGTGGCTTGACGCTTACGGGGCGAGCATCGGTAGCAGGAGCGGTCGAAGAGCGACCACTGGCTACCCACTGCTCAGAGCGAGTATGCATGGTACGAAACGAATCATTAGGCGGCGGGTACAGCTAACTGATCTTACCCGAAACAGCGTCAATCACCGTTATTGTTTCCAGCCCAACTCGTCGAGCGCGGCGCCGAGGAGCTTCATGAGTTGCGCATCGAGGTCGGCGTCACTGGTCTCAGGAGCAAAAACACTTAACAAATACACCTCGTTGTCACTGCGTACCCACACCCCACGGGCATCAGCGGCCGAATTCCGAGTCTGATTTTCTACCCGGTAGGAGATAACGAGATGTTGGTCGCCGAACGACCCGGGCAAATCGGTGATGGTGGGTCGAATGAGTAACACGTCGCCGTCGATAGTCTGCTCTTCAAACACCTCACAATCGACGGTGCCGCGCACCGAGCGCCAATAGGTACCAGCGTTGATGTCGTTGGCGAACTGGATTCTCTGTTGAAAGAGGCCGAGGTCATGTTCCTTCGCTTCAATCGTCACCGCTTTATATTCGTGCTCGAGCTCTGCAGGGCGGTTGCCGCAAAACAGGGGAGCATCGTCGGCGTCGGCGCCGGCGTCATCAGGCTGCTCGACAAGCTCGCCTGATAGTAGGGCGTTGTCGGCGATGACTTCGGCGGTGAGCGGTATCGCCAATGGGGGACCGTCGGGGCTGAGGGCTTCCTGGGCCGCGAGCTCCGGGTTCGCCGCATTGCTCTGGCCGTCTCCGATCAACTGCAGGGCAATAAACAACCCCAGGCCACCGATCACCAAAGTGGCGACGAACGCCGCAACCAGGGTGACGGCTTGACCCGCTTCGGAGAGCTGATCTGAGATCTGAGCAGTTTGAAAACGGGGTCGCGAGATCTGCTTGATCGGTTCTTGGTTGCCGGTAGCGCTGGTGGCGGTCGAAGCTGATTGGCGCCTCGAGTCGGTGGCAGGTGTCACCGGGCTTGGTCTGTCGAGGACACCAGCGGTTGCTGACGGGCTTACGACACCGGTAAGTACCGCGGCTGGTTGCGGTGCCCCAGGGGGAAGTGGAGGCTGGGCGGTGGGGGCCGCTTGGGGTCGAGACCGTCCCTGTACGATCATGTCAGCCAAAACATCGCGGACCGCTTCAGCCGTTTTGGGGCGCTTGTCGGGGTTTTTGTTGAGGAGGAGTTCTACCACGGTGGCGATCTCGTTGGAATAGCCGAGTTCGCGCACATCGTCGGGCCGGTCGGTGAGCACCCGCCGGATCACGGGCTGGATCGACTGGTCTGAGCGCTGAACAAACGGCACCTTGCGGGTCATCGCCGCCAGCATGCAGATCCCAATGCCGTAGATGTCGGCGGCGAAAGTGGGAGGTTTACCGGAAAGAATTTCGGGAGCAGCGTAGGCAACGCTGGCCGCGATCGCTTGAGAAGCGGTGTATGCGCCGTCGTGCAGGCGAGCAATTCCGAAATCTCCCAGTACGGTTTCGCCGTTTTCGCGCAGTAGCACGTTCTCTGGTTTTAGATCGCGGTGAAGAACCCCATGTTCGTGGGCCACGACTAATGCATCTGAGAGCTCCTTGCCGATCCGGAGGACCTCGGATTCGTCGATTCGCCGGTTTTGGGCTCGCTGCCACATCGTGCCGCCGCCCACATATTCCAGCACTAGGAACGGGCGGCCATCGTCGAGGCGGCCCGCCGTGAATACATCGATGATGTGCCGATGGCCCGACAAGCGGCCAAGGGCCACACACTCGCGTTCGAACCGCAACTGTACGGTGTCGTCGCTGATCGGGCTGTGCCCGACCTTGATCGCTACTTTCCGATCAATATTCACCTGATGGGCAAGCCAAACATCGCCGAAACCACCGCCTCCCAGGCGCTCAGCCGGCTCAAAGCCGTCAAGTTTAAATGGCGCTTCGGGCATTTGAGCTAGCGACTGCTTTCCCTCGATGTCAGACTCTTCCGAGTCTACCCGCATGGGGAGGGAGATGTGGGTTAGGGGTATAGCCTTATTTGCTCTAATTCCGTGGGTTTTCATCCGGCGTTGGAAAGAAAGATGGGGCTTGATGGTGCTGTATGGGCCCAGATCAGGGTGAACCTGGTTGGTTGTTGGTGACCTTGGGTAACTACCTCTGTCGGGTGAAGTCGGATTTCCTAGGGGGCTGTTGTGTAATCGGGGCAGTTCTCTGCTTGAACGTTGCTAATCTGTCACCAAACGCGGCAGGAGGTTCACGAATCGTGAGCATTATCGACAACATTCTGGGTCGAGAGGTACTCGACTCCCGAGGCAACCCAACCGTCGAGGTTGAGGTGGTTCTGGTTTCCGGGGCGTCCGGGCGGGCCCTGGTGCCTTCTGGGGCTTCGACCGGGCAATTCGAGGCCGTTGAGCTTCGCGACGGAGGTGACCGTTACGGCGGAAAAGGCGTGCTGAGCGCTGTGGGTCACGTCAACGCTGGTATCGAAGAGTTATTGGTCGGTGTTGACGCAACTGATCAACGACTGGTTGATCAGTTGCTGATCGATTTCGATTCGACGGCGAACAAGGCCCGACTGGGGGCAAACGCCATTCTGGGCGTGAGTTTGGCGGTGGCGCGGGCGGCAGCCGATGAACTCGCTGTCCCTCTCTACCGTCATGTGGGCGGCGTGAACGCCCATGTCCTTCCCACGCCGATGATGAACGTGCTCAACGGTGGTGAACACGCCGACAACAACGTCGACTTTCAAGAGTTTATGATCATGCCGGTGGGAGCAGCCTCGTTTAGTGAGGGCTTGCGCTGGGGGGTTGAGACGTACCACACCCTCAAGCAGGTGCTGGCCGAGCGGGGTCTTTCCACTGCCATTGGCGACGAAGGTGGTTTCGCTCCCAACCTTGACTCCAACGAAGAAGCGCTCCGCTTGTTGGTGGAGGCCATTGAGCGGGCCGGATACGAACCGGGGGGCGAAATTGCCCTGACCCTTGATGTCGCATCGACTGAATTCTTCGACAATGGTGTTTACACACTGGCTGGCGAGGGGCGGACACTCTCGCCTCAGGAGATGGTGGGTGTGCTCGCAGACTTGGTGGATCGATACCCGATTGTGTCGATCGAAGATGGAATGGCGGAAGAGGATTGGGACGGTTGGGCCGCTCACACCGCGTCCCTGGGCGACCGTTGTCAGCTAGTAGGCGACGACCTGTTTGTTACCAACACCGAACGGTTGGGCCGCGGAATCGCCGCGGGGGTGGCCAATTCGATCCTGGTGAAAGTCAACCAGATCGGAACATTGACTGAGACGCTCGAGGCGGTAGAAATGGCTCGCGTGAGCAGTTATTCAGCGGTGATGTCGCATCGTTCTGGCGAGACCGAAGACACCACCATTGCCGACCTGGCCGTGGCCACCAACTGTGGCCAGATCAAGACCGGAGCCCCGGCGCGTAGCGACCGTGTGGCCAAATACAACCAACTGCTCCGTATCGAACACCACCTGGGTGATGCCGCTCGATATGCCGGGCGAGGAACACTGAAGGAAGCAGGCTAGATGGAATCGGAGTCGGTGGCGGGCAAGAAAACAGGGCGACGAAGCAAACCACCACAATCCGACCGAGCCTCGCGGGGTGCTCGTCCGGATGATCCGAAAGCACCAACCTCACCGCGGGCGCGCGTGGCGCGCCGTGCAGGGCTTTCGTCTACACCGTCTCCCTCCCAAAAACGATTACGGCCTGCTCCTCTTCGGCGACGAGGGGAACGACGCGGCCGGTGGGCTCGCGCCCTCCCACTGGTGGCAGTGGGGATGGTAGCCCTCGGCGTGCTCGGAGGTTTGGCTGTAGTGCCAGCGCGTACCTGGTGGTCGCAGCGGGCTGAGATGGCCGAAGCTCGCGAACAATTGCAAACCATGCAGGCAGAGGTGGCCGAGTTGCAGGCCGAATTAGAGTTGCTGCGCACCCCGTTAGAGATTGAGCGGCGGGCCAAACAAGATTACGGCATGGTGTTGCCCAACGAAGAAAGTTATGTGATCGTTGACCCGTAGCGATGAAATCGCTGATGGGGCGGTGAGGGTAGGGCCGAGCGCCGCACAAAACTGCATCGACGCGACGGGGCTAGGAACCCCCGCCGCGTCGCGGTGCGCCTCTGGGAGGCAGAATAGACGCAACCTCCGGCACGATCGCCGGTAGCGTAGAAATAGACGCACCGGGTTGCCGGGTTGTCGCGGAGTTTTGTGAGTTTTATAGATTTTCGATTCAGAACGTGAGGTTTGTGCCGGTTTTGTGTAACAATCCGGCGTGGACGATCTGCGAAAGGGGATCCTGTGGAAATAACTGTTGAGATCAACGGCGCGAGTCACACGGCCGATGTTGAGCCGCGGACGTTACTCGTGCATTTTATTCGAGACACTGTTGGGTTGACCGGAACCAATATTGGTTGCGACACCTCATCGTGTGGTGCTTGCACCATTCACGTGAACGGTGAGGCGGTGAAATCCTGCACCATGTTGGCGGTTCAAGCCGATGGTCAGAGTCTCACCACCATTGAGGGTTTGGCTAATGGCGACGAACTGCATCCCATGCAAGCCGCTTTCATGGACAACCACGCCCTCCAGTGCGGCTACTGCACCCCAGGCATGGTGATGGCGTCAGTCTCGCTGCTCGATGAGGTGCCGAACCCGACCGAAGCTGAGGTCCGCGAGGGTCTTGAAGGTAACCTGTGCCGCTGCACCGGCTACCACAACATCGTGAAAGCTGTGCTCAACGCCGCCGGAGGTGCCCAGTGATTCCCGTAGCATTCGATTATGTGCGGGCCGGAAGTGTCGACGAAGCGTTGGCGGCTTTAGCCGAACACGGTGACGAAGCGAAGCTGATGGCTGGCGGGCATTCGTTGCTCCCCATGATGAAGTTCCGCCTGGCGTACCCGTCGGTGGTGGTAGACGTTGGCCGACTCTCCGACCTTTCATACATCAACGACGCTGGTGACCATATTGCCATTGGGGCGCTCACCCGTCACCGCGATATCGAGATCAGCGATCTGGTGCAACAACATGTGCCGCTGCTCGCCGAGGCCACCAGCCATGTCGGCGACCGGCAGGTGCGGCACCGCGGTACGTTCGGTGGTTCGTTGGCCCACGCCGACGCCGCCGCGGATCATCCATCGGTCTTCTTGGCCACCGACGCCTCGGTGGTCGTGCGTTCCGCCGAAGGCGAACGAGTGCTCACCGGAAGCGAGTTGTTCGGGGGTTTCCTCGAATCCACGCTCGAACCCACTGAGATGATCACCGAGATCCGGGTGCCGAAACACACTGGCGAAGGCTGGAACTTCCAGAAGTTCAATCGCCGAGCCCAGGATTGGGCCATTGTCGGTGTGTCGGCCCAGCGGGTCAATGGTTCAGCTCGGGTGTCGCTCATCAGTATGGGCCCCACCCCGATGCGGGCCACTGCCGTCGAGCAAGCGCTCGAAGGTGGAGCCTCCGCCTCTGAAGCCGCTGAAGTGGCAGCCGAAGGCACCGCACCTTCAGCTGATCTGAACGCTTCGGTCGAGTACCGCCAGCACCTGGCACGCGTACTCACCAAGCGGGCACTCACCGCAGCCGGAATCGCCTAACCACCATCGATATTCACAGGAAACTCCTTGCCTGGGTTGTAGCGAAGGCTCAACCCAGGCTATTTGTGTACTATGCGGGAGATTCTCCAAGACCTTGACCAATGGCGCCGTGCGGGAAAGCGGGTGGCGTTGGCTCGTGTCGTCGATATCGAAGGTTCGGGCCCTCGTCTGCCCGGAGCGGCGATGGCGGTGACCGAAGACGGCGAAGTGTCAGGATCAGTGTCGGGGGGATGCGTTGAAGGCGCGGTTGTTACCGAGGCCCTTGATTGCCTGGAGCACAATGCTCGCCGGGTCGTGACCTTCGGTTACAGCGACGATGAAGCATTTGCTGTGGGCCTCACCTGTGGCGGCACTATCCACCTCTACCTAGAACCGCTTGATTGGTAATGTTGTTCGACGAACTAAAGACCGCCATCGACGCGGAAGCCCCGGTGGCGCTCGCCACCGTGATCGACGGCCCAGGAGACATGGCAGGGGCGAAGATGATGGTGCGCCCCGATGGGCCCACCATCGGCACCCTAGGCCATGAACAACTCGACCGGGTGGTGGAACGCGACGCCCTCGGCGAACTGTCGGCCGGCACCACCGGAGTGCGCCACTACGGGCCCGGGGGCGAAGCCCGCCAAGAGGAAGTAACGATCTTCATTGAGTCGTTCGCTCCGCCCCCACAGATGCTGATTTTCGGCGCCGTCGATTTCAGCGCCGCCTTGTCGCGGGTGGCCAAGGTGTTGGGGTATCGGGTGACGGTGGTGGATGCCCGGCAGGTGTTCGCCACTCCCCAGCGGTTTCCCGCCGCCGATGAGGTGGTGGTCGACTGGCCCCATCGGCATCTCGAAAAGGTTGGGCCAACGCTCACGGCTCGCGACGTGATCTGTGTACTCACCCATGACCCGAAGTTTGACGTTCCCGCCGTGATCGCGGCTCTGGAAACCGAGGCCGGTTATATCGGTGCCATGGGGTCACGGCGCACCACCGATGACCGTAACCAGAGGTTGCGGGCTGAAGGGGTGACCGACAAGCAGATCGCCCAGATCATGGCTCCCATCGGTCTCGATTTGGGGGCCCGAACCCCCGAGGAAACCGCGGTGTCGATCGTGGCCGAGATCATTGGGTTGCGGTCGGGGCGGGGTGCTCCTTCGTTGCGCGACACCAGCGGCGACATCCACAACCGCTAGCGGCACCGGCAGCTCATGGTGGATTCCCCACTCTCTGACCCCGCGGATCTCAATTCCCGCACCGTGGCCGTGGTGTTGGCGGCCGGAGCGGGAAGCCGGTTTGCTGCCAGCCACCACAAGCTGCTCGCCGACTTTCGAGGCAAACCGGTGTTGGCATGGGCGGTCGAGGCTCCCGTTACCGCCGGTTTTGTGGCCACGGTGGTGGTGGCTGGGGCGGTGCCCGCTGCCACCTTGGGCACCCACCTGGAAGCCTGGCTGTCAACTCCGTCGCTCTGCTTTGTCGACAATCCCCGGTGGGATGAAGGCCAATCGACCTCGTTGCAGGTAGGGGTAGCAGCGGCTCGGGATCTGGGGGCAGAAGCGATTGTGGTCGGCTTGGGCGACCAGCCCCTGGTGGGACCGGTCAGTTGGCGGGCGGTGGCCGCCGCCTCCACTCCGATCGCGATCTGTTCTTACGACGGTAGAATGCAACCTCCAGTGTTGCTTCACCGTTCGGTGTGGCCGCTCTTGCCCATCGCGGGAGATTTCGGCGCGAGACATCTGATTCGCCTGCATCCGGAGCTGGTTTCACCGGTAGTGTGCACTGATAACCCGATAGACATCGATACTGTGGAGGACCTGCGGCGATGGAACTAACCAACGAGTTTGCAATTGATCGAGGCCTGGAAGAAACCTGGACGGTCCTCAATGATCTGGAATTCATTGCCCCTTGTATGCCGGGCGCCCAACTGCAAGAAATCGAGGGCGACGAATACCGCGGCATCGTGAAGGTGAAGGTCGGTCCGATTACGGCCCAGTACAAGGGCAAGGCTACGTTCATCGAACAAGACGCCGTCAACAAGGTGGCCCGCATGAAGGCTGAGGGCCGCGACCCTCGCCAGGGCAACGCTAATGCCATGATCACAGCCACTATGGAAGCGATCGACGACTCCCAAACTTCAGTGAAGATTCACACTGACCTGGGCTTGAGCGGGAAAATCGCTAGCTTCGGGCGGGGTGCTATCGAAGACGTGTCGAAGAAGATTCTGGGGCAGTTCACCGACAATCTGCGCAAGAAGCTGGAAGAAACTGGTCCGGTGGCGGCCGCCGGCGAAGAGGTTTCGTCGGCGAGCGATCCGGGCGAGAACGCGGCGGCCAGCGTCGACGATGCGCCCGCGTCGGCCAACGGCACCACTGAAACGGCCAGTGCTGCTGCTGATGATGCCTCCGCGGCCGCTCCTAGCGCCCCCACCACCTCTGGTGTGCGCAAAATTGAGAGCGAAGAGGTCGAACCGGTCGATTTGCTGGCAGTTTCGAGCGGAGCGATGGCCAAACGAGCGATTCCCGCTGGTGCAGCCGCCATTGTGCTCGCCATCTTGTACTGGCTTTTCTCCCGAGGGCAGTGACCATAATCTCGTTAGACGAGGTACTCGTCGAGCGGCTTGATCCTCCAACCGCTCACGATGTGGCCGTGGTGAAAGAACTGCTCGGTCGGGCGCCACAAGGCCGATTCTCGGTGGTGTTGCGGTCGCCCGAGGGTATGCCGGTAGTGCTGGCCAACGAACCCCTGTTGGCCAGCGGCCGCCCAATGCCTACCCTTTTCTGGCTGGTCGACCGTGATCTGGTCAAACAGATGGGTCAACTAGAATCAACTGGTGGGGTCAACCGGGCTGAAGCCGAGGTCGATCCCGCAGCACTGCAGGCCGCCCACGAACGCTACGCCCAGCAGCGGGACGCCATGATTGCGGCCACCTACGACGGCCCTCGCCCGTTTGGGGGAGTGGCCGGCACCAGGGTGGGGGTCAAATGCCTCCACGCCCACTACGCCTATCATCTGGTGGGAGGCGACGACCCGGTCGGCCGTTGGATCGAACAAGAACTCGCAACGCCGAGCCCCCCGTCTTCGCCATGAGCCAGGTGATCGTTGATGTGGGGCCCGCCGGAATCGACGCCTACGAGATACCGGGCCGCACCGGCACACAGCCCAATGCTGACGCTGTCGGGAACGGCGAGGGAGCCTGGGGGCCCTGGGTGCGTACCCATCACCCAGCAGCCCTTGACGGGGCCACATTGGGCTACTCGGGGCAGCTGACTCCCAAAGCGATCGAACCTGCGGCGCTGGCGGCAGTCGAAGCAGCGTTCGGGAGCGGCCCGGGCCAAATCGTGCC
>Ga0316189_10006697_pt1 | contig 10963 bp, 15 predicted proteins | sample LowCovwburrow_MG_FD_204930 | JGI IMG/M metagenome (GOLD analysis project Ga0316189, IMG submission 204930) | Coastal sediment microbial communities from Maine, United States - Lowes Cove worm burrow | ecosystem: Environmental > Aquatic > Marine > Coastal > Sediment | place: USA: Maine... | reverse complement strand
CCATCTGCATTGCTCCTTTCCGGGGTTGGTTCTTATTCTGGACCATATCACTGTCGAAAGTATTAAGTCAATGACCATCCGTTAAAATGCCAATACGAGCTGAAGTTGCTATCCGAGCAAACTTATGGTAATCAGCTGATCCGGACAGGCCAGAATTGAAGATTGCAAATTGCAAATTGCAAATTGCAAATTGAATATTTGTGGAATTACTGAAGGAATATTCATGTTCACCCCTCTTGAAGAAAAGCAACTCATAAAACACAATCACCGGCTATCCCACGACATAACCATCGGCCTGGTTGCTTCCCGCCATGCCAGCAGCAGACTGTTTCACGAATTTTGCGACGATCTAACCCGTTTGGTACCGAAAATTAAAATTTCAAAGGTGGAAGCCGACCCCCAGGGCCCACCGCAAATTCTCATAGGTGCCAATCTGCGGTATCAGGCCATCCCATCCGGTTATGAGCTGCAACCGTTTCTTGAAGCGTTGGCAGCCTTTGAATCAAATCACTTGAAAATAGCGAAACCTGTCAAAATCCTTCTGAAAAAAAACAAATTGCCGGCAGCCCTGACCATATTTATCGCCCCTCAATGCACATTTTGCCCCCAGATGGTTCAAAAACTCATTCCACTGTCGATGGCGGGCGAAAACCTTCAACTGACAATTGTTGACGGGACACTTTTCCCCGAGATGGTGCAGACCCATGGTATCCGGTCAGTACCGACCATTCTGCTGGACGACCAGTTCCGCTGGACGGGATCGGTGCCGCTTGAAGAACTCATTGACGCCATTAACAGCCGCGACCCCCAATCGCTGGGGCCTGCTTCCCTTGAAAATATCATCAAAGAGGGCGGCGCCGGTCGCCTGGCCGCCATGATGCTGGCGGCCAAAAAACTATTCCCGGCTTTCTATGATCTCCTCACCCACGATAAGTGGCCGATTCGATTAGGGGCCATGGTGGTTATCGAAGAAATTGCCGGGGAAAACCCGGATCTCGCGGCGGATGCCCTCAGTCCCTTATGGGACCGTTTCCACGAGGCTTCCACCCAAATTCGGGGAGACATCCTCCATGTTTTTGGTGAAATCGGCGATCCCCGTTCGGTTGCATGGCTGGAAACCGTATTGTCAGGTAATTTCGATCAGGAAGTGAAAGAGGCGGCCAGAGAGGCGGCAGAAAAAATCGCTAATACGGATACCCAAGCCGGTAATGAAGAATGACGATTGAAGATTGAAGATTTGTGGTATCGCTCTCCGAGGCGTAGGCGCTACAACCCCTACGAGCCGGAGGCTTCGCTCTGTCGTTTCTATTTACATCGATAGAATTGCTTAAATATTCAATCTAACGGAGCCATCAATCATATGCAAATGTAATGTGATTTCAATAAATAGGTACTAAACAGAGCGGTTCCCAGTAACAAAAAAACCCTGTCGCATCAGCGACAGGGCTTCGTTTATTGGAGTTATTAGTTATTCGTTATTGGTTAATAGATTAGGTGATTGGTTAAAAACCTATTCGACGGGTATCCCTGACCGGCATTCGGCGATCAGACCTATTCTTCATCCTTGACGGGCTTCTTTACCGCATCCTTTTTTGTCGTGGTATCCGGCGGATCCTTTTTTACGGCCGTAGCAGCTTGCTTTTCAGGTGCCGATTTGGTTTTCTTTGCGGGCGTATCTTCTTTCGTTTCCCCGACAGCCGACTTGGCTTTTACCTTCGCCGACTCAGTTTTTACCTTCAATGGTTCGTCTTTGGTTTTTACAGACGCCTCCTTCACGGAAGCTTTTTTGGCCTCTACCTCAGCGACTTCTTTTGTATCTGTCGCTTTGACTTTTGGTGTTACGGGCGTCTTTTCTTTTTCGTCTTTTTTGACACCCTCCGCAACGGCAGGAGCCTTTTTATCAACGGCTTTCTTTTTTTGCTTTCCTTCAGTTTTTGTTTTCTTCTTTTTGGTCTTCTTCTTTTTGGTGGCCTGGAGAGCGATCAATTCAACCAGTGACATGGGAGCGGCATCTCCCGGTCGTCTTCCCAGTTTTATAACCCGGGTGTAGCCGCCGGATACCGCGCCAAACCGCTCGTCGGCTTGTTCAAACAGCTTATGAACAACTTCTTTTTCTCTCACGATAGCGAGTGCTTGACGTCTGGCATGCAAGTCACCACGTTTGGCCAGGGTGATCATGTGATCGGCCCAGCGTCTAATCTCCTTGGCTTTCGCCCCGGTAGTCCGGATACGCTCGTGTTTAAGCAAAGAAGTAACCATGTTCCTGAACATGGCATTGCGGTGACTCGGCGTTCGATTCAGTTTCAGGCCTGCTTTACGATGTCTCATTATACTATCTACTCTCCTTCCTCAGTCTCTTCCTCGGGCGGTGTAAACCCATCAATCTTCATCCCAAGCGAAAGGCCCATCTCAGTCAGGACTTCTTTGATCTCGTTTAATGACTTTCGGCCGAAATTTTTAGTTTTCAACATCTCCGGCTCAGTTTTACTGACCAATTGATAAATTTTATGTATATCCGCATTTTTCAAGCAATTTGCACTGCGCACGGAAAGCTCGAGTTCCTCAACACTGCGGTATAGATTGTCATTAAACTGGGGCGTTTGGCGTTCTTCAGTATCTGTATCCGGTTTCGGTTCAAGCTGTTCATCAAAATTAATAAAGAGCGTCATCTGTTCTTTGAGTATTTTGGCAGCATAGGCAATGGCATCTTCCGGCGCAACGCTCCCGTCTGTCCAGATTTCCATAGTAAGTTTGTCATAATCTGTACGCTGGCCGATACGGGCATTTCCCACTGTAAAGTTGACGCGTTTGATGGGTGAAAATACGGCATCGATGGGTATGGAGCCTGCAGGATCATCCTCATCTTTATTTGCTTCAGCTAGAGCGTAGCCTTTGCCGACTTTAACTTTCATTTCCATCTTCAAGCTTGCTTTTTCCGAAAGCGTGGCGATGAGCTGCTTCTTATTGAGAACTTCGCAGTGCCCATCATCGCTGATAATATCTCCAGCTGTTACCGGACCTTCACCGCTCGCATCGATGCGCACTGTTCTGGCTTCAGGATCTGTAACTTTAAAGCGCACCTGCTTTAAATTCAGAATAATCTCGGAAACATCTTCAAGAACTCCCGGGATAGCACTAAATTCATGCATCACAGCATCAAATTTAACCGATACGATAGCAGCACCGTATAAGGAAGAAAGAATTATTCTCCTTAAGCTGTTGCCGATGGTAATTCCAAATCCTCTTTCAAGGGGTTCGCAAACAAATTTGCAATAGGATGGATTGCTGGTTACTTGAACTTTTTCTGGCGTCATCAACTCCTGCCAGTTCATATACATAAGTTCATCAGACGGCATTTTTTGATCTCCTGATTATTTCAGGTTTTGATATTCTGACCACAATTTGCGGTCACTCTGCCCTGGTTGTAATTGCATGTGTGATGCAGTAGAAATTACACTATTTAGAGTAAAGCTCGACAACGAGTTGTTCCTGGATCGGCATCGTAAGATCCTCACGAATCGGAAAATTCTTCACCATTCCCTTCATGTTGTCTTTTTCAAGATCAAGCCACTGGGGAACTCCCCTGCGAACGACTGCATCAAGGGAATCTTGAAGTGCCTGAATCTTTTTGCTTTTCTCCCGTATTTCTATTGTATCACCAATTTTAACGACGAAAGACGGTATATCGACACGTTTACCATTGACCAATAAGTGCCGATGACGAACAAATTGCCGGGCCTGGGCACGCGAGCTGGCAAAACCAAGCCGATAGACGACATTGTCCAATCGTCGTTCCAGCATCACAAGCAGGTTTGTACCGGTAATTCCTTTCTGACGTTCCGCTTTATTGAAAAACAGATGAAACTGTTTTTCAGAAAGCCCGTACATTCGTTTTACTTTTTGTTTTTCTCGCAGCTGGACACCGTAATCCGATGGCTTTCTGCCCCGACGCTCTCCGTGTTGGCCCGGTGGATATGCCCGGCGGTCAAAGGCACATTTATCCGAATAACAGCGATCACCTTTAAGAAAAAGCTTTAGATTTTCCCGTCGGCATTGCCGACAAACGGAATCCGTATATCTTGCCAAGTTTTCCTCCCTGTTCTCAGTTAATTAGTTGACTGGCTGATTTGTTGATTGGTTGTAATGAATAGGTTCCAAACATCTTATTAAATTATCTAATGAATGAAAAATTTATGTAGTCAACTTTTCTACCAGTCAACCAATCATCTAATTTATACTCTGCGTCTTTTAGGTGGTCGGCAACCATTGTGAGGAATGGGGGTGACATCCTTGATCGTTACCACGCTAAATCCGGTGGACTGCAATGCTCTCAATGCAGATTCCCGTCCCGGACCGGGTCCTTTGACATATACTTCCACACTTCGCATGCCATGTTCCATAGCCTTTTTTGCAGCATCCTGAGCCGCGAGTTGTGCAGCAAAAGGCGTGCTTTTGCGCGACCCTTTAAATCCCTGAACGCCTGCGCTTGACCAGGCAATGACATTTCCCACCGTATCGGTTATAGTGACAATGGTGTTGTTAAAAGTCGACTGAATGTGAACAACCCCATTGGCAACATTTTTTTTAACTGTCTTTTTAGTACGGGTTCTTTTCGCCATCTATACGCCTCTCAAAACTAACAATTTTCTATTAAGGAATTCTGTCAAACTTACAATTATGATTCCAAAAATAACGGAGCGAACGGCTGACGGCGGACCACAGATCGTTTCGGCTCAGTCGGTATCAAATTTCACTTATTTCTTCTTAATTCCGCCTTTCTTTTTGACAGCTGACCGTTTCGGCCCCTTGCGCGTGCGTGCGTTAGTACTTGTCCGCTGCCCCCTGACGGGTAAAGATTTCCGATGTCGGAGCCCCCGGTAGCATCCCAGATCCATTAATCGTTTGATATTCATGGATATTTGGGTACGGAGTTCTCCTTCAACCTTATAGTCGCTATCGATGACCTTGCGGATATCGTTGATTTGTTCTTCGGTCAAATCATCGGTATTGGTATTCGGATCTATGTTGAGCCGGGAAAGAATGCTTTGAGAGGTAGTTCTACCGATCCCGTAAATATAGGTCATACCGATTTCAATCCGTTTTTTTCTGGGTAAGTCAACCCCCGCAATTCTTGCCAAACCGTATCCTCCTCTATCCTTGTCTCTGTTTGTGTCGTTTATTTTCGCAAATAACCCGCACAACCCCTTTTCTTTTAACGACTATACATTTGGGGCACATTTTTTTTACTGATGCTCTAACTTTCATGTAAACCATTCCCTTTTATCAATTGAATATTTTAGATTGGATATTCAATATTCAATACCGATCCCCATTACTTTGACCGGTATGTAATTCTTCCACGAGAAAGATCGTAGGGTGAAAGCTCAACCGTCACGGTATCACCCGGCAGGATTTTGATAAAATGCATGCGCATTTTTCCTGAAATATGCGCAAGCACCCGGTGCTTGTTTTCCAACTCAACTTTGAACATGGCATTCGGTAGGGTTTCGAGTACGACACCCTCTACTTTTATTGCCTCCTCTTTAGCCATTCGCTGCTCCTGTCTCGTTTCTTCAAATCGAATTACCATCAAATCCGGCCGTGATGGCATTGTGTTCATATGATATGATATAATTGCTTTCTCAGTTCTACTTTGTCACGTTATCCTATCAGTATATTTTAATTGCTCTATACCAGTCTGTTACAGCAAGGATCGGAAGCAAAGTTAAATACGCCGAAGTAGAGCTAGTATCGTCCCTTCATCTTACCGCCACTTTTTTTCAAAAAGCCTTCATAATGTCGGCTGAGCATGTGAGATTCCATCTGAGCGACAGTATCGATCGCCACTCCAACCACAATGAGAAGGGCTGTGCCGCCAAAATAGAATGGAACGTTGAACCTCGTAATAAGAATCGATGGCAGTACGCAGACTGCCGAAACATAGATAGCACCACCGAGGGTTATACGGGTTAACACCTTATCAATATAATCGGCGGTCCGTTTGCCGGGACGAATCCCGGGAATATACCCGCCGGCTTTTTTCATATTGTCGGCGACATCGACAGGATTAAAAGTAACAGCGGTATAAAAATAGCAGAAGAAAAAGATAAATGCGACGAACAATAACTCATATACGACATTGCCCGGCCGCATGGCGGCTGTGACAGTTTGGATCCATTCAACCTTAACAAAGCTACCGATGGTCGCTGGAAACATAATAATAGAAGAAGCGAAAATCGGCGGAATAACACCGGAGGTATTTATCTTTAAGGGCAGATGGGTACTTTGGCCGCCATACATTCTGCGGCCGACCACCCGTTTGGCATATTGCACCGGGATGCGACGCTGCCCCTGTTCGACAAATATGATCAACCCGATAACTGCAACCATCAAGACGAGTATAATCAAAATCGCAAATATTCCCATCTCCCCGGTGGAAAGAAGACGCACGCTGTTGACAATGGCCCCCGGCAATCCGGTGACAATACCGGCAAAGATTATCAGCGAAATACCGTTACCAACGCCTCGTTCGGTGATCTGCTCGCCCAACCACATAATGAAGGCCGTACCTGCCGTCAGGGTAATGACGGTCAGCAACCGAAACCCCCAACCCGCCATCAATACTACTGGAGCACCGCCGGGAGAGGTCATACTTTCCAATCCCACACTGATACCGAAACCCTGGATAATACTCAAAACCACCGTGCCGTACCGGGTGTACTGGGTAATTTTTTTCCGTCCCTGTTCGCCTTCCTTTTTTAATTGTTCAAGATGGGGGATAACTACCGTTAGAAGCTGCAGAATAATGGAGGCGCTGATATAGGGCATAATACCGAGCGCAAACACGGACAGCCTCTGGAAAGCACCGCCGGAAAACATATTGAATATTCCGAATATCGTGCCTTCGGCTTGTGCAAAAAAAGAAGATAGCGCAACGCTGTCAATTCCCGGGACCGGGACGTGAACGCCGATGCGATAGACTATCAGAAGCCCCAGGGTGAATAGGATTCTTTTTTTTAGTTCGGGTATTTTAAATATGTTCTGAAACCCGCCGCCGATCATTATATAACCTCTACTTTACCACCAGCCGCTTCAACTTTCTCTCTGGCGCTTTTGCTGATTTTGTTTATTTTAATATCCAGCGCATAGTCTATTTCACCGTGTCCCAGAAGTTTGATCCCGTCTCTTTTACCACTCAACAATCCTGCCTGAACCAGCGCCGCCTCATCCACGACACTCCCTTTGTCAAATCGCTTTAGATCCCGAATGTTAATCACGGCAATGTTTTTCCTGAATATGTTGGCAAACCCGCGTTTGGGCAAACGGCGGTGCAGCGGCATCTGACCGCCTTCATAACCGGGTCTTACCCCGCCGCCGGAACGAGAGTTGTACCCCTTTGTTCCTCGGCCGGCGGTTTTCCCGGTACCCGATCCCACACCCCGCCCTAAGCGGCTTGGGGCTTTGCGAGATCCTTTCGCGGGTGATAATTCATTTAACTTCATCAGTCTTCTCCTCAGCTTTTACCAAATGCGAAACGACATTGATCATCCCTCGAGTGGAAGGTGTATCCTGAAGCTCGACGGTCTTGTTTAATTTGGTCAATCCCATGCCTCTCAGGACTTTACGATGCTTTTCAGGTCGTCCAATCATACTTTTTACAAGTGTAATTTTTAGCATTGCGGCCATCAAATATATCCTTTCTACAAATCCTCAACACTGATTCCGCGCCGCGCGGCAACCTGGTCGCGGCTTTCAAGCTGTTGGAGACCGGCAATGGTTGCCTTTACCAGGTTGTGGGGATTATGAGATCCGAGACACTTGGTTAGAATGTTTTGAACACCGACAGCCTCGAGCACTGCCCGCACGGCACCTCCGGCAATCACACCGGTACCTTGGGCGGCAGGTTTCAGCAAAACCCTGCCGGCACCAAAACGCCCGATTACTTCGTACGGTATGGTGCCCTCAATAAGTGGCACGTTTACCATGCTCTTTTTCGCTTTTTCGACACCTTTGCGTATGGCTTCCGGCACCTCGCCGGCTTTGCCGAGTCCAAAACCAACCGCACCACCACCATCACCGACGACAACAATGGCACTAAAACTGAATCTGCGACCACCCTTGACGACCTTGGCTACCCGATTGATATGAACCACTTTGTCAATTAATTGAATTTCATCTATATCCTGCTTAAACAAGAACCTGCCTCCTTCATTCTCTGAAAAAGATTAGAGCGATCAACATGCGGTATTAAAAAATCAACCCGGCTTTGCGGGCCCCTTTTGAAAGAGATTCGACTCGCCCATGATATAAAAAACCATTACGATCAAATACGACTTCCTTGATACCCTGATTCAGCGCGCGCTCGCCGATCAGTTTGCCGATAAAATTTGCTGCTGCCACCTTGTTTTTAAATTTAGGGGCGTCTTTTGCCTGTTGATCTACGGTGGATGCTGCAGCCAGTGTGCGTCCGGCTGTATCATCTATGATTTGGGCATATATATGTCTTGCACTGCGAAACACACTGAGCCTTGGTCGCTGGGTTGTTCCGTGGATTTTTTTTCTGATTCTTTTTTTCCGCTTTAGACGAGCCTGTTGTCTTATGTTCATTGACCCCATTTGTATATTTCTCCCCGACAAATGACTAAGAACGAATGACGAATTATGGATGTCGCTCTCCGAGGCGTAGGCGCTACAACCCCTACGAGCCGGAGGCTTTGCTCCGCTATTATAAAATTTAAGATCGAAAAATTCCTTAATTAGTCATTCGTCATTCATCATTTGTCATTCTATTTAGTTCCGGTCTTGCCGGCCTTTCTTTGAATATGTTCCTCGGCATACTTAATGCCCTTGCCCTTATAAGGTTCAGGCGGTCGAATTCGCCGAATGGCCGCCGCTGCAAGACCGATTTTTTGTTTGTCGATTCCGATCAGTTTAATATTGTTGTTTTTGGCGACGGTTGCCGTAATTCCCTCCGGCAGGTCATAAGCTACGGGATTTGAATAGCCGACATTAAAAATAATTTTCGCGCCGCTCAGTTCAGCACGATAGCCGATGCCGTTAACTTCCAGATTACGCTCAAATCCCTGGGTCACACCGGTAATCATGTTGGCCACCAGACTGCGGGTAAGTCCCTGCAATGCCCGGCTGCGCCTGTCTGCAGTCACCATGGTGACATTCATGACACCGTCTTCAATCTTCAAATCAATGGCAGGATGGATGGATCGGCTCAGTTTGCCTTTTTCACCTTCGACTGTCAGCGACCTGTTCGCATATGTAATTTTGGTTTTATCCGGTATCGGTAGCGGTTCTTTTCCTACTCGAGACATTTGCTGTTCTCCTGGATATAGCTGAATAGCAGCAATGGTGCAAAAATGCTGAATCCGCTTTTATAAAGTCATCCCGTTTTTATTCCTAAATCTTCATTGGTCGTAATTTGGGATTTCAGATTGCGGCTTTTGGATTTATGGAATCGCTACGCTCTATCAATTTATAATAGACAGAATTCCTTAATTCTAAAATCCGAAATCCAAAATCTAAGATCTATTTGTTACACCCAACATGTAGCGGAACAAAAATAAGTTTAATGAAAATCATCAATTTTCACCATTACACCCCTCTACCAGACATGGCAGAGAATCTCACCACCGGCGTTCATTTGACGCGCCTTTTTATCGGTCATGACTCCCTGTGAAGTGGATAAAACTGCAATGCCCATACCGTTGAAAACCGGCTTTATCTCTTTGGATTTTACGTAAACCCGCCGGCTGGGCTTGCTGATACGCTTGAGGCCGTAAATCACATTGGATTGTCCCGGACCATATTTGAGATAAAGTCGCAAAATACCCTGCTTGCCGTCTTTGAGGAATTTGTAGTTGCGGATGTATCCTTCAGCCTTTAAAATTTTTGCCAACTCGATTTTTAAAGTCGATCCCGGAACATCCACGCTGTTAAATTTCGCCTTGGCCGCATTACGTATGCGGGTTAACATATCGGCTATTGGATCACTAATCGCCATTGTTTTCTCCTTAAGTTTCACTCCAGGTCATCATTTTACGTAGACCATCTGCCGGAAGCCAGCTGCCGGCGACCAGTAGTAGCCAACAACCAGTGACAAGCTGCCAGCAGCCAGTTACCAGCTAGATTTTACCACTCCGGGCAGTTTGCCCTGGGATGCAAACATACGAAAGCAGATCCGACATACGCCGAACTTTCTCAAATAACCTCTGGGTCGGCCACAAACCTGGCATCTGTTATAGACTCTTACTTTAAATTTAGGTTTTCGCATCGCTTTTATTCTAAGCGCTTTTTTTGCCAAATCGTCCCCCTATTGAATAAAAAATTGAAGATTGAACATACAGATTTGATAGGGTTGTATCATTTAATTCCGGAAGGGCATCCCCAACAACCGAAGAAGCTCTTTTCCCACTTCATCATTTTGGGCTGATGTCACAACACTTATGTTAAGTCCCTTGATTCTGTCAATTTTATCATAATCTATCTCGGGGAATATAATGTGTTCTTTGATCCCCAAAGAATAATTGCCGCGACCATCGAAGGCTTTACCCGATATACCCCTGAAGTCGCGAACTCGGGGGAGAGCGACATTCACCAACTTATAGAAAAAGTCGTACATGCGATTACGCCGTAAGGTCACCATGCACCCGATGGGCATTCCTTCCCTTAGTTTAAAAGCGGCAATTGACTTTTTAGCCCGTGTTATCACCGGATGCTGACCTGCAATGATTTGAAGCTCTTCGGCCGCCGTGTCCAGCAACTTGATATTTTGAATCGCCTCTCCCAGCCCCATGTTCAAGACAACTTTTTTCAGTCTGGGAACCTGCATGATGTTTTTAAATTTAAACGTTTCGATCAGCTTCGGAACCGCTTCTTTTTCGTAAAACTCTTTTAGTTGTGACATTCTGATCCTCCGGCACACATGTCTATGTATCCAGCGCTTCGTTGC
>Ga0316189_10006693_pt1 | contig 10966 bp, 11 predicted proteins | sample LowCovwburrow_MG_FD_204930 | JGI IMG/M metagenome (GOLD analysis project Ga0316189, IMG submission 204930) | Coastal sediment microbial communities from Maine, United States - Lowes Cove worm burrow | ecosystem: Environmental > Aquatic > Marine > Coastal > Sediment | place: USA: Maine... | reverse complement strand
CTGGGTCTTGGCTGGACTTCAACCGTGATTGGCTTGCTGAATACGCGTACGGGTCGCCCGCCAGCACCGAAGGGACTGTTCCTCAGGAACCGCTGCATAAGCCTGTCCTGGGGTAACGGACCGCCGGGCTGCCGCTGACCGGTATTCACCTGCCCATTGAAAGACGCCGGTGGAATACGCAGTTCGCCGCTTTTTTCCGGTGAGATGACATAGCGGCGTTCGACCACCTGGTAGCGGCGATTGTTGCGGGTGACGGTATAGCGCCTGTCGTCGCCCAGTTGACGGATAAGCGCACCGCGCAGTTGTGGTGGCGCCAGGTTGCCGCTTACGAGTGTGTCGTCATGATAGAGGCGCAGGGTATAGGGGATCTGCTGCTGCACGTAGGCGTTGGCCCCGGCATCGGCCTCAGCCTCCAGGAACAGCTGCTCTGACTGCTGTGCGCTGGGCTGTTCAGGGGTATCGGTCACCTCCAGTTCAAGTGCCTTGGTCTGTGCTGTACCGACCTGGATAGGCGGAATACGCAACTTGCCCGTTTGCAGCGGTCCGAGCTGCACGGTCCAGCTGGTGCGGTTGGAGCTGCGGCCGTTACTGAAACTGAACTGCGTGCTTGTGCCCGTACCCAGTACCCTGAAATCCTTGTTCAGCGGGGAGAGGTCGGGCTCGCCGGACGATGCGCCGGTACTTTCGATCACGAGGGTGACCGGATCTCCCACGTAGACCTTGTCGCGGTCCAGATGGGCGCGTACCTCGGCCGACGCCGGCTTTGCGAAAAGCAAGGCGCAAAAAACGCATAACAGGGCGCCAGTTCGAACGCGCGTAACGGGTCTGTTTTGTAGCGTCTTTCTGATTGTCAAAACCATGCTGTCCTCACCATTGCTGGTGGCCGCTGATGTCGCTGCGCCCGGCCCGTTGCCGGTACTGGTAGAGAAACTTGCGCCGCAGCAATCCGCCCGGGTCATCCGGTATACGCCGCAGCCACTGCTGGGCGGCCATTTTCTCCTCATCGTTCAAGGCTTCGGCCTCGGATCTTGGCTCAGGGCTTTTTGGTCGTGCCTGCCGGTCTGTCGGCGGGGGGCGTTCGGCGGTTTGCTGGTCGATGTGCCCTTGTCCGTCGTCCGCAGGCGCCTTCGGCTGCGATGCATTCTGCCCGGTCTCCGAATGTTGATCATCCTTCTGCTTGTCAAGTTGCCGATTGGCCTCGGCAAACTGGTTTTCGGCGTTGTTCTGTGCGCCCGTCTGCGGATCCGATGCCTGCATTTGTTCTGACTGCGCAGAATTTTCGTGGTTCTCGCTGCTGTCTGAGTCCGACTGTGCGTTCTGGTCCTGTTGAGCGGAATCGCCCTGGCCCGAGGATGCCTGCTGCTGTTGGGACGACTGTTCCTGGGCGTCCTGCTGTTCGGAATCATCCTGGTTGGCGGAGGCCTGATCCTGCTGCGATGATTGTTCCTGGTCATTCTGTTGATCGGGAGATTCCTGCTCTTGAGACTGTTGATTCAGCAGTTCCTCGACAGCCGCCTTGTTAGCCAGTGCGTCCTCCATGCCCGGTTGCAGTTCGAGCGCCCGATCATAGGCCTCGATTGCCTCTTTGTATCTACTGAGGTTGGCGAGCGCATTGCCACGGTTGTAGGCTGCATCCGCGCCTGGTGCCTGCGTGAAATCTTGCAGGGCATTTTCAAAATCGCCTTTCCTATAGAGCGCACTGCCACGTCGCGCAGGGTCTTCAGCGAGTTGGGCTGCCCGTTCGTAGTCGCCGCTGTCGAGCGCCGCTGCTGCCTGCTGCTCATTGCGCTGCCAGAGCTGGTCCCAGCCCAGGGCCATGGCCGGTTCCGGTGGAACCAGGGTGCCGGCACACAAAGCGATGCCGAGTATCCAGCCGCGTCGAAACGCGAGCGCCGCCACCGGCAGCAGCAACACAACGAGCAAGGGCCCCTGTTCCTTCCACTTTTGCGCCTGAAGGTCTTCTGAACGAATACTGTCATTACCGGTGGTATCGGTTTCGAGCAGGTAATCGAGATCGCTCTGGTCGCCCCGCAGGCTGGTGTAACGTCCACCACCATCCCTGGCTATCGAGGCGAGTGCAGTTTCCTCCAGCCCGGGGACCAGCGGTTTGCCGGACTCGTCGCGCAGTGTTCCACCGCGTCCATCGGGCAGTGGTGCGCCGTCCGGTGTGCCGATACCGAGTACGGAGACATCGAATCCGGACGCGTTCAGCTGCGAGGCCGCTGCGTTCGCCCTGTCACCCTGGACCCCATCGGCAAGCAGGATCACCTGGCCACCCTTTACGCCGGCCTGTTGGAGCAGCTCTTGTGCCTTGAGCAGCCCCAGATCCACACGGCTGCCCTGAGACGGCATGATGGACGGGTGCAGGGCCTTGAGCTGGGCACGGATGGTATCGGCATCGCGGGTCAGCGGTGAGACCGTGAAGGCATCGCCGGCGAATACGACAAGACCCGTCTGACCTTCAGCATCCTGCGACAGGATGTCTTCGACCTTGAAGCGTGCGCGCACCAGGCGGGAGGGCTTGAGATCGGGGACCAACATGGAGCGCGAAAGATCGAGCACGATGACACGCGAGGTGCTGGTCTGAAGCAGTGGCTGTGGTTGTTGCTCCCAGGTCGGGTCTGCCAGTGCCAGTACCGCGAGCAGCCAGCCGATCGACAGCAGCCACAGAGGCATTTTCGAGCGGTGGGTTTTCTGATCGTCCAGCAATAGTGGCAGCAGCTGTGCGTCCACGAGTTTGCGCCAGGGGGTACTGGCATTCACCCGGCGGGCGATCAACCAAAGCACGGCGGTGAGCGGCAACAGGGCCAGCAGCCACAGCGGTTGGAGGAAGTGAAAATTCTCCAGCATCTCAGTCACTGCTCCCGGCCGATCCCCAATGCTGGCCTGCTACGGCAGGGAGGCCAATCAGGAGGCTGAGCAGCAGGGCGAGGGTCAGTGGCCAGGCATACATCTCCTCCACCAGACGGTAGCTCTGTTCGTCTTCAGATACCGGCTCGATTTCATCCAGCAGCGTGTAGATCTGTTGCAGGCTGCGGGTGTCGCGCGCCCGGAAGTAACGCCCGCCGGTCTTTTGCGCAATGGCCTCCAGCGTGGCCTCGTCGAGTTCGCTGCCCGCACTGAGCAGCAGGCGGAACGGACCCTGTATGTGTTCGTCGGCGCCGACCCCGATGGTATAGATGCGAACACCTTCGCTGGCGGCCAGATCTGCCGCCTTCAGGGGGTCGACACTGCCGGCCGTGTTGGTGCCGTCTGTGAGCAGGATCAGTACCCGATTCTTCTCCGGTTGTCCCTGCAGGCGTTTTACCGCCAGACCGATGGCATCGCCGATGGCGGTCGATTTGCCGGCCAGTCCGATGACTGCCTCGTTTAACAGGATCTGCAGGGTGCGGCGGTCGAATGTCAGTGGGGTCTGCAGATAGGCCTGGTCGCCGAACAGAATCAGACCAAGCCGGTCACCTTCACGTTGCTCGACGAATCCTCCGGCGACCAGCTTTACCGCTGTGAGGCGTGTGACAGGCCGCCGGTTGACCACCATATCTTCCGTCTGCATCGAACCGGAGATGTCGACCGCCAGCATCAGACTGCGTCCGCTGACCGGGAGGTGGAGGGTTTCACCTATCCACTGTGGGCGGGCCGCCGCGAGCACCAGTAAAATCCAGGTCAGGGCAGCCAGTGTCAGGCGCAGGCGTGAGGGGCGGAGGGTTGGACTGCGCCCATCCTGTCGGAAGGCGCTGAAAAAGGGGAAGCGCAATGCGGCCTCGGGTGCCGAGTTTGCTCGGGGCAGCAGGCGTGCCGCGAGCAAGGGAAGGGGCAGTGCGGCGAAAACCCATGGCCAGGCGAACTCGAGGCTCACCTCAGTTTCCCGTATTTCGTTTGATCCACTGCCGGACCAAAGCTGTCAGGGCGCCACTGTCGATCTCGTCGGGCAGTTCGCGCATGTAAGGGCCCTGCGAGAGCACACTGCCGGGTCCCTGTGAAAACTGGCCATCACCGCCGGAACTGTCGAGAAAGCGCAACCAGTCCTGTCCGGTCAGCGAGGCGATTTCCCGGCGCGGGAAACGCATCAGCGCGAGGCGCCTTGTGAGGTGTGACAATTGAGCAACAAACTCGGGTGTGGCCCCGTCCATGGATGACTGTTCCATCTGCTCGAGCAACGCCAAGATGCGCCTGCGCTGCAACTGGATTTTAAGGTGTCGCCAGCCCAGCATGCCGCCCCAGACGGCCAGTCCCAGTATCACGGCGGCCAACAGCCACCAGCCGGGTGCCGGTGGCCAGAAATCAGGTGTCCCGGGCAGGTGGATGTCACGCAGTTGCAGACCGGTCTGTGTGGGCGTGTTCATGCGCGCCCCCCGTGCGCTGCCGGCCGCTGCCGGCGGCTGGCGAATCGAAGCTGCAGCGCCTTGACCACGTTATCCGTGGTGGAAAGCTGCAACAGTGGAATGCCCCTCTTGAGCATGAGCTGCAGCAAGTGCTGCTGCCGCCCGTCGAAAAACTCGCGGTAATGCTGCCGCCCTGCAAGGGAGCCGGTATCCAGCATCCCCAGTGCGTGGCCATCGGTCACACTGTAGCGGCCCGGTGGCGGGGCAGTCTTTTCGATCGGGTCCGTGATCTGCATGGCGACGACATCATTGTGTTGACGCAGACGAAGGAGGTCATTCCCGCTGTCCTCACTCAGGGTTGAAAAATCGCTGAGACAAAACACCAGGCTGCCGGGCCGTACAATTCGGCGCAGCCTGACCAAGGCCTCGCCCAGCCCGTCGGCGTGTGTGGGCGCCGCCAGGGCGTTGACCGGATTACTCTGCTCGACGATGGCATGGATCAGCTGTAATACGCCGCGATGCCGGCCAAGAGGTTTCAGTTCGTGGTGACCGCCATTGAACAACAGCGCGCCGATACGGTCGCCCTGCGCGGCGGCCGCCCAGGCCAGAAGCGTTGCTGCGCGTGCCGCGATAACCGATTTCAAGGCCCCGCGTGTGGCAAAAAAAAGGCTGGGACTCAGGTCGATCAGAAAGATCACCGGCCGCTCGCGCTCCTCCTGGAACAGTTTGGTGTGTGGCCGGCCGGCGCGCGCGGTGACCCGCCAGTCCATGTTGCGGATATCGTCGCCCGGCTGGTAGGCACGTGATTCCTGATAGTCCATGCCGCGGCCGCGAAAACGCGACTGGTGATTGCCGGCCAGCTGCGCGCGCGCCGGTTGTGCGCGCATCAGATCCAGGCTGCCCGCATAACGCTGTAGGTCGAGAAGTTGTTTCAGGGTCACCTGGGTTGCGGGATTGAGGCGCGGCTCAGCGGGTCCGTTTGTCACCCCTCTGCGCATCGGCAAGCGCCAGCGATCGAGCAGTCCGGACATGGTCAGGCAACCGGGATCAGTTTCAACAGCTCGTGGACGAAATCGTCCGGTCTCAGGCCCTCCGCCTCGGCCTCGAACGAAAGCAGGACCCGGTGTCTGAGGACGTCGTAGGCGATGGCCTGTACGTCCTCCGGCGAGACATAGTCGCGGCCGTACAGCCAGGCGTGCGCGCGGGCACAACGGTCCAACGCAATCGTGGCACGTGGGCTGGCACCGTAGTTGACCAGGCGTGCGAGATCCTGTCGATAAGGCGCCGGGTCACGGGTCGCCAGCACCAGCTGGATCAGATATTCCTCGACGGGTTCGGCCATGTGCAGGGCCAGGATCTCGTTCTGTGCGGCAAATATCAGATCGCGGCTGATCGTGGCAACCGGCTTGCTGCTCTCCCGGTAGGAGGCCGCGGCCTGGCGACGTGCCAGATGCAGGATGCTGCGTTCGGCACCGGCCGAGGGGTAGTCGATCCGTACGTGCATCAGGAAGCGGTCGAGTTGGGCCTCCGGCAGGGGATAGGTGCCTTCCTGTTCGATCGGGTTCTGCGTTGCCATTACCAGGAACGGGCGTGGCAGTGGATAGGTGGTGCGGCCGACCGTTATCTGGCGCTCACCCATGGCCTCGAGCAAGGCCGATTGGACCTTGGCCGGGGCACGGTTGATCTCATCGGCGAGGATGAGGTTGTGGAACAGAGGGCCCTGCTGGAAATGAAAATCACCGGTCTCGGGGCGGTAGATGTCCGTCCCGGTTAGGTCGCCGGGCAAAAGGTCGGGCGTGAACTGCAGCCGGTGGAAGTCACCTTCGATCAACGAAGACAGCTCCTTGATGGCCGTGGTCTTTGCCAGTCCGGGTGCACCCTCGACCAGAAGGTGCCCATCAGCGAGGAGGGAGATCAACAACCGATCCAGCAGCCCGTGCTGACCGATGATCTTCTCTCCGAGATTGCGTCGGGCATCGGCGAATGCCGATTGCGCTGCGCTGGCGTTATTGTCATCTGCTGGTTTTGCCGTCTGGGTGCTCAAATCGTCAGTGTCCCCTGCGTCTGTTGTTCTTTGTCCGATTTCGCGACTCGCGTTCATGAGGTCCATCCGCCGCGTCTAAGACAAGTCGAAGGTGGTGTTGGTTCCAGGTGCCGTCGCCGGAGTCTTGGCGACAGGCTTTGGCTTGTGGGCTGGCCCACAGGGAGCGGCGCTCTGTGAATAACCGAATTTCCCGCATGGCCCACTAGCAGTCTTGTTCAAAACGACTGGATGGGTGTGCGGCTTTAAGGCCATTTGGATTGCAGTAATTCAATCAACGCGGCCCGGGCCGCTGAATCAACAGGCGTGTCGAAGCCGATGTCCGGGGGACCAGGCCAACCTGGGTCTTCGAAGTCGATCCCGTGGAACCGTTGGGTTTCCGGATATCGTGGCAGGACATGGAAGTGCACATCGGGGTCGACCATCATCAACATCAGGTAATTGAGCTTGGCGTAGCCGAAACTCAGGCTGAGGGCGGTTTCCATCCCGGCCGTGACCTGGTGCAACTCGGCGAAGGCCTCGCCAGAGAGCTGGCCGAAACTCTGTACCGGCTCCTTGCAGATGGCCACAAGCGAGCCAAGCGTGGCCTGCTTGGGCCTCAGTTGCACCGACCAACAGGGGTACTCCCGGACCAGGGTGTCTGGATAGCCGAACGTCTCCATGGTCTGATTCATGCCACACCTCCTCGAAACTGCAGCGCTTTGTCGCTGCGATCGTCATTCCAGGCTGGCAACACCCGAGCGAGCCGCCGAGTCTGGGCATGACTGTCTGATGATTTTGCCGAATGCAGTATAAACCCCCTTTCCCGGGGATCATCAGCCCGGGTATGTACTTTCCGGCAGCCCCGTCTTGTGGCCGGGCATGATGAGTGTGTGGACCGTCTGGCAGTTACGGCTTGTAACACAAGCCCCCTGACACGGACTGCAATCGTAGAAACTCAAGGAGGTCTCTGATGAAGTGTTTACGCATGATTGTGCTGCCCGTTGTTACAACAGGTTTTCTGGGTTGCTCGACACCGAAAGAAAAGGCGTACGAGTTGCAAGAGTAAGTCCACAAAGAAAGGCTGGAACTCGTTGATGAATACAAGGCCTGCATAGAGGACGCGGGCGACGATAAAGCGAAGGCTGAGTCGTGCGTGCAATATCTCAAAGCGGCCGACGCCCTGAAATAAGACTTGGGCCCATCCCAGCCATGTGCGGGTGCAAAAATCATCGCTCGATGATGTCAGGCTCATCGTTACCGCATGCATTGACTCGGGTGGATCGGCAGACGGGAATCTGACCAGTCAGGCCTCGCAGAACGGGTTTGCGGCTTTTTGGGTCTGGGAAAAAGAGCAGTTGCGCAGCCTATAATTGCCAACAGGGTTACAGAATTTTTTTCATAACATCCGAAAAGGTGGGGCCCACCATGGATCTGGTCCGATTGGAAGATCACCTGAAGCTGAATATTCCGGAGATTGACTCTCAGCATGAGACATTGATCGGGCTGGTCAACCAGCTCCACGAATCCATGCTCCAGGGGGCAGGCGGATCAACCCTGGACGGACTTCTGTCGCAGCTGCTCGAGCAAACCCGTAGCCACTGTGCTTACGAAGAAGCGTTGATGTTGCAGTTTGGCTATCCCAGATATGAGGCGCACAAATCCGAACACAGCAAGCTCATTCAGCGCCTGGTGGACCTTATGGAGCGGTATCAGAAGGGTGAGTTACTTTTCTCATTTGCGGTCGTGGTTGAACTCAAGGGCTGGGCTACGGTTCATATCGAGAAGTCCGACAAGCTGCTGGGTGTGTTTCTGAACGGTCGGCAGGGAGTCGATGCAGCGACGGATTAGACCTTTAAAATGGGTTTAATTGGATGTGCGGCGTCTGGTGGAATCCCCGCTTGGCCCAAGCTGTGATCAGAAAGCTCATCAGCGGCGGACAGACGGGTGCAGACAGCTGCATCATCCGCGTTGGAAGTCGGCTGGGTATTCCGATAGGCGGCCTGGTTCCCAGGGGCTGGCAGACCGAACAGGGGACGAATCCCGCACTCCGGGAATTCGGATTCACAGAATCCAGCTGCAGCGATTACGCGGCGCGGACTCGTAAGAACGTCGAAAACAGTGACGCTACGCTGATTTTCGCAAACCGTGTTGATTCCGATGGCACGGCGTTGACGGTCGATCACGCCGAGAAGATTGGCAGGCCGTTCCTTGTGGTGGATCCTTTTGACCCAACAGCTGTGGAGACGATTGCATCGTGGCTGCAGGCGACGCACCCGCAAGTACTCAACGTAGCCGGTAATCGCGAAAGCGTGGCGCCGGGGATCGCCGAGCAGAGCGAGCAGGTCTTGCACGCAGTGCTGAGTCGTTAAGCCATAGCCGGCGCGTCTTGGCTGCCTGGTCGGCGTCCTCTTATCTGCACTGCCCCGACCCAGGCCGAATTTTTCTGTTTCGAGTCGGCAGGGTCAGTCGCACAAGGATTCCTGAGACAGGCAGATCGTCAGCTTGCGCATCAGGATCTTAGACATGTTCCGCCACAGCAGGATCTGCGTGTCTTTGTTCAGATGGGCTATGCCTTCGTGAGTGATCTCGACCAGTTTGACCTTGCCATCGGCGATCATGCTGACCGCGCGAGTACTTCCAGGGGCAACCAGGCCCTGGATACCGGTCACCGAGCCTTTGTTATAGATCATGTGCCGAAATGGTGAGCGCAGGCTGGAACGTTTCAGCATGAGTTTGCCGGAATGAATCAGCCAGCCGCGGTCTGCAATATCGCCCTTCTTGTAAACCCGCTCGCCACTCTTCTTGGTCACGATCGTGGGGTTCAAATGGAGAATCGCTTCTTCCAATTGCTCAGGGCTAAATTCCGCAAAAAGTTTGGATGCGCCCAGAATGGTGACGAGCTCGTTAGACATTTGTGATTCTCCCAGAAATAGATTTGTCATCCCGCTGAGGGCAGTGACTACCTGGATAGTATGCACATCCGGGATCTTGTTGGTATCCGGGTTTCTATGCAGGCCAGGGCACTGCTCCTAGGCATTGCCGCCTGTTTTCCCGAGAATCAGCGGGATACGAGGGAAATCAAGCGCTTGCCGCGTCTCAGCTTGATCCGGTAGATCTTGTCGTCGGCCGCCTCGCGCAGTTGTTCCAGGGTCTTTGTGCGCGAACGATTGATCTGAAACAGTACGTCGCCCTCGCGCAGGCCGTTTTGCCAGGCCTGGCTGTCTTCTTCGACCGGGCCGACTGCAATGCCCCGGTTGATGCCGAGACTGGATTCGTCGACCACCTCCCCGAGCAGCGCACCACGGAACTGGCGGCTGATCTGACTGCCTTTGACGAAATGCTCGAACGGATCTGCGATGCGTGCATTCAGGCGCTTTTTCTTGCCATCGCGGATGACCTGCAGAACCACACGGTCGCCGACACGCAACAGTGCCAGCTGAGTTTTTACGTCGGTGTCATCGTTGATCAGCTGGTCATTCAGGCGAACAATCAGGTCACCCACGCGCAGCCCGGAGCGGGCCGCGGCAGAACCGGACTTTACCCCGCTGACCACTGCACCCCGGCTGTCCGGTGCCAGTTCCAGTGCCCGTGCCAGGTCCGGCGTCAGGTTCTGCAGGGTGACCCCAAAGGTGCCACGATGCACACCGCCATGGTCGACGATCTGGCGCCTGATCGCCTGGACCATGTTGACCGGGATCGCGAACCCGATCCCCACATTGCCACCGCTGGGCGCGAGGATCGCGGTATTGATGCCGATCAGTTGGCCACGCAGATTGATCAGCGGACCGCCCGAGTTACCGGGATTGATAGAGGCGTCGGTCTGGATGAAGTCCTCGTAACCCTCGATTCCCAGGCCGCTGCGCCCCAGTGCGCTGACGATCCCGGAGGTGACGGTCTGGCTGAGTCCAAAGGGGTTGCCGATGGCCACGACGAAGTCACCGACTCGTAGCCGGTCCGAGTCGCCCAGGGGGATGGCACTCAGATTCTCGGCAGGGATCTGTATCAGGGCGACATCCGTATCGGGGTCGCTGCCGAGCAGTTCCGCCGTCAGTTCACGGCCGTCATTCAGGGTGACGCGGATTTCGCTCGCCTTTTCGATTACATGGTGGTTGGTCAGGACGTGGCCGCGCCTGGCGTCGACAATGACCCCCGAGCCGAGACTCTGGCTGTGCTTTTTCCGGCGCTCAAGCGGCCGCTCGAAGAACCAGCGAAAGAAAGGGTCGCGCAGCAGCGGGTGATCTTCGGTACGCACTGCGCTGACGGTGGAGATATTCACCACCGCCGGGGTGGCCTTCTCCAGCATCGGTGCAAGACTGGGCAGTGTTTCGCCGTTCACGGCCGCTGGCAGCGCGGCGACAACAGCCCCGTTGGCGAAGGCCAGGAAAAAGATCAGCAGTGTGGCTTTGGCGGTGCACATGGTGTTCAGGTTCCCGGACTGTTTGCACGAAAACAGATCAGACGAGTCATCGTAACCCCGGCGACCTATCAGACCGGAATTCTCCGACAGGTTTTACTACTACTGCCGGAAAGTGCTGAACAGGGCGGCCCCGACAGCAATGCTGCCGGGGCCTGCCGACCTGACTGCTTGTCAGGCGACTTTGCTCTCGATCAGATTGTCGCT
>Ga0316189_10006692_pt1 | contig 10967 bp, 7 predicted proteins | sample LowCovwburrow_MG_FD_204930 | JGI IMG/M metagenome (GOLD analysis project Ga0316189, IMG submission 204930) | Coastal sediment microbial communities from Maine, United States - Lowes Cove worm burrow | ecosystem: Environmental > Aquatic > Marine > Coastal > Sediment | place: USA: Maine... | reverse complement strand
CCTGCTATAAACAATAGCAAAGGTTCCGCAGGCACTTTTTTGTCTAAAACTTCCATAGAAAACATAGATGGATCTATACCAGATACAGACCAAGCTTCGTAAGAGTGGAAAGCAGCCATAGGTACACCAATAAAGTTTACTAAATCGTTACCAGAGAATGCTAATGCTAAACCAAAAGTTCCTACTGCAATCACAACAAGTAATATTGTTTTTTTTGTTATGGCTTGAAAAGCAAAAGAAACACCTAACCATAAAACGAAACTACTAAGAATAATAAAAATTTCATTTCCTTCAATAAGACCTTTAAGGTCTTTATAATATGGAGTTCCTTTTAATCCTTTTAAAAATATAAAATATGTAATAGCTGTTAAACAAACTGCACCAAATATAGCTCCAAAGTTTTTAATTTTTGTTTCATATTGAAAAGTAAATATTAAACGTGAAACCCATTGCACTAGCGCTCCTACTGTAAAAGCTATAAATACAGACATTAAAATACCTCTAATAATTTCAATAGCTTTTTTAGTATTTATGTAATTTCCTAAATCTGCGAAAGTTTGAGAGTCTGAAGCACTAATTTTTATTAAAGACATAACTACTGCTGCCCCTAATAAATTAAATACAATAGAAACTGTTGTAGATGTAGGTAAACCAAGTGTATTAAAGAAGTCTAATAGTAAAATATCAGTAATCATTACGGCCATAAAAATGTACATAATGTCTTCAAAACTAAACATTGCTGGCACGAAAATCCCTTTTCGAGCAACTTCCATCATTCCACTAGAAAATACAGCACCAATAAAAATACCCAAACTAGCTACAATCATAATTGTTCTTAAAGAAATAGCCTTAGAACCAATTGCCGAGTTTAAGAAGTTTATAGCATCGTTGCTTACTCCTACAACAATATCAGCTACTGCTAATACTGTAATGGCAATCAACATATATAAATAAATATTATCCATAATTTTTAATTAAAATAAGTTTACAAATATCATTATACTTTTTTATTATAATGTTACCTAATTGTTATGTTTTAAAAATGAATATCGAATCCTAGTCTAAACGTAATATTATCTTCGTTTCCATCAACAGATGAATAGCTTATATCGCTTTGTACCTTTAATTTATGACCCACAACAAATTTATTAAACCCTAGTGTATATTGTCTTTCTGGATCTCTATTAGTTATAGACTCATAGTTGGTAGCTGTAAAACGCCCTACAACTTCGTAATTAGTTTTAAATAAATAGCCAGCTTGTAAGTTTAAAGCGTTACCTGTTAAAACAATATCGCCAGTTGGAGTAACACCATCTAATTCTGTAGCAATCTCATTGTCGGCAGTACGTTTTGCATATTCAGCCATAAAAGATAAACCATTGTGTTTATACATAGCGTCTACAAAAACGGTAGTTTGATCTGTTTCGTAAATAGAGCCATCTGTTCTAATCATATAATCGCCAGCAAACCCTCTTTCTCTAACGGCATCTTGGTTATAGTTATATGTAAAACCAGCCATTAATTTTGGTTTGGTTTCGCGCTTTAAATCAGATTGACTATAATCGCCTTTAGATTTAAAGGTTCCAAAAGGTAAAAATTCTAAACGTGCGGTATATTGTAATCCACCTTCATTGCCTTCAGTTACGTTACGACCTTCACCTTGCGAAATTGCAAATTTTTCGCGCATTAAAAAATCACCACCTAAGTTTGTTTTGTGGCGCAATTGAATTCCTAAATCACGATCAATATTAAAGCGGCTGTTTAATAAAGAACGATCAATTAATTGAAGATTTGCCGAAGAAACTACACGTTCTACGTTACCAGGAAGTTTTGTTTGTCCTGCCCATAATTCCCAGTTTTTAGCAAAATTCCACATAATAACGGCGTCCAATATAATACGTGGTGTATTTCTATTAAAATCGCTAGCACCTGAAACATCTCTGTTAGATAAACCTAACTCAATTTTGTATTTTAATTTTGGGCTATAAGCAAAACCACCAAATTTTAAACGTGCACGACGTACAATAAAATTGTGATCTGGACTACTATATTGATTTCCATCATGATTCCAAGAAGACATAGAGCGAACTTGAAAACGAGGTGCGAATTTGATACTGAATGAACTGTCTTTTGCTACAAAGTTAATTAAGCCTTTTCCAAAAGAAGTGTCACTTATTTCTTGAGCACTAAGCGAATTAAAAGCTATTAAAGCAATAGCTACGAGGGTGATTTTAAATTTCATTGTATTATTAGTTTTTGTCGCTGCAAATAACTAAAACCAATGTTAACTTAATGTTTCCAAATGATTAATTTTAGAACAAAAAAGACTGCCTTGGCCTAAGGCAGCCTCATTAGAAATCATGATAATGTAAGTCGACAAAAACTAATAGATTATATGAAATACTAATTGTTTTGTCTTAAGACATTACAAATATCTAAGTTTAAGTTGATTTGAATGTAACCTCTATATTAAGTAATTATTAATTTCCAATGTTAAATCTTCACACATCTTTTAATGTTAAAATGCTTATTTGTAGATAGTTGTAATTTCAATGTTAACTTAATGTTAAGAGCGTGTTGTTTAAATGTTACGCAATTTGTATATTTGAATAATAATGTTAAAACCCCCATAATTATGAAGAAGCTATTATTTGTTTTTGCTTTTTTAATTACTGTGGTTTCTTTTGCTCAGCAAGAGAGAGAATTAAAACTTAATAAGGACACCAATTTAATTGATGTTGTTTATTATCATGACAATGGTGTTGTAAGCCAAACAGGTTCTTACACAGCAGATGGTAAATTACAAGGTGTTTGGTTAAGCTTTAACACAGAAGGCAAGAAAACAGTTTCTGCAAATTATGATAATGGAAAAAAAGTCGGCAAATGGATTTATTGGATTGACGGAGCTAAAAAAGAAGTCAATTATGAAAATAATGTCGCTTCGTTGTAGTTTTATAGCAAAGTGAAAAAACAAAAAAAGCATCCTGATTTCTCAGGATGCTTTTTTTATGAATATTTGTTGTGTAATTAACTAGTTTCCTATTGTCCAGCTTGCTCCCCAAGTTGCATAATCAGTACCAGTAGCGTTCCCAATACCTGTTAAGAAATCTGCATCAGCAAAAGTATCACCAGTATCATTTTTTAATTGAACTGTTACATCAGTAAAGGTTACATTAGCTGCATCTAAGTCTCCGTTAATAACGCCCGTTCCAGTTGGGTTATCGCTATCAGAACCAGCATCGCCATCTAAATCAAATCCTTCTGCAAAACCTTCAATTAATATATTGTTAAATATACCTTGCGTACCAGCTCTTAATCTTATAGCTTCGTTTCCAGTAGAAGAACCTAATCCTACAATAGTAACATCTGAAACCGTTGGTTTAGACCAGAATTTCGGATTAGATAAGTTTCCTATATCTGTGTTATAACCATCACATTCAAAACCTTTATCGTGATCTGCTCCATGTTTAACATAAGCGTTCGTTACCTTTCCAGTAAAACCTTCAGTCCAGTCAATAGAATCATCCTGACAGTTAATTACAACGGCATGATTTACTTCTACATTCCCTCCAAAAAATTCGATACCGTCATCAGCACCTTCGTAAGCTTGGATGTAATCTACTGTTGTTCCAGCACCTACACCATAAAAAGAGAATCCGTTGTTTTCAGAAGAACCATCAGCAGCACCTCCTGAATATTCTACACGTACATAACGAAGAATTCCTGAACTATCAGAAGTTTCAGTTCCACCATATGGTAAGCTTCCTATTTCAGAAGTAGATGTTGCACTACCTGTAACAGAGTTAATTGGTGCTTTTCCTAATATAATTAAACCACCCCAATCACCAGCAGATGGATTTGATGCACCAGAAGTCATAACGATTGGGTTAGTAGCTGTACCATTAGCAATAATGCTTGCACCTTGTGAGATGGCAATATAAACATCTGCACCAGTTGCTACTGCTTTAATGGTTACACCCTCACCTATAACTAAATTAGCACCTTCAGACATGATTACGGGTCCGGTTATTGTATATGTTTTGTTAGCATCTAATACTAAATCTGACGAGTATTCTGCTGCATTAATAGCAATTTCATCATCAGTACTTCCAGTACCACCACCGTTATTTGTATTGTTAATTACGCTGTTATCAGTAATGTTAATAGCGGCAGTGTCATCTGTTGAGCAAGAGTTAAAAAGCAATGCCGTAATTGCTAATCCTAATAATAAATTGTTTTTCATCGTTTTTAAGTTTATTTTTTTAGTAATTTTTAATCGTTTTATTTAAAATTTATATTTTAATTGTAATCCTAAGTTCATTCCTTTTTTATAATCAGATACATCTTTTCCGTTGGGCGATGTAACCACTATATCGCCTTGTGTTGTTTCTCTTATGTATGTTATGCTTGGGTCTAACAGATTTTTTGCAGCGAAGTTGATTTCGAATTTTTCACCTATTTTATTTTTTAAAATGAAATCTAAAGTTGGTACTCCTTTTTCAATAACATTTCCTAATTGTCCTGATCCTAATGCATCAATTCTATCTGAAAAATAAGAGAACGCTAATGTCGCCATAGGTTTGTAGTTTTCAAATGTTGATGGCGAGTAGCTAACATCTGCGTTAACAATTAGGGGAGAAGCACCTTGTAATTCTTCTTTGTTTTTAACAAAACTTACGTTAAAGTTACTTCCAACGATATCACTATACAAATCTTGTTCAGTAACCATGTAAGTAGCATTTACACCAAAAGAAAGTTCTGGTTCATCATTTTCATTTACAATGATGTTCTTTCTAACTTCAACTTCAACACCATAAATCTGTGCTTTGTCTCCAGTTCTAAAAAAACGTTGTGTACCAGTGGCATCAAAAGCAACAACTTGATTGATAGGGTCTTCAATTTGTTTGTAAAAGGCTCCGATAGATAATAATTCGGATTTAGTTACAAACCATTCATATTTCAAATCAAGGTTTAAAATTTTAGAGTATGAAACATCTTTTACATTGGTATAGTTAACCCCTTCTTTATGACCTAATAAATCTGGATTACCACCAATACGTTGAGATACACTTTCGTACACAAAAGGAGCAACTTCTTTAAATTCTGGTAAGGATATGGTTTGGCTTGCAGAAAAACGTAAGTTTTGGTCGTCGTTTAAGGCATATTTTAAACTTAAACTTGGCAAAAATAATACATCTGATGCGCTAATATTATCATTCCCATTAACTCCAAGGTTAATCACATCGTATTCAATATATTGATCAAAAGATTCTACTCTTAAACCAGGTACCATAAGCCATTTTTCACCAAAATTAATTTCAGCATTAAAATAACCTGCATAAATATCTAACTTGCCTTTATACGTGTTTTCATCTAAACCTGGTCTGTTTGTATTACTAAGACCTGGGTAGGGTTTAATGACTTTAATTTCGTAAGTCCCTTTATTACTTGTTAGATTTAAATTTTCTAAAGTGAAGAAGCTATTTAAATCGTTAACATCTGCTATACCGCTATTATCAATAATATCGTAACCGTATCTTACATTGTTAAAGCGACGCTCTTTTGATCTGGCATTATAACCAAAATTTAGTTTGATGTTTTCTGTTGCTCTATAGGATAAGTTTAATCGTCCGTTTAATTCTTCATCTTGAATATCTTGAAAATAGCGTTGGTTATCAAAATCTACATTACTGTAAAATATAGGGTTTGTATTTGGGTCGTTATCTAGAGCGAATTGATAGTTTTCGTAACTTAAACGTTTTCTATCTGGTTCATGCGCATTAACAAAGTTATGCCCAAAGCCCCAGTCCATATCAATTTTGTCAAATTTATGTGTTCCAATAAGTTGGTTTACATAAATTAGGTTTTCATTAAATTGAATGTTTTGTTGGAAGAAACCTTCATCTGTATTCGCAATAGCATCTCTATTACGTCCTTTTCCATCAATACCAAAATAACCAACTTTATCAGATGAGCTGTTTACAAATAAGGAATTAAACTTTATAGTATTACTGCTATCTATTCTATAAATAATAGATGCCATGGCAGTCGTTGTTGTGCCATATTCAAATTCTTCAGATTCCTCAAAAGCTTTTTTCTCAACGTTTGTATAATCTACGTTAGACCCTTTTCTGTATTGAAAATCATTTTCGAAAGATCCTGTTCCGTAAAAACTAAGTTTTGAACCATTATCAAAAGTGAATGATTTTCCAAAAGACCCTCCAAAACTAGTATTTACAGGAGCTCCTGCATCAACAGGGTCAAAACCATGTGATAAAATGACAGCAAAAGGGTCATGCGCATATCTATTATAGAAACCGAAATGACCAGTACCTTCACTTCTAACAAAATCTTTACCAACAGCATTGGTGTTGATTGAAGATCCAACTCCAAAATTAAAAAAGCCATTCCCTTTATAGTCTTTTGAAGAGATATCTACATTACCAGCGGCAAAATCGCCATAAAATTTTGACGAATATGCTTTACTTATAGATACGTTTTCAATAACATCAGATGAGAATAAATCAAGATCAATATTTTTCTTGCTTACATCATTTGATGGTAATGATAAACCATTCATAGTTGTGTTTAAGTATCTATCACCTAAACCACGCACATAAACATTACTAGAACCTTCTTGTTTAGAAACTCCAGAGATTTTAGCAACTGCTCCTGCAGCATTACTAACCCCTTTTCTTTCTAATTCTACTGCTCCAATACTTTGTTTAATTTCAACCGCTTTCTTTTGGTCTAATAATAAAGCGGTTTCACTTTCTCTTTTAGTTGTTGTTGTAATAACAACTTCGTCAAGAGAAGCTGCACTGGCATTCATAACTACATTAACTTCTGTGGTTTTTCCAGCTATAATATTAGCATTGATTTCTTGAGTTTCGTAACCAACAAAACTAAAAATTAGTGTATAAGTTCCTGGTTCAATATTTTCAAAACTGTATAGACCATCAAAGTCTGAAGTTGTACCAGTTGTTGTTCCTTTAATTAAAATATTAGCAAAAGCAAGTGGTTCGTCATTATATTCTTTATCTGTAAGCTTCCCAGCTATAGAACCTGTGTTCTGAGCGAATGACATTGTTGTTACAGATAGAATGAATAAAAGTATAAATTGTTTCATTAGTTTTTCTTGTAATTTCTTGGTGCAAAGAAACCACCATATTGTAAATAGAGTGTTACCATAGGATTAAAGAACCGTAATAAAAGTGTTAGGTTAATGTTATGTTTTTGAGGTTATTTTTTTAATGCATTACATTTAGTTAACATTAAAAGAATACTAAAAGGATTCTTTACAAGAATAAATATTTTCAAAAAATAAAGAAGGCAACTTTCGTTGATTGAAAGTTGCCTTCTTTTAAAAGAATTTTATGTATAATTTTAATTAGTTGAAATAGAAGATGTTTCTTCTTTATCAGCATTTGCTGAAAGTGTTAACATTAAATCATCTAGAGAAATTGTACTTGCTCTTAAATGTAATTTAATAGTTGTTGCTTTGTTTGAAATTACTTTGGCTTCATAGTTTTTGGTTTCGTAACCAATAAAACTTGATACCAATGTATATGTGCCTTCTGCTAAATTTTCAAATTTGAAAACCCCATTTTCATCAGACATAACTTCTGCACCAGTTTCTTTAATTGAAGCTTTTGCCATAATTAGAGGCTCATCGTTAGACTCAAAATCTAACAAACTTCCACTTATTGTGCCCGTATTTTGAGCAAAAGTAAAAGCAGATATAAAAAAAGCAATGGTAACTATAATTTGTTTCATTATTTAATACTTAATTACACTGCAAATAAAACACATCTGTATATTAAAGATGTTACGAAAAGATTAAACAACCATGATTAAAATGTTACCTTAATGTTAAGTACTTTTTTATTTAAATTTTTGCCATGAATTGGAAATAGCTACTATCCTTAAAACGCTTTGGCGACACCAATAAACGCATAAGAAAAGAACAAGACGAAACCCGTTTGGGCTTTGAGGTAGATTATGATCGAATTATATTTTCGTCAGAGTTTAGAAGTCTACAAGATAAAACCCAAGTCATTCCATTATCGAAAACCGATTTTGTGCATACACGCTTAACCCATAGTTTAGAAGTAAGCATTGTTGGACGCTCTTTAGGAAGACGCGTGGGTCAAAAATTATTAGAAAAGCACCCGCATTTACAAAATGTTCATGGTTATCAAGCCAACGATTTTGGAGCTATAGTTGCAGCAGCAGCATTAGCGCACGATATTGGAAATCCACCTTTTGGTCACTCAGGAGAAAAAGCCATTGGCGAGTTTTTTAAAACAGGAAACGGACTGAATTTTAAAAACCACTTAACACCAAAAGAAAATCAAGATTTATGCGATTTTGAAGGAAACGCCAACGGCTTTAAAATTTTAACCGAAAGTAGAGCAGCGAGAAACGGCGGTTTACGGTTGAGCTATGCTACACTTGGTGCGTTTACAAAATATCCAAAAGAATCACTTCCCAAGAAACCAACTAACCATATAGCTGATAAAAAGTACGATTTTTTCAAAGTGAAAAAAGAAGATTTTTTGAAGTTGCTAACGAACTCGGATTGTTAAAAAGAAGTAAAACCGATGTTAGTTTCTCACGTCATCCCTTAGCCCTTTTAGTTGAAGCTGCCGATGATATTTGCTACACCATCAACGATTTTGAAGATGGTATTAACTTAGGCTTAATTCAAGAGGAATTTGCATTGGAGTATCTTTCAAAAATAATTAGGGAAACCATCAAACCCAAAAATTATTATGCGCCCTAAATGTTAACTTATTTATTAGGCTTTGCAATGTTAAATATTTACAAAAAATAAATTTTCAACATGTTGATTTTCAATTAATTAAAGTCTTAACATTAAACTCATAATTACAATAATAACGTAGCTACTTTATAAGCCTACCCCAATTTTTGAAATAAAAAAATCGCCTAAATAATTTTAAGCGATTTTTTTTGTTATATAACTTGTTTTTTTATAACATAGCTACTTTTCCAGTATGCAAATTGTACACACCACCAACAATAACTATCTGGTTGTTATTTTCCATCTCTTTTAATATGGGGCTTTTTTCACGAATACGTTGCATGGTCAACTTTACATTATTTTCAACTGTTTTTGCTACAAAAGCGTTATTCGATGAATTTAATTCACCATCAACCTCATCGCTACTTTTTTTAACTGCTGGTAAAATATTAGCTAGCATATCTGTGATATTACCTAATTCTACACCGTCGCAAGCTGCTTTTACAGCGCCACAATGTTCATGACCTAACACTAAAATTAGCTTACTTCCTGCTACTTTACAAGAGTACTCTAAACTCCCTAATATGTCTACGTTTTCAAAATTTCCTGCTACACGAGCTACGAAAATATCGCCAATAGCTTGATCTAAAACTGTTTCTACAGGCACACGAGAATCTATACATGATAATACTACAGCTTTAGGAAATTGCCCACTAACTGTTTGCGAAACTAATGCAGAATTGTCTACAGCTTGTGCTTTATTGTTTATAAACCTTTGATTTCCTTCTAATAAATCTTCTAAAACACTAGAAGGTGTTAATGCGTCTTGTACTCCTTTTGTTATTGCTACGTTTTTCATTTTTTATATTTTTAAAATTCATCTTTAATGTTTTGTTTTATCCATTTTAAACAGTCTTCAAAAGTTTCGAATATATGTTCTTCTGGTATAAAATCGGGTATAATATCAATACGTTCCATCATATAACGTGGTTGGGGTAGTAAATCTACAAACAAGAAATCTACGCCATTTTTTCTTAAATCTAGCAGCATATCTTCTAAGGCGTATAAGCCAGATTGATCCATATACTGCATGCGTCCTAGTCTTAAAATAACCGTTTTTGCTGTGTTAGGAATTTGTTTGGTTAAAGCTTGAAAATCACTTGTAGAACCAAAAAATAGTGGACCTTTTATATGCTTAATAAATACTTCTTCTTTTAAGCTTACTGGGAAGTCGGACTCATCGTCCCAAGCTTCTTCTTGTAAAGCTTTAACACCACTTCGCTCAGCGGTTAAATCACCTATTTTTTTCATAAACATTAATGACGCTATTACTAAACCAATACCAACAGCATAGACTAAATTCCAAAATGTTGATAATATTAGAACAGTTAACATTATTACAACTTCCATACTAAACTTAACAGGACCAATTTTTACATCTTTTGGCAAATTAGGTATGGCTTTTAAACCTTTATAATCCATTACTCCAATACCAACAGTTACTAAAATTCCAGCTAGTACTGCCGCAGGAATTTTTGATGCAATAGGCCCTAATCCTAGTAAAATAATGAAAAGTAAAACACCTGCAATCATTCCAGAAAGTTTAGTTTTTCCTCCTGAGGTAATATTAACAACGGTACGTATAGTTGCTCCAGCACCAGGAATTCCGCCAAAAACGGCAGCAATACTGTTACCAATACCTTGACCTACCAACTCTTTATTTGGTTTGTGTTTGGTTTTGGTCATGTTATCTGCCACAACACTGGTTAACAAGGAATCTATAGCTCCTAAAAGCGATAAAGTTAGTGCTGTAAAAATATACGGCGTAACACTACTTAACTTAAACGCAGTAAAAATTTCTAGATTAGGAAGTGGAAGACCGCTTGGTATTTCTTCAATAGGCCTATAATTTAAGCCAAAGCCTACTGCAATTCCAGACATTATAATTAATGCTACTAGTGTACTTGGAATAGCTTTGGTAATACGCTTAAAACCATAAATAATAAAAATTGTCCCTAAAGCTAAAAGTAGCTCTAACCAATTAATATTTTGAATGGCTCGAGGAATCGCTTTAATGGCGCCTAAAGCTCCTGAAGCTTCTTTAGCTGCGAGTGTTTGCGATTCTTTTAAGATTGCTTCTTGGGAAACCTCCCCAGCTCTGGCTATGGTTTCTTTAAAATCTTCGAGAACCAAAATACCCTCT
>Ga0316189_10006691_pt1 | contig 10968 bp, 23 predicted proteins | sample LowCovwburrow_MG_FD_204930 | JGI IMG/M metagenome (GOLD analysis project Ga0316189, IMG submission 204930) | Coastal sediment microbial communities from Maine, United States - Lowes Cove worm burrow | ecosystem: Environmental > Aquatic > Marine > Coastal > Sediment | place: USA: Maine... | reverse complement strand
TGTTCATCACCCAGCGTTAAGTGTACTTTACGCCCTCTTGAGTGGCCGCTATAGTTCGGTTTATCTGGATGGGTAGCTGTACAAACTAGATAACTCTTTTTATTACTATGTATCTTGAAAACATTCTCATACTTGCGCCACCCTGCAGTAGTCCTATATAAACCGTTTTTAGTTCTTAGTTTACGTTCTTGTTCAAATAAGTAATCCCAAGCCATATTTAGTAGATAACAAACAATACGCCCTAAGCGAGAGGCGACCAACTGACTAAGGAGAACACCCCCCGCTTAAGGTTTACTTTTAGAAAATGAAATGTGTTTTGTCAGTTGGTTTTTCATTAATTCAATGTATAGTAAGTTGTTTGTTTAGTCAAATAAAAAGCCACCTATAAAATAGATGGCTCTTTAAGTAGCTTATCAATTGGCGTTGTCAAAGCTACTTCATGATATCAACTTTCAAATTGGGAAGCAAAGAATCCCTAGAAAATAGTGGGTTGTACTTACACAGATGAAAAACAGAAAAATCACCTTAAACTAATCAGAACTAATGCCAATACCCAAGTATAAGCATTTAGTGGGGTAGTAGTTTAATGGCAAAACGCGCGTCTCCAAAACATGAAATGCCAGTTCGCGAATCCCGTCCGCCTTATTAAAGGCTTTTATTTAGTTTAATATTACTAGTATTTACTAAGCGGAGTAGCATGATATATTGCCGGTCAGAAGTATACACCAGTTGCTTGCATTTTAATAAGATCACATGTATAATTTACTGTTTACTAAACAATATATGGAGACATTTGGAGAAGTGATTTATCACTACAGAAACGAAAAAGGTTACACGCTAAGAAAATTTGCAGAACTTATAGGTAAATCTCCTTCGTTTATATCATTACTAGAAAACAATAAGAACATTAGTTCAGCTTCGGAAGAGACGATTACTGAAATGGCAAGAGTTCTGAGCTTGCCAGCTGATAAGCTACTTAACCTAGCTATGAAGGTGCCTGAGAAGGATCTTATTGATCTCAAAGGTGTTGCACTTGCATTTTTTAGAGAAGAGAAGTGAAGTGAGTATCAGTTAATGTATTCATAACAGCAAAACATTCATCACCAGATCTCTCTATAGTGATTAATGCTTCGTGATAATCGTTATCCAGTATCGCTTTATGTGCAGGTGACTCTTCCCACAACTCCATAATAAACCTTAAATCACAAGTATTTCCTTGGTATAAATTCTCCCCTAACTTCACATCCACTATACGGCTACCCTTCACCCTACAACTATAGTCACAATCCCCGATACTATGGGACCACTCCCCAGCTTTTAATGAAGACATTTTAGATTGATTAAATTGAAGTAATAGATTATCAGGGTAAACAGCTATAACCATAAATACTGTAGCCACCATAGTAGCTAGCATTGTTATGAAGATTAGTACTATATTTGTTTTCATGACTTTGTTGTAAAAAGTAATAAGTGGGGCAGATAGTATAGTTACTTACTTATTACTTCATAGAAGTATCTGCCCCGTAGTGATTATACTATATATTTATTCAATATAAATGTATTTGTAAGTAAAAATATGATAAAAAGTGCTTGACACACAGATAGCATCAGTTATATATTAACGCAGTTACTTAACTTATTACAACAAAAATATGCCAGACTTATCAGATTTCGTAATTGATAACTCATCGCAAGTTGACGACTTACTAGCTGAGTTAGCTGAGATTGAACAACTCTCAGACGAACTTAGAGATGAGACTTATAAGTATAAGCGCCAGTTATCCACTAATAAACTATGAAAATTATACTTAAACCAACCTCTAGCCGCCGTAATACTTATCGGGTTTTTGCTAGAACCAGCGACTTTAATGTTGATGAAGAGATTGGCAAAGCCCATAGCCGTGACAGCGGACTTCGTAATGGTGAAATTGACGTATACTTAAAAGATAAATCTACTATTGAAGCACTGCAATATGAATATAATAAACAGAAATACGATAAGAAAGCTCGTCAGGATCCCCAGAATGGTGACGAGCCAGTATAAACACGCTAGTGGGAAGGGCACCAGGCGTAAGCGTCTTTCTAGAGCGATACAGAACGTTTTACATGATATTAAACAAAGACAATGACCAATAAAAAAACAACTGAAACATTTGACTCTGTACTATCACATATACAACGTAAACTAAAGGCACCTAAGAATCAGCTGAATAAGTTTGGTGGGTATAGTTATAGGAGTTGTGAGGATATAGTAGAGGCAGTTAAACCATTACTCTCACCAGGTGCATTTATTAATATATCTGATGAAATTGTAGTAGTCGGCGATAGATACTATGTAAAAGCAACTGCTACATTCAGGTATGAGGGCAAAAGTGTTAGCAGTGTTGCATTCGCACGTGAGCCTTTAACTAAGAAGGGTATGGATGAAAGCCAACTCACTGGGTCTACCAGCAGTTATGCACGTAAGTATGCGCTAAATGGGCTGCTAGCGATTGATGACGGTAAAGATGCTGATACTGCTGATAACAGGCAGACAACTGAAACTGCCAAGACTACTAAGAAGGATGACGGTAAGCCATGGTTTAATGAACCTGAACTTATAAAATTCAAAGCAGCACTGGAGGCTGGCAATAATGTCACCTTGAAAGATGCTAAGGAGAAGTACAAGGTTAGTAAGAAGATGGCTAAATCAATACAAGATGCAATTGATGACTACCAAGATACTAATATAGAAATAGATAACGAAGCAATTGCAGATATTATTGTATGAAAGTAAAACATTTCGGCAAAGTAGAAAACGGTAAACTGGTTCTAGATAATAAGGGCCGGTTTACCGATGATATCAGAAGCCGTGAAGGAAAACGTGTTTTCCTCACAGTAAGTGATAATAAACGCGATAGAAGCAGTAACCAGAACAGGTATTACTGGGGGGTAGTTATTCAATTGATATGTGAGCATACAGGACATACACCTGATGAAGTACATAATATTGTAAAAACGATAATTCTGCCTCCTATCTCTAAAACTATTGAAAGCAAGACGTATGAATATAGCCCTAGCACAACATCGCTGAATACTACAGAGTTTGAAAACTACCTCGAACAAGTTAGGGAGTGGGCGTTACGGCTGCTAGGTCTGAATATTCCACTACCAAACGAGGTAGATATTTAACTTTTAAAAAGAGATCATGAAGAAGACAACGATACTCACCTAGAGGTGGATGCGGCAGGTCAGGCACTCCTATGGTACCTTGAGAATTAATTATTACCAAGTTGAATCATGAACTTAGAAAGAGAAGACGTATTATTCAACGGTAGTTTTTACCTGTTCTCTTTGGGAGAGGAAGCATTCAAGATTGATGAACTAGCCTATCTAGACAAACAAAGGAGAGGAGTGCATTTACCTTTCAACAAGACACTGAAAACAAACCAACCATATGAATATATTATCTACCTCGGTAGAAAACCAAGGATGTTTCAGATTACCTGGAAACATTTCCGCGAACTTCTACTAATAGAAGAGGAGATACAAGACTATAGGTTTAAGGCTAGAGTAGCTTAATTAATTATTACATTTAGTGAAGATGGAAACCGTTAATCATGAGAAGTTCAGAAAGTATTTGGATTTCAGCACTCCTGATAACGTATATATTATGACTGCAATGACACGTAAGAAAGATGGTTCAGACTTTAATACTGGGTCAAGTGACTATAGGCACCCACGGCTGGTTAAACGCCTAATTATCAGGAATACTAAGGATTACGATGAATGTTTTCGTGAGCTGGAGATCATAGCAGAAGCATTATGGGCCACCTTCCGTATATACATTACATTTAACCCGCGTAGCCTACGGAAAGCATACAGCCACCTTATGCAGCATACAATGAAACTACTACTAGAAAATAATACAGAGAGCTTCTACACAGAAACATCTAAGTTTGATAGTAGATTTAAAAGTTTCCTAGATAAGGACAGTGGTAAGGCGAAGACAAAGTACCACATGCTAGATGTAGACTGTAAAGAAGTACCGTTTGATGTGATCAACCAACATGCCGAAGTTGTTGATGTATTTCCTACCAAGAACGGGTCACACGTACTCATAAAACCTACCAACCCTAAATCGTGGGAAGGGTTGGAGGATGTAGAATTTAAACATGACAATTTGCTATTACTTAAATATAAACACTTCTCATGAAACTAGAAAAGATCGTCACATCCCCTGAGATGTCTAAAAAGCTGCATGAAGCGGGTGTGAGAATTAATACGCCATTCTGTTGGTATAAATATCCTAAGGCAAGAACTAGGTGGTATCTTGGTATGTTAGAAGAATTGCCCCTGATCGGTGAACACACCTTATCAGAGTATGGAGGTTGTTGGGAGTGTTCTGACCAAGAACAGGTAGGTGGCTATATCCCCGCCTACGATTTCGCTACTTTGTGGGGGAAGCTGCCTAGAAAAGAAGAGAGAATAGGCTACAATACAAGGTTTTTAAACTTAGGTAAGACTCCTTACCATAATGTGCTTGCCTATAGGGGCGGTCATAATAGGGTTAGGCCAACTACTTTTGAAGACGAGCCAATACAAGACCTAGCAGCTGAAGCACTCTTATGGTGTTTAAAGAACAAATATATATCATTAGACGATACAAATGAAACAGCCCAAACAACTAAAACTGCCACTCCGGTATAACTGGAAATTAGTCGTTCAACAAAAGTGCTTTTATATTGCTATGTTATTTCAAGCTGAAATACTGCTACTTATGGCACTACAAGCAGAGAGTCTCCCAATTATATTCAACCGGCTCATAAGGGTTATCAACAGAATTACAACCATAATAGTATTAATAATAGTTTTCTATATTTTCTTGTTGACAATCTATAATTGAATATATACACTAGGGTAGTTACTTATTTATTACAACATTATGAAAAAACTGCCAATCCTTTTAGTCCTTTTACTATTTATACCTATGCAGGTTACAGCCTTCAGTTTACTTGGGGAACCAGCACCACATAGAAATCGATCTGTAATACATGAGAAGCAATCAGAAGATGCCTATAAGAGATATATAGGCTCTTTGCCTAAACCATGCGAATTATGGGGTAACGCACCAGATTGGTATGTAACCGAGCTTGATAGCTATGGATTTCATTGCGATGCAAAGCGGTTACTTAATAAAGTAGCTTTTAAAGAGAGCACCTGGAGGAAGAATGTGTGCGACTATAAGTGGGGGATCCATTGTGGTACATATCAAATTGGCCCCGCAGCACGGACAGACTGTATAAATACAGGTAATAATCTTTCAGATCATCATTGCGCACTGTATCATTTACAGGTAGATGCGGTTCGAAGATTCGAGAGTATCGAGAATAATTATTCATTTTTTAAAGACGTATTATGAGCGAATTCGATAATCACGACAGATGGCCTAGCCAGTATGCAGATGCTGAGAGTCCAACATTATTAGAAGAAAAAGAGAACGAAGGTAATCTAGATGCAATTATACAGACACAGGTTTGGAAACTGATTAAGAAAGGAATTGTTACAGAGGCGGATGGGGATATGGCATATGAGTATATTAAAAGAGCTAGAGCAATTAAAGATTACGCATGGGCTATTTATCAGAGTGATATGCGTATGACAAATATTATGAACGCAGTTCTAAATAGTGAGAGTTAAAACTTTATATATTAGTAATTAGTTATGATAAATAAACTTACCAATGAACAGAGAGATAAGATTCCAGAGTATATAGAATTTTACAAAAATATTGTAAAGCAACCTACAGATGAGGTTGTAGCTAGAGATACGATAACTCAACTATGGAGTAGGATGGGATACAGTAAACCTATTATAATTGTCTCTGATAACCCTATACATGCAATATTAAAAACTTTTATATTTAGACAAACTAGAGGTAGTGAGTTGCGTAGCGAGTTGGATAGGGAGTTGGATAGGGGGTTGGATAACGAGTTGCGTAGGGAATTGGATAGGGGGTTGAGTAGGGGGTTGGATAGGGAATTGGATAGGGGGTTGAGTAGTGAGTTGCGTAGCGAGTTGCATAGGGAGTTGCGTAGGGAGTTGCGTAGCGAGTTGGATAGTGAGTTGCGTAGGGAGTTGCATGGTGAGTTGGGTATTGAGTTGGGTAATTTTAGTAATTGGTATGTGTCTACATGGTGGGTTAGCTGGTTAGGTTATTATAAGTATGCGGAGATGCTTGGTGTTAAGTTTAATATAGAAAAACTACAACTCTTTTACAATTACTTAACGAATATACAGTTCATTATTCCATATAAAAATATAGTATTTATAAGCCGTAATTTTACTAATACTACTAGAAATATTGCTGGTCAGCTACATAATGAGGAAGGGCCAGCAATTCAATTTAAAGGGTGGGGGATACATATGTTATATGGAGTAAGGATCGATAGGTGGAATTTTAAAAAGTTAATGGATGGTAGTACCACTATTAGTGATGTAATGAATATTGAGAATACTGAGGAACGATATGCAATATTACGATATAAGCCAGATTTGCTTCTTAAGACTGCAACCTTAGTCGATGAAAAAGTTAATACTATTGCTGTGAAGAAAGTCTTCTATAAGAACAAATTATATACCTTGGCAGGGAGGATAGTGCGCCATGGAGACATTATTTTTAAAGCTGATGTCGCGCCTGATATTAGTTCTCTATTTAAAGACGTAGAGGTTGAGAAACGTGAGCGTGTGAATAGGCTTTATAGTATCGACAACGAGTTATTTGATAGTACTAAGTATTTCATCCAGAAGAAATGCCCATCAACAGATAGAGTATACTATGAATGGATACCTAATGAGATAGCAGAGTTTAAAAACGCTGATCATGCAGTTGCATGGCAATGTCACCTAACTGTAGAGGAATATCAATTAGAACTAACAGCAGAAGCTTAATTTTATATTACCTACTTATTATGAAGAAAGTAAAGCAACACATAGCAGCAATAGGAGAACATACTAACCATAGTCATCGTTTCCAGACTCTTAGCAAGGAAGCGTGGCTGAAAGTTTCAGAGGAGTTAAGGCAGATCGAGATTGATGTAGCTCCTGCCGAGTTAGTCCATGAGGAACATTCTGAGGTGTTATTCCTACCAGGAGTCAAATATAAGCAATACCAGATGCGTGAAGTTGATCCTTTTACCAATGAACTAAGAGCTGTATTAGATTAGTGGAAATGAATGAGTTACTACTAGAAAATACCTGGGCGGATTACCAGGGTATACAGAAAGAACGAATGAGGCTACATGGAGCGACTGAGACCGATTTAAAAGATTGGGAGCGGGGAAATCCTATGGATTATGCACCACTTGAAGCTATTGGCGAAGAGGAACGAAATATGGTCGCAATGATTGTACACCATATATTGAATGGAGATAGAAATGAAACAATGGTGGAATTGATAGAAGCCTATGGATATATTGCAACAGAATATAATATACATTTAGTAAAGACGGAACTTAGGAAGTACTAGAAAGTTAATTTATATATTATTAAAAAACAATGTCTAAACCAAAGATAATAAAGATAGACGATCAGGAATATGTCAGAGCTGATGAAGTGAATATCGAACCAAAGACAAATATTACCTGTCTAGAAGACCTTATAGGTAGAAAAGTATTTCTTAGAACAGTAACCTTTCACTTTACAGGGAAAGTTATAGGTGTTTTTAATAACACGCTCAGATTAGAAGACGCTGCATGGATAGCTGATAGTGGCCGTTTTGCAGATGCAATTAAAACAGGGAATTTGGATGAGGTTGAACCAGTTGGCGATTGGAATGTAAACTACGACACAGTGGTCGATTGGGGCTTTTGGAACCATGATTTACCTAATGAACAAAAATAATGGCAATTATTATAAAAGTAGCCAAAAGTGGGAGCAGGAGCGAGAGTACGAGTTGGAGTGGGGGCAGGAGTGGGAGTAGGAGTAGGAGTTGGAGTTGGAGTTGGAGTACGAGTACGAGTGGGAGTGGGAGTAGGAGTGGGAGTAGGAGTAGGAGTTGGAGTTGGAGTTGGAGTACGAGTACGAGTGCGAGTGGGAGTGGGAGTAGGAGTGGGAGTAGGAGTTGGAGTAGTTAATATTAGCTAAATAATTATGATAAGACATACAGATATTTTTGGAGGTGTTGAAGATAAAATAAGAAAACTAGAAAGCATCCTCTATGAGGCCCTTGAGAACTATGAAGAGGATGACATGTATGCGACTGCGGTTGTTCAGGATGCGAGAAAGAAGATTGAAGATTTATTCCTTACAGACCTCACCCATGAGGTAGATGCGTGGGATTAATTATTAATTATTCAATATGGAGGCAATTTTTCTAGTAACCATGTGTGCTCTATTGGCTACGATGCTATATGTATATTTAGCTTACTATAAAAACGATTATGATAGGTTTGATAGGTTGTTTTGGAGAGCGTATATTGTACTAATGGTAGTAGGGATTCTTTCGAAGTTATTTATTAGTTAGTAGATTATGGAGATAAATGAAAACACAAGTGATGGGTATCACACGTTCAAAGAGTTATATGAATTCAGAAGGTTATATAATACAGGCCTTTTCAACGAATGGGCAAAACTTGGCCTATACAACGTCCATAAAAGTCGTAGACATGGTGATGGGTCAATCCCCTTCGGTGATGAAGATTGGTTCGTCGTGATGGCAGAGTTGCCAACTGGTCAAATATCGAATCACTACAATATTAAATACTGGGATGATTTCAAGGTTCCAGAAAAGGATAGATCGAACAAGTGGGATGGACATACAGCACAAGATGTAATAGAGAGGTTGCAGCAGTTAATTAAACCAACCAAATGAAACAGGAGGATAGTATTAGTTATTAATTAGTAGATTATGAAATCAGAAGATATAGTGACTAGATGCATATATTGCGATCGCGAATTATACGCTCCGAACGTGATGCCCTACAACCAGAACGAGAGTGCTTGTAACTGGTGTGGGCAGAAGAAAGATAGCAGTATTTAATCAGTTAGTAGGAAATTATGGACTACCATTTTAGGCTACGCAGGAAAACAGATGGTATGTTAATAACAGGGTCTGCATTCCGAATGAAGTATCAACAGGGCCATATCGCCTCAGTGGTTATTGATAGGAGGGTCTTGTCGCCACAACTATTTGATATTGAGGTCGGTTTAGGGGTATTCGATAAAAACGGTATAGAGTTGTTTATAGGTGACAAGGTGAAATGTGGTGTATCCACTGATCTGCTAGAGATAAAAACTTTTGGACAAGCATTGATTTTCGAGAATCGTAAGCGTAAAGACTGGGAGATTATAAGATAGCAGTATTTAATTTATATAATGGTGATTATATTTAGTAAACTATGAAATTTGAAGAGTTATTCAATGAGCCATTTCAGTTTAGTATCGACTGTAGGCACTTAGTGGTGAAACGGCTAGAAAGAGGCACGGACCTTGAAATCGAGCTAGATCTGCTTGATGCACATCGGAAGATAGCTAACTGGTTCGAAAGTTACGTACTCCAATTTCAGAAGAGCAAAAGCTTTGCTGGTGAATACTACACGCCAGTGAATAGGGGGGCGATCAAGAAAGCCGTAGTTCGACACCATGGTGGTTGGATAGATGGTGAATACTTCGGTAATGCGTGGTACCTATATAGTAATAGCAGCGAATATAGTAAGCGCGGAGCTAAGCCTGTTTGGTACATAGATGATATATGGGACTTTTTTAAGTATCCCCAATACCTAGATAGGGTAAGGAGGGGGTTATGAAATTAGTAATGACAGAGTGGCGCGAGAAGTACGACCGAGAGAGCTACGCTAGCGCGGTGGTATTCCGCCATGGTGAGAAATACTACTTGTGGCAGCTGCGTAAGGATGATGAAGGCTACTTCCATACTGGTAGATGGATGTTTAGGGCAAAGAACCTTTGTCGCCCTGTGGGAGAGGTTGAATTTAAAGAGCTCTACCCAGACGAAGACCAGCAAGCTGTAATTAGCTATTTAAAAATACAATTCAACGACCACATAGACAAAGACAAGTTAAAGTTTTTTGACGAAAGGGAATGAGTAAAGACTTATATTAACACCCAAAGATAGCAGTATTTAATTTTTAGAAGGAGGGATTATATTTAGTAAATTATTATGCACTGGACAGGTATAAAAACATTCACAATTGTAGAAAGTAAAGAGGCCGAAGTAATCTGTATACGTTGTGGGATTGCGAAGAAGCTAGTGAGGAGAGAAGGTAACCCTTTCGGATGTATAGTCTATAACCAACAAGTAGCTAAGAATCATAGATATCAAATAACCAAAGATAGCAGTAATTAATTTTTAGAAGGAGGGGTTATGACAGTAGATAAAGCTAAGAAACAGTTAACCAAGAATATCTCTCAAGAAGAAGTAGGAGCGTCTGGTTCAGTAGATCTACTATGCTTAGGTGGGAAGCCTATGGATACAGCTGATGTGAGGATGCTAATTAAAGCAGCCAAGATTGTTGGTGCTGAAGAGGAGAGGGAGAGGGGGGTGGGAATTCTTAAGGAGTCTGGTAGACAAGGGTTTAAAGACGGGATAAGCTATATGTTAAATAGGGAAGATGGCAACGATGAGGAAGCTACGAAGTTGTTTGCTAAATATCCACCGAAGCCAGTGATCGTCACTAGGGGTTCTGGTGGTAAGAATCTTTAATGGCCAAAGAGATAGCAGTATTTAATTTAGCTAGTAGAGGATTTAGTAAATATGCAAGAAATTAAAATAGGAGATAAGGTTAGATTATCTGAAACGAAGGTATATCTAAAAAGGAATTTCTACGAACAAGACGAGAAAGATGCCTGGGCTGACACTGATTTTTATGTGGTAGATATCAGTGAGAAGCCTGACACCTATATGATTGGCAATATCAGAATCGCAGATAAACCAAACTATAACAACAAAAGTAAAGCACACCCTGATGGCTG
>Ga0316189_10006690_pt1 | contig 10969 bp, 7 predicted proteins | sample LowCovwburrow_MG_FD_204930 | JGI IMG/M metagenome (GOLD analysis project Ga0316189, IMG submission 204930) | Coastal sediment microbial communities from Maine, United States - Lowes Cove worm burrow | ecosystem: Environmental > Aquatic > Marine > Coastal > Sediment | place: USA: Maine... | reverse complement strand
CCTGGTTGCTACTCATTTCCTTTACCGGCAGGTTTCCACGCAGCATGAGAAAAGGGACTTTTGAGGTAAATCCGGCACTGGGTATCAAAGCACTTGCACCTGCTTTTTCATATGCTTTTGCAATCAGAACCGCATCTTCCAGGCTTATTCCATCCGGCATACCATCGGCTTGATTCATCTTCACCAGCACCGGATAGTCCTTTCCCACTGCTTGCCTGACGGCTTTGATTACGCTGACAGGAAAACGCATCCGATTCTCGAGACTGCCGCCAAACCCATCCTTCCTCTTGTTGGTCCATGGCGAAAGAAACTGACTTAACAGGTAACCATGCCCGGAGTGAATTTCGACCGCATCAAAACCGGCGTTTTTTGACAGGACAGCAGCGTTTACAAAATCCGCGATCTTGTCTTCAATATCGGCCTTGGTCATCTCCCTGCAATAGGACGTGGTGAATGTACACCATTTGGCCGAGGCGCCCATCGGCCGCTTACCAATGACTGATCTGCTCGTAAAAAAACCGCTGTGCCCCAACTGAATGGAGGCGGCAGCACCTTCTGCGTGTATGGCACCTGTCATGACTTTCAAATCTGGCGCAATGTCTTCACGCATCCACAGCTCGTGATCAAATGCCCTGCCATCATGACTGACAGAGCAATACGCCACTGTCGTCATGGCAACACCGCCTTCGGCTACACGGCGATGATGCTCGATGAGTTCTTTCGTAACCTGCCCTCCCTGACACATACCTTCAAAACAGCCGGCCCTGATAAGCCGATTTTTCAGACTCAGGCCACCGATTTGTCCCCGCGTAAATGTTTTCTCTTCCATTTTTTCAAGTAACCTTTCAGTCGGCTTTGATACAGTGCCTGGGTCACAATACTTTGAGCAACGCAATGTGATCAATACCTGATCTCATGGTGCAAAGTCAGCTTAATAGGTTGCATGGGCTTGTTTCTGACTCAATTACTGTATATATATACAGTATGTGTTCATCAAGTTCCTCCAACGGCTATGCAGAACTGGTCTGCGCCAGCAACTTCACCTTCCTCAACGGCGCCTCACACCCGCAGGAACTGGTCGCGCGTGCTGCTGAGCTGGGTTATGACGCCATTGCCCTGACTGATGAGTGCTCGCTGGCCGGTATCGTGCGCGCTTTTGAAGAAAGCCGCCGCTGCAAGAGGAACGGGCTCGACATCAAGCTGATATGCGGCAGCCTGTTCAGGCTGGAAAACGGTTCACGGCTGGTACTGCTGGCCGAAGACAGTACCGCTTATGCGCAACTGTGTACGCTGATCACACGTGGACGGCGTAATGCACCCAAGGGCCGTTATGAATTACCGGATAAAGCCTTTGAGAAGAACCTCGGCCACTGCCTGGCCCTGTGGCTGCCGGAATCCCGGACCCACGAATCAGAAACAAACGGAGCAGAGGCCGACCGGCTAACGGCACACTGGGTGGCCTCGCATTTTCCTGGGCGCAGTTGGCTGGCAATCGCCCTCTGCCTTGGCTTTGACGATGTATCACGGTTGGCACGACTGGTTGACACGGCAGAAGCTGCAGGCTTGCCGGTAACGGCCTGTGGTGATGTGCAAATGCATAGTCGCTCACGGCGTATGCTGCACGATGTACTGGCCGCTATCCGGCATGGCTGCACACTGCCGGAACTGGGTTACCGTGCCCTGCCCTGCGGTGAGCGGCATCTGCGTAGCCGGAATCACCTGGCCAGCCTGTATCGTCATGAACTGCTGGATGAGTCGGTACGCATCGCCCAACGCTGTCACTTCAGCCTGGATCAATTACGCTACCGCTACCCGCGTGAAGTGGTACCCGAGGGCATGAGCAGCGCGGCCCATTTGCGTGACCTGACAGAAGCGGGTATCCGGCAGCGCTGGCCGGGTGGCATCAATGCAGAATTACGGCAACAGATCGAGCACGAACTGCGCCTGATCTCAGACATGCGCTACGAGTCCTACTTTCTGACGGTACACGATATTGTCCAGTTTGCCCGTAGCCAGGACATCCTCTGCCAGGGGCGTGGCTCTGCGGCCAACTCTGCGGTCTGTTACTGCCTGGGTATCACCGAGGTCGACCCGGCACGGATGAATATGCTGTTCGAACGCTTTATCTCCCGCGAACGTGATGAACCACCTGATATTGACGTTGATTTCGAACACGAACGCCGTGAGGAAGTCATCCAGTACATCTACCGGAAGTACGGCCGTGAACGGGCGGCACTGGCAGCCACCGTCATCAGCTACCGGCCACGCAGTGCCATCCGCGATGTGGGCAAAGCACTGGGCTTCAGCCCCGGGCAGGTCGACCAACTGGCCCGCAATATGTCGTGGTGGGATGAACCGGCGCGCTTTACCCAACGGCTTGCCGAACAGGGGTTTGCAGCAAATAATCTGAAAGTCCGGCAACTACTGCACCTGGTGCAGAACCTGATCGGTTTCCCGCGGCACCTTTCTCAGCACGTGGGTGGTTTCGTCATTTCTGAAAACACGCTGGCCTCACTGGTACCCGTGGAAAATGCCTCGATGGCAGACCGCACGGTCATACAGTGGGACAAGGACGATCTCGAAACCCTCGGCCTGCTCAAAGTGGACTGCCTTGCACTGGGTATGCTGACGGCCATCCACCGTTGCCTGGACCTGGTCAATGATTTTCACAACACCGACATGGGTCTTGCCGATGTACCGGCCGAAGACCCTGCAACCTACGGCATGATCCAGCAAGCCGATACCATCGGTGTCTTCCAGATCGAATCACGCGCACAAATGGCCATGCTGCCACGCTTAAAGCCTACCTGTTTCTATGACCTGGTCATCGAGGTGGCCATAGTCCGGCCCGGCCCCATACAGGGCAACATGGTTCACCCCTACCTGCAGCGGCGTCGCGGTCTGGAACCGGTTGCATATCCCTCAGACGCCCTGCGTAAGGTGCTGGAGCGCACACTGGGGGTACCGATCTTCCAGGAACAGGTCATGCAGATCGCCATGGTCGCGGCCGGTTTCAGCGGCTCGGAAGCGGATGCCTTGCGTCGCTCAATGGCTGCGTGGGCACGCCGTGGCGGGATGGAACACATGCGCACACGTTTGATCAGCGGCATGCTGGAACGGGGTTACCAGCAAAGCTTTGCGGAGCAAATATTTGATCAGATCAAGGGTTTCGGAGAATACGGTTTTCCGGAATCACATGCCGCCAGTTTCGCCTTGCTGGTTTACGTATCCGCATGGTTAAAACACCACCATCCTGCAGCTTTCACCTGCGCCCTGCTGAACTCACAACCCATGGGGTTTTACCAGCCCTCTCAACTGGTACAGGACGCCCGCCGGCATGGCGTCACAGTCTTGCCGGCGGATATCCGTTACAGCAATTGGGATTGTGCACTTGAGCGCAGCACAGATGAGACTGACAAAAAATGTAGCCCTGTTCTGCGTCTTGGCCTGCGTCTGATCAAGGGTCTAGGGCAACAAGCCGCCAACAACATTACCAGCGCCCGCAGCAATATGCCTTTTACCGGCGTACAGGACCTTTGCACCCGTGCCCGGTTAAACCGGCGCGAACTGGCCGCACTGGCAGAGGCCGCCGCACTAAAGGGAATTGCAGGCCACCGCCATCGTGCCCGCTGGGAAGTCGCGGCAGTAGAAAAACAACCCGCCGACCTGCTCCAGGGCATCACCCGTCAGGATGATGCCACCGCCATCCGGCCTGCTTCGGAAACGGACGACCTGCGAGCAGATTATGCCGCCACCGGCCTGACCCTGGGACGCCACCCCGTGGCATTGATACGTAAACTGTTACGCCAGCGCAGGGTCAGAACAGCACAACAGTTACTGAAACTGAAACACGGCAGCCACGCGCGCGCCTGCGGCCTGATCACCATGCGACAACGCCCCATGACCGCCAATGGCACCATCTTCCTGACACTGGAGGATGAGACCGGCTACGTCAACGTGGTGGTATGGCAACGCCTATGGGAGCGCCAACGCAGCATCATACTGAACTCTTCACTGATCGCCGTAGATGGCATCATGGAAAGCGATGGCGAGGTCTATCACCTGATTGCCCGGCAATTGCATGATTTTGATGAACTCGCAAAAGGATTGAAAACACGTTCGCGGGATTTTTGTTGATGGCAGGAAAGCATCTGACTGCTGATGCCTTATTTGATCAGTGAGGCGCACTGGGATGTTTGTTGACTTTAAACAAGTCCCGTACCCAGACCTGCCTACTGAATGATGCTGGGGCCCTGCTAACTAGTATCTGCACGGATGGGGGCGCTGGGGATGCGTATGGTCTTCCCAGGACTCGCTAGTCACATCCATGTGGCGCTCGGATTCGGCTTCCTGCCTCATACGGTCCTGGGAAGACCATACACACCCCCAGCTCAACATCAAACGACGTGCATCTTTCAAAGGTTATTAGTCCAAACACTTGCAAAAAGCGCAGGCTTATCAAGTTCAGTATCACCCTCTGCAACCTGCCAGAAACCATTGACTCCCGCATTGGTGCAAAGCTGAGGATGTGTGGTGGCTTCCTTCAGGACCGTACGAGGCAGGAAGCCGAGTATCGAACGCCACAGGACGTGCTTGAGTGAGTCCTGAAGGAAGGCACCGCATAGCCTTAGCTTCCCTAATGAGCAATGGTTTTTCAACTTGTGAGCGTGAGCTCTGAAATTAGCAACTACTTAGCCTCAGATTCCAGGTTAATCAATCGTGACCTGAGGGCATTTATCTGAAATACCACAGCCACAATCTCCGGCATATCCATTCTCCAAGCTTAAAGTTGCCACGATAAACCACGGTGAAGGTACAATAGGCCTTTTCTTCAGACTGGTTTCAAGAATGGAACAATCAGACAAAAAAACCGGCACTGGTGACACCACGCATTTTGGCTATCAGGATGTACCCGTTGAGGACAAAACCCGGATGGTTCGCGGTGTTTTTGAATCCGTAGCGGGCAAATATGACCTGATGAACGACCTGATGTCTTTCGGGGTTCATCGTTTGTGGAAACGCCACTTCATAGCCATTAGCAATATCCATCCTGGCCAAAGGGTTCTCGACCTGGCTGGCGGCACCGGCGATATCGCCGCGCTGATGAGCAAAAGAGTCGGCTCATCCGGCAGCGTGGTTCTCAGTGATATCAATGAGGCCATGTTGGCAGTCGGCCGTCAACGTATGGAAGATCGTGGGCTTGTCGGCAATATTGAATATTCACTGGCGAATGCCGAAAAACTACCCTTTGCAGATGGTGAGTTCGACGCCGTTACTATCGCTTTTGGACTTCGCAACGTCACTGATCAAAATGCTGCGTTACGGGAAATGCACCGTGTACTTAAGCCGGGTGGCCGCGCCATGATTCTCGAGTTTTCAAAAGTCGAGTTCGAGGGCCTCAAGAAGATTTACGATGGTTATTCATTTGGTATTTTACCGAAGCTGGGCAAACTGGTCGCCGATGATGAGGCCAGCTATCGCTATCTGGCAGAGAGTATCCGCAAGCATCCGGGGCAGGATGAACTCGCCGATATGATGGTGGATGCCGGTTTCACCAAGGTGACTTACCGAAACCTGACAGGCGGCGTAGTCGCCATACATAGTGGTCATCATGCCTGAATATCTCACACCACTACCGGGCATGTTGGCGCATGCCCTTGAGACCGCCGTCAACCATGTCCTGCAACTGGATATGGAATCGCCGGAGCGGGTCAAAAAACTGGAAGGCCGTGTACTGCAAGTCGATCTAGAGGGTCTTGCCATCACGCTTTTTTTCACGTTCAAGCACGGCGTTGTACGCGTACGGCTTAACACCGAAGCCAAACCTGACACTGTGATCAGTGGCACACCTGTGGCCTTGTTTTCCATGGCAGAACCCGAGGAGGCTGACTGGGGCCTGCCTGATTCGAAGGTACAGATCAATGGTGATGCCAGTCTTGCCCGTGACCTTGAGCGAATTTTCAGCAAGCTGGAGCCGGACTGGGAAGGCCCACTTGCCGGGATGTTTGGCGATGTGGCCGGACACCAGATCGCACAGGGACTCCGCCAGGGTGCTGAAACAGCAAAGGAAACTGCGCGCAGTGCCAGCAAGGTAATATCCGACATCATCAAGGATCGCCGTTCGTGATACACAGCCTGCGTCAGTTTATGCGTATCTGGCACATCGGTGTCATTCTGAAACGATACCGTCTCGATGAGTTGTTCAACACGACCCGTTTACCTGTTCCGATTCGCTGGATACGCGTTTTTATTCCCAGCGGCAAGGATGTTTCCGGTCTACCAAGGGGTGAGCGGTTAAGGCTGGCCTTGCAGGAACTGGGGCCCGTCTATGTGAAATTCGGCCAGATACTATCCACAAGACGGGATTTGCTGCCACTGGATATCGCCGATGAACTGGCCCTGTTACAGGATCAGGTGCCACCATTTCCCGGGGAGCAGGCCCGCGAGATAATCGAAAAAGCGCTGGGGGAACCGGTCGATACCGTATTTGCCTCCTTTGATAGCAAACCACTGGCCTCGGCATCTATAGCCCAGGTTCACCCTGCTACCCTTCACGATGGCCGCGAGGCCGTGGTCAAGGTAGTCAGGCCCGGGATTGAAAAGCAGTTACGCAAGGATATCGACCTACTCAAGGCCATCGCAGCTATTGCAGAAAAATTCCTGCAGAGTGGTGCGAGGATACAACCGCTGGAAGTTGTGCGTGAGTTCGAAGGTGTCGTATTCGATGAGCTGGATATGCAGCGCGAAGCTGCCAACGCATCCATGCTGAGACGCAATTTTGAGGGCTCCAGAGACCTATATGTTCCCGAGGTTTACTGGAAATGGTGTAAGCGAAAAGTCATGGTCATGGAACGTGTTTCCGGACTGCCGGTTGGCGATATCGAAGGCCTGCGTGAGCATGGCGTCAACCTTAAGAAGCTGGCCCGGCGAGGCATCAGGGTTTTTTACACCCAGGTTTTCCGGGACAACCTGTTTCATGCTGACATGCACCCCGGCAACATCATGGTAGATGCCAGCAACCCGGATGACCCCAGCTTTATTGCACTGGATTTCGGTATTGTAGCCAGCCTTTCTCCAGAGGACCTTTATTACATCGCCGAAAACTTCAAGGCGCTCTTTAACCAGAACTACCGCCGGGTCGCCGCCCTGCATATCGATGCTGGATGGGTGCCGGAAAGCACGCGTCTCGATGAATTAGAGGCAGCAGTGAGAACCGTTGGTGAACCAAACTTTACGCGACCATTGAACGAAGTATCGTTCGGAAAACTGTTGTTCGACCTGTTCCAGGTGGCACACCGCTTTCAGCTGACCTTGCAGCCACAATTATTGATGTTGCAAAAAACCCTGCTGAATATCGAGGGCCTGGGCAGACAACTTGACCCGGAAATCGATATCTGGTCGGTGGCCAAACCCGAGTTGGAAGCCATACTCAGGGAAAAACACAGCATTGAAAATGTGTCGCAGGAACTGCGCGAACGCCTGCCGGGATGGCTGGCTAAAGCGCCTGAAATACCCGGCCTGGTCCATGACTTCCTGGTCAAGGCCAATAGTGGCCAGTTACTGACCCGTACGGCATCAGAGGATGCGGCGCGGTCAAGACAGGAACAACGGACTGCAAGCAGAAAGGCGCTTCAGGCTATTGCAGGCGGCTCATTGAGCATTACAGGTGCCATCCTGATCGCGATGGAAACGGGCCCGTGGTTTGTTGGCGGCTTTTCCACTCCAGGCACCGTATTGCTGGCCCTGGGGGTTTGGCAAATTTTCAAAGCGCTGAGATAGGAAGAAATATTGTGCTTGCGCGCATTTGTCTCTGGGTACTCAGAAAACTGGGTTGGACACTGAACGTCGACCTGCCTGACATTCCCAAATTCGTCGCAATTGCCGCACCACACACCAGCAACTGGGATTTCCCACTTACAATCCTGGCCGCCAAGGCCATCAATTTAAGCATTCACTGGATGGGCAAACATAGTATGTTCCGCCCGCCCCATGGTTGGTTTTTTCGCAAGTTAGGTGGCATTGCGATACATCGCAATGGAGGAAAAAACCACATCGATCAAATGGCTGACCTGTTTAAACGTTCCGATCGTCTTATTCTGGCGCTTACGCCTGAAGGTACCCGCCGTAAAACGGATCACTGGAAGACTGGCTTTCATTCCATTGCCCGCGCGGCAAAGGTACCTGTTTTGATGGTCTACCTCGATTATGGAAAAAAACAGATAGGGATTGGCGGCATGTTTCTTCCGAGTGATGACATCGAGGCGGATTTTGAACTGATCCGCGAACACTACAAGGATGTACGTGGCAAAAACCCCGAAAACGAAAGCCTTATTCAGCCGCGCACCAGGTAGCGGGCCTACAGGTAATCGGTCAGGGATATCCCTATACCTACCCTGTTCACCCGCTGGTTGTAATCGATAAGGCTTTCGCCATAGCCATTAAAATACTGGATGTACCCTTTCAGATACGGGTATTTCCAGAGCGGAAAACTCCAGCCAAACTCAACAGCCCCCTTGTCAAAGCCAGACTCAATATTGTTTCGTGACATGAAACTGAAAACGTTGCCCTTCCACTCATAACCCGCACGCCATTCGAAATGCCCCATGTAATCAGTAATATCAGGGTTGTCATCATCCGAAGCATCCTCAGCAATTCTGACCCAGGGCTTGATACCAAAAGCAAAGTTTCCTCTTGCAAAAACAAAATTGGCATAAATGCGGTTCCAACTCCTGGAAAGCACGCCACCCTTGCCATTGGACTGGTGCACCACGCCAACCGAATTGGCCAGGTTCCTGAAACCAAGTATCTCCCAGGAAGGTGTGAACTGGGCCCATATTTCGGGCTCGTGATTGGTCTCTCTGAACGGCGAAGAAAGTTCAGAGTTATAAACCTGCCAGAAGGACCGGTTGGTATAGGCGGCGTAGATATCAACCTTGTCAAACAGGCCGACCCATAAAGGCGCTTTCAGGCTGATCTGGAACTGGGCCTCGGTGTCGTCAAACTTAATTGAGGGATCACGGTACTGTTCCTGATACAACTCTGCGTCATAACCTTTGGAATTGTATGCGGCGGCCAGAAAATAATTGGGTTTATGCGCCATGATGGTAAACGGCTGGAGAACGTGTTTTCTATCCGCTTTTAAGCGGTCGATGACCACGGCAGGTTGATCATCCTGCTCCACTGCGACCTCGGCTTCGACCGCAAGCTGAATCTGTTCAGTACAGCGGGTGCGTATTTCACCGACGGTGGTTGAGTCACTCGACTGAAGCAGCATCTGGGTCATGCAGGTTTCCAACTCGCCTGCCACGGCAGACGTGGATAAACCGAAGCTGGCCAGTCCGACAACCAGCATGCCCAGCCTGGCCCGTGTGTGCCATGCATATCGCCTGTTTCGAACCTGCAAACATCTCATTGGCTGAATCCTTTTATCTTCATAATTAAAACAGCAGACCTGATCAAAATACGACGCCTCAAAGTACCGGCGTTATGAAGCCAAGAAATGTACTGACCATAATGACCTGAGCGCGTCGTTTTCTGCTGATGACTTCCGGGAAACTCCCAACCGGGCGGTAATTTTCATAAAACCCTTCCGACCCGGGTCGCTGTGGCTCAGCATCGGGCTTTAACTCGTAAAGCGTGGTCGAGCGATAGGGCCAGATATCAAAAATAGGCAGACTGCGTGAAACCGATTCAAATGCGCCATTGATTCCGCTCAGCACCGGAGGACCCTGGGGTTTCATTGCGGCCACCCAGCTATTACCCGGCTCAATGTCCTTACGAATACTTTTCTCCAATTCTTCCGCAAACGCCTTGTCGCGGATGATAACGCCATTTTCGGTATTAAAACCTTCCCCACGTGGATCAAGGTTATGTGAGCCTACCATCGAGACGAAACCATCGATAACAAATGACTTGGCATGTAAGCCCGATCTTGGCCCGGGCCTCTCCAATGCTGGGTTTGGGCCGACTGCGGGTATCTCACCGCTGCTGACTCCCCGCTTCTTTTCAAGGATCAACTGTGGCATACGCGGGAAAAACTCTGCGGCATCCAACGGGTAAGGACGAAACTCGTAAACATCAAAGCCAAGGGTTTTGATGTAATGTTTTTTGTGTTTATAGGTAAACGCATAAGCCGAAAATGCATCGGTCGCCGCCAGGCTGTTGGTAGAGAATACAAACTCGATATCCGGATGATCCTTGCGCAAGGTCTTGAACAGTTTACGCGAACGATTCGACAAAACCAGGTACGGCGATTGTATGACCACCGAGTGCTCGGCCGCCGCCAATGCCGCATGCAAGCCGTCAGTGCTGTTGACGCGTGATTTGGCATCCTTACTGCTTGAGTGCGGCAAATCATAGACATACTCAATTTCGCCAACATGGTGGGCTGTATCGACAAACAACGAATACATCAACTGTTTGTCCTCAACATCTCTTAGAATGGGCAAAAGCCGTTCATCCACTTCAAACGCTTCCAACGATGGGGACTCATCACCCGCAATCAGGGGTGCAACATCTTGCAGATGACCTACTTCAGCCGTCAGATCACTTTCCCAGAATTCATCGAATGAAACCCGCATCTCAGCGGCTACCTGCCCGTAGATCAACACCTCGCGATCTTTGAAATCGTAATCGACATCGAAGTCAAAATAGCGGTCAGCAATATTACGTCCGCCTGTCATACCAACCACATCATCGATCACCAGCAATTTGCTGTGCATACGCTGATTGGTTTTTGTAAAACAACAGGTCACACCACCAAACATGGTGTACTTGTTGGTTTTCGCCATATTAAACAGAGGGTTGTAAAGACGCACTTCGAAGTTTTGGTGTTCCAGCGTCAGGCCGGCAAGATAGTCGACTTCCGAAACGATAAACATCTGGTCGAATAGTATTCGCACCTTGACCCCGCGTTTCGCCGCCTCCATTAATTCATGCATTAGAAGGCCACCTGTCTGGTCCCTGCGGA
>Ga0316189_10006689_pt1 | contig 10970 bp, 8 predicted proteins | sample LowCovwburrow_MG_FD_204930 | JGI IMG/M metagenome (GOLD analysis project Ga0316189, IMG submission 204930) | Coastal sediment microbial communities from Maine, United States - Lowes Cove worm burrow | ecosystem: Environmental > Aquatic > Marine > Coastal > Sediment | place: USA: Maine... | reverse complement strand
AGCCTGACGGAGACGACCGACAGCTATGCATTGGCCGCAGTGTTTCCCGACCCGTCGAAAGCGCCGCCGAAAGAAGGTATTGATAGCGGAATGACGGCGTTGCTGGCGCTGTGCGACCTAGTCGCGGAGAAAGAAATTCGCCCGTTGCGTGTTGACTTGACTTGCCCGGCGACAACCCATCCCGAAGCGTATCGTCAGGCGCTTCGGGCGCCGATTCGCTTCGATGCCGAAGTCGGAAGCATGCACTTTGACAAAGAATCTCTGCGCCAGCCGCTGCCACTTGGCGCCCCGGACATTGCCAAAGCGACGGACAGAGTTGCCGAGCAATACATTGAGACGCTGGATCCGCGGAAGGTTGCCTCGCAAGTCCGGCAATTGCTAATTGCGCTGTTGCCTTCCGGAAAAGCGGATCAGGACATGGTATCCAGTCGGCTCAATCGCAGCACGAGCACGTTGCAGCGCCAGTTGAAGTCGGAGGGCCTGAGCTATCGGGATGTGCTGGAAAGCACCCAACGTAGTCTCGCCGAGACCTACCTGCGCGACAAAAAATACTCACTGGCTCAGATCGCCTATCTATTAGGATTTTCTGAGCAGAGCAATTTTTCCAGGGCGTTCAAGCGCTGGACGTCGATGAGCCCGGGGCAGTATCAAGACTCGGCGGAAAAATAGAGAAAAAGGGGTCGAACCGGGGGCTCCGATTTCTTGTGCCAAGCAACTGACATGAGAGTGTCCATAAAGTACCGCGTGGAACCCGAGCTGAGGTATCTTTGCGTTGTGGGAACGACTTCTGATCCTGGCTGCGATGCCGTTTGCCATTGAGATGGTCGCGTTGTCGCTGCTGTTGGCAACGGTGCTTCGATAACGCCAGCAAACAGCTAGAGCGTTTCTCTTGCCCGATGGCGGATGTAGTGCTGCAGTGCCTCGAGCTGAGCATCGCTGATGCCCGGCGTGCCGGGCATGCCGCCGGCCACAAGAGCGCCATCACGGACCACCGCGGCGAAACTGTCTTTTTCCAGCGGTATTGCCGAGGCTCTCAAATCGGGCGCCATTCCCGAAGCGACGGCATTAAATCCATGGCAGCCCAAGCAGGCACCGAATTCCAGTGCACCTTGTTGTGCCAACGCCGCATCGATCTCGAACTCCGGTGCCTCGAGCGGCTCCGGGAAATGGGGCGGTGGCTGTGCCGGCATCTCGGCCGACCCGTCGAGCGAGAACGTCACCAGGCGACGCATGTGTTTGCCATAGTCCCAGCCCAGGTTGCTGCCGCTGTACTTTTCCGTACTGAACAGGGAGCCAATCCCAGCGGAACCGCCACCCCAGCCGACGAGCATGGACACGTACTGCTTGCCGTTCAATTCAAAGGTAATGGGTGCAGCCGTCATGCCGAGGCCCATGTCGAAGTTCCAAAGCTCATCGCCAGTCGTCGCGTCGTAGGCAAGGAAGCGGCCGTCGGCACGGCCCTGGAACAGCAGGTTACCCGCGGTTGTTAGCGTGCCGCCATTGGGGCCGCTCTTCTGCGGGATTTCCCAAACCGACTCCTGATTAACCGGATCCCATGCGATCAATGATGACGGGTACTCCTCCGGCTGTTCGGCGGGCAGCGGGTTGACGCCGAAGCCACCCACAAAGGGTTCCATCTGGAAGCCCTCAATATCAAAGCCGAGGTCGGAGTAGTTGGTCGCATAGTGTTGCGCCGGGATATAGGCAAGGCCGGTCTCTGAGCTGTACGACATGGCATGCCAGCTGTGACCACCGTAGGCGTTAGGCGTAATGTACGCGGTATCGGTTTCGTAACGCGCGCCGGGAACCTCGACGGGGCGGCCGGTTTCGATATCGATGTGCGTGGCCCACGTGGTTTCGACGAAGGGTTCGGCTGAAACCAGCTTGCCGGTCTCACGGTCGATGACATAAAAGAAGCCGTTCTTGGGCGCATGCAGAATGGCCTTGACCGGCTTTTCATCATCACCAAGCGCAAGGTCGGCGAGCACGATGTCCATGTTGGAGTTGTAATCCCAGGATTCGCCCGGCGTGGTCTGGTAGTGCCACAGGTATTCGCCCGTATCGGCATCCAGCGCAACGATAGAACACAGGAACAGGTTGTCGCCGCCACCGGGGCTGCGGATCTTGCGGTTCCATGGCGAGCCGTTGCCGGTGCCGATATAGATGGCGTTGAATTCGGGATCGTAGGTAAAACCGTGCCAGGCGTTGCCGCCGCCGCCGTGTCGCCACCACTCGCCGGTCCAGGTCTTGGCCGCCATTTCCATCGCCGCGTTTTCAAATCCATCGGCGGGATTGCCGGGAACGATATAAAACTTCCAGGCTTCTTCGCCAGTGTCGGCGTGGTAGGCCGTCACCCAGCCACGCGTCGGCCCGCTCTCGGTCCCGCCATTGCCGATAAGTACCAGGCCGTTGAAGGCCTTCGGGGCGCCGGTGATATACAGCGCGCGGTCGATATCGAAGGTTCGTACCATCCACAGTTCTTTGCCGCTTTGCGCATCAAGGGCGAACAGGCGACCGTCCCAGGTCGCGGCAAAGAGTTTGCCTTCATAAAAGGAAATGCCGCGATTGTGTTTCCAGCCGGTACGCTGTGTGCCGCGAATCGCCTCGGCGACCTTGGGGTCGTACTCCCAGAGCAGTTTGCCGGTTGCGGCATTGACTGCGCGTATCACGTTCATTGTGCCCGTGAAGTACAAGGTTCCGTCCACGACGAGAGGCGTCGACACGAGACCGACGTCCTTGGGCAGGTCGAGAAACCAGTCAACCTTGAGCTTGGCTACGTTGCCTTCGTTGATCTGGTCCGATGGACTGAAGCGTCGCTCATTGTGCGTGCGGCCATAGGCAAGCCAGTCGTTTGTCTGAGATTCATTGGCAATGGCAGCGTCATCGTAAGAAATCGTGGTGGGCGCCTTTTCGCAGGCGCTGATCACCAGGAGACAAAGATACAGTGACGCCTTGAGAAATGAGTTTTTCATTATTATTCGACCTCGAGTGCGTGGATCATCAGGCTTGTTCTTTTTGTCGTCGTCGCATGCCCGCAAGTACTGAAAAGCCGGCGATGGCGTCCATTGAAACGGTCCAGAGACGAAACAGAATCGTGAGCGCGGCGGCATCAGCGAAAGGAATCCACGCGGTCAGGATGGATGCCGCAATCGCCTCGCGAACACCGATGGCACCCGGTGCGAATATCGCGAAGAAACCGACGGCGATAGCGATGGCATTGGCCATGATCAGTCCCGTCATGATCGGCAAATCAACAGGTGACGCAAAGAAGGCTCGGTACAGACAGATCAAAACGATGCCGCTCAGAAGCCAAATGATCGCGTAACCCATTGCCAGTCGTATGTACTCGGCACTGCGCAAGGGTGTCAGGTCCGGCGCCGATAAGCCCAGACCGACCTTGGCCGCCAACCAGGTGCCGCTGCGGATTGCGATGGATGAAAAGATTGAGCCAGACAGCACGCTGGCTACCGCAATCAGCATTGCTGAGAACGACAACCACGATGGACGCTGCACAGCGAAAAGCACCGCGCAAATTGCAACGGCGCTGTGCAGCAGGATGAACTGCTCATAAAACGTCGCAACGGTTGCACGTTGTACGCTGATTCCCTGCGCTGTCATTTCCGAACCGCGGGCAACGATGCCCCAAACTTTGCCGGGGAGATATTTTCCCAGGGCAACCAGTGCGAGCTGGCGAAAACTCTTGAATACGGGCAGCGACACGTCAGCAGTCGCTAACGTGACCCTGCTCCACATGGTGGCGGCGACCGCCCAAAAAACCAGCTGCGCAAGGACTGTCAGCGCAAGAAACCGTCCGGATACCAGCGACGGCATGGTGAAGTGCGCCGTCTCCCGAGTGACTAATACGGCAATCGCCACAATGGCTCCTGCGACAAACAGGATGAGCCAGATTTTTCGCAATGTCTTAAGCATTTGACTTGTGATCAGGCTTTGGTCGCGGTAATAAGCAAACGACTTCGAAACAGCCGGCCTAGCCACGGGATTAACATCAGCGCCTTGTCGAGTTGCCGGATCGGGCTGCGATAGTGTGGCAGATAGATCATCCGCGAAACCTCGAATCCGCCATCGCGCAACAGCTTCCTGTAGTGCTGTTCGCCGCGCACCGCAATATGCCCGGGTAGCTGCTTTAGAAAAACGCCCTGGTGCTTTAGCCGCTCGATCAGGTAGCCGGCGTTCGGTGTATGGATGATCAATTCGCCGCCGGGTTTCAGAATCTGTCCGGCCGAGCCAATAAAGTCGCGCATAAGATCGTCGTCAATATGCTCGGTGACATCCATCATCAATACTTTGTCAAAGCGCTCATGATTTTCACCTCGCTCCGGCAAGAGCGTTACATCAACGCATTCAAAATGCAGGTTCTCTATCCCGGATGCCTGCGCGCTGCGTTGAGATTCCAGAATGGCATACTCGGCAAAGTCCACGCCGAGTCCGAACGCAATCTTTTCATGGATGGCGAACAGGATGTGCCCGAGCCCCGAGCCGAACTCGCACACCTGGTCTTCTGCTGCAAACTGCAGGTGGCCCATAATTTGCTGGATTCGATCCGAATCGACCGGCAGCCCCGCGAAATACTCGGGATCGTATAAATCCAGGGTTGATTCTGTCGATACTGGCTCAGTCATAAGGGCACTACGGCTTGGTGGGTTTGGTGGATTTGGTGTATTGCGCACAGAGCACGGTTAGATTCTTGCCGATCCGTGTGGGCAGTTTCTTGCGTTTCCAGACGGCTTTTAGCCATGACAGTAAAGGGAATCGCCACGGCAACAGCTCGGGATTCTCTGCGCCGATGTTCACTGACATGACAGAATCCGCAGCAACCTCGAGCGGACCGGGCGCAACGTCCGAGTCGCCAAATCGGGTTTCAATACACAGATTGAGACGCGCTGCAGCGTCAGGTGGAATATCGGATACGCCATCAAGACCAATATCGAAGGTCGCCACCAATACACCGCCGGGCTTCAGCACGCGATGAAATTCGTCGACAATTTCTTCGTAATTATCGGTGTGTTCAAGGACGGATATGCAGTAGATGATGTCGAAACTGGCGTCATCAAACGGTAGCCCGCGCAGGTCAGCTTGCCGAAACGCCACCGCCGAGCCTCTGCCCTCGTTGACAGTCTTGAAAATGGGCTCGAGTGACGCATCGTAGTCACAACACGTAATCGTTCCTTCCGTGAGCTTCGTTTCGAGCATGAATGGGAAGAATGTTGCGCCCGACCCGGCATCGAGAATGTCGACGGCTGCCCCGGCTCGGTCTTCCAGTTCGCCGAGAATGCGCTGATAGACAAACGGGTATTCCCACTGGCGACTCCATTGGTGCAGTGGATCATCGACCCACCCATAGGTGGCCTGTACCACGGGATGAGCGGTGAGAAACTCGCGTGAAAAACCCTCAAGCTCGGCAAACAAAGCGGAGCCAATGACCGACCCGTAATCGCTCTGATTTGGAATACCGCTCGGGATCTCAATACTCATTGTTGCCGCCGAAGTACGAATAATTCATTGTTTGGAATCCTGACCCCGATACGCAACAGGAGTCTGTCGACTTCGTAGAGCAGTTTCCCAAATAGCCGTCCTAGCGGGGGTATTCGGGTCATCAGGAAGCCGAGCGCTTTGTATATCCCGGCTATTGGAAGATCGAGCCAGCGATGTCCCGTCAGCGGTGGTACCAGGACATTAAACAAGTGATAGGTCGCGGCGATTTCGAGGCCAGCAGCGGACAATAGATTCTGGTAGTGGTCGCGGCCGCGAAATTTAACGTGCTTGCGCAGTACATAGTCATTCTTCGCGAGTTGTTCAAACACGATCACAATACCGTCAGCCTCAATTTGTGCACTGATAGTATCGAATGCGGCAGACAGGCGCTCATCGTCGACGATGTGATAGAACACATCGAATACCGTGATGATATCGAACGTCCGACCGGTACGGTCGTCTGCAGCTTTGGTGATGTCGCCCTGAAGAAATGTGAAGTTCGGGTACTCTTCGCGTAACCGCCCTATGGTGTCGTGCGATAGATCGAGGCCGACATAGTCACTTAATCCCTTGTGTTGCCAGTACTCGGTGTAAAAGCCGCTGCCACAGCCGACGTCCAGCAATGAACACTCTGAGACGTCAATATCCAGTTCGTCGAGCAATGCGTTCAATGCATCAACACGACGGCGATAGATGTACTCGTTGTAGCGAACACCGAGAGACCGATGTCCGACAACGCCGACCGTTGCGTCGACACCGACCCGGCTTTGCCAATATTCATTCGGATCAAACGCTTGCTTCACCTGTTTCGATTCCTGGCTTACCGAGGTGCAGAACGGCGCATTTTGCCACAAACAACGTCCAGTTGTTGCCCCTGCACAAGACCGCCCGCTGTGCCATTAGGGTAGCGGCGCTTCTGTTGCCTGCAGGGAACGCCTGAGACTCCTCTCGCGCCAGACGATGAGCAGGTTCGAGGCGATGACGACGGCAGCGCCGACGAATACGATCGGTAACGGCCATTCGTTCCAGACCAACCAGCCGAAAAGAATCGCCCACACGATGCTGCTGTAGTTGATCACGGCCACAAGTGCAGCCGGCGTGTATTTCAGAGCGGTCGAATACAGCCACTGCGCGGCCGCGCCTGTCAGACCGATGGCGATGAAGAACGGTATTTCGGCAAGCGACGGGCCGGTTGCAACAAACGGCATGGCCAGGCCGCTGAAAAGAGTACCAATGATAAAGAAATAGAATGTGATCGTTTCGGGACGCTCATGCCCGCCCAGATGTCGCAGCAGGATGCTCATGGTTGCCTGTAGAAATGCGGCGCACAGGGCGATGACAACACCCAGTATCAACACCGCACCGGTTGGCTGCACCATGATCGATACGCCGATAAAACCGGTGAAAACCGCGGTCCAGCGATACGGGCCGACTCGCTCATGCAGGATCAGCACGCCGAGTGCCGGAATGAAGAGTGAGGCGGTGAATAATAGAACTGTTGTCTCGGCCATCGGCATCAGCGAAAACGCGGCAAACGTCATTGTCAGTGTGATGGTGCCGAGCACCGCACGCGCCGCGATCAAAAGTGGCTTGCGCTGGATAACAAAGATCTCGCGACGACCGAACGCGAGGCCGGCAATAAGGAATGGAACGCATGCGACCAGGTTGCGAAAGAACACAATCTCGATGACTGAATGACTGGCGCTAAGGTGTTTTGCGATCACGTTCATCAACGTGAACAGGAAGATCGCGCCCGCAGCCGCCCACATGCCGCGCACGAGGTGCATGGATTCGTCCGTGTGTTGCGTCATCTCGGCACGATCATTTTCGCTCAGGCGTTATAAATCGCTTGAAGAAGTCGGACACGGATACGTTCGCCAGGTCGGTCAGCTCACCGGCATCGAAAAACGAACCCCGACAGGAATCGCATTGTTCAAACCAGATGTGCGATTGTTCGGGGTCGACCAGTCGATTCATCGCACCGGCGCAGCGCGGGCATCGATAGTGTTCGATCTCGTTTTGTTCCTTGCCGACCTTTACATCGCCAATGTCGAGCGCGGCGGCGGCTTTCTTGTTACTGAGCTTGCCGAGCTCACCGTCGTCAAACCATAAGCCGTGACAGGCCGAACAACGATCGACCTCCGTGCCATCAACGATGATCTGCTGCATATCAGAGCGGCACTTTGGACAACGCATAGCGCCTGAAAAGACCATGCCGGTGCCGCTCGTCGCCAGGCCAACGGAGTAGCTCGGCGCACGCTTGCGACCTTTTGCCGCTTCGGCCTCGTGTCGATGGAAAAATACGATGGCGATCAACGCGATGGTGATCGCGCCAAGCAGCAGGTAGGCATCACCGTAAGACGTGTTCTCGGCGATCACCCCATAGGTTTTTGAGCCCGCCGAGGCGCCAAGATTCGCCAGCGACATGTAAATGGCAAATTGCGTGGCCGAGTTCGCGCCGGGGCAAATGGTCATTGCCAGCGCGATCATGCACACCATCGTGACCGGACCGAGCAACACCCAGGTGGCCAGCATTACTTTTACATACGTTGCGTTCTCCCACAGGTACTGCGTTTCGGCGAGAAGGAAGGCGTGAACTGCAACGAGCGAGACAGTCATGATCAGCATTCGCTTGGCACCGAAACGATCGATAATCGGGCCCAGCGTCAGGGCCGCGGCGGCACCCGCCAGGCCCATGACGGCAACGAGGTTTGACCATTCTGGCGTCGTTAGACCAAACAGGTTGATCGCCGCGACCGGCATCAGTGCATGACCATAGCCGCCAATGAAACCATCGAAGAGCATGATCGCCATCACGATAAGACTAACCCGTGACCACAGCACGGCATTCAAACCCTTCAGGAGGTGCCTGAAAGACTCCGGCGCACGCTGCGCGGATACCGCATTTCCAGAACTCCACGGCAGGCGACGCTCGCCACGGCGCTCTACGGTTAGCATGAAGCCCAGCAGCACAACGGTCTGGACGGCTACCGCCGCAATCGCCGTGACACCCAGGCCAAACTTGACCAGCATCGTACCGGTCACGGCCGAGGTGATTCCCCAGCCGATGGCTTTGCCGAACACCATGAAACCGTTCAGACGACCCTGCTCATTGACGGGTGTGATGTCGATAGCCATGCCGTCGACGGCCACATCCTGCGTGGCGGCGAATACGTTAATCAGCAGGCCCAGAATCATCAGCAGGCCAATCTGTTCGACCGGATTATCGACGAGGATGAGGCCGAAAAACGACAGCGTCATGCCCAGCTGCGCGCCCAGCACCCAGGGGCGCCGCCGGCCCATTGCCAGGAACTGGTATCGGTCCATCAGAGGCCCGGACAATAGTTTGAAGGCCCATGGCAGAATGATGATGGCAAGGAAGGATGCGATTTGGCCCGCGCCGACCCCCTGGCTCGCCAGCCAGGCGGGCACCGCAATGTTCATCAAGCCGTAGGGAATACCCTGTGCAAAATACATGGACGAGCCGGCTGCGTAGCGCATGCGCGAGCTTTCCGCGAGAACCCAGTTTATTTTCATTATTGTTATCCGGAGTCAAGTCTGAGGGAATCATACCGTGGTCTTGAGCGGATCATCTGTATTCGTGCTTCTGCTCCGCGGATTTTAGTGCGGTTTCTTGCGGACGCCAGACAATTGTGCAACATTTTTATCTCTTTCCTCATCACCGACACGGGATCCGCGTTTTGCCTCCGTCCGTAACGATCTTGCTCGAAGCACACCGCAACGGCGACGACTCGGCGCTGAATCAACTGGCGACGATGCTTTATCCGGAGCTTAAATCAATGGCGCGCCGTCGAACTCTGGGCGGATCGGGCAGCGGCGCGACAACGCTGGTTAACGAGACGTTCGTCAAGCTCCTGTCCGGAGGCGATATCAAGACAGAGGATCGACGCCAGTTCTTTGCGCTTGCAGCGACCATCATGCGGCAAATCATCATCGACGAGATCCGCTACATCACGGCAAACAAGCGGGCACACGAAGAGGTGACGCTCGTCAATACGGTTATCGGTGACGACGGGCACGAGAAAGCGGAGTTTCTTCTGCAGGTGAATGAGATGCTCGATATCGTGGAACAGGAAGATGCGCGCCTTGCACGGGTGTTCGAATGCCGTTACTTCGCCGGTTTGACCACCGCGGAGACCGCGGAAGCCCTGGATTTTTCAGCGCGATCCGTCGAGCGGCTCTGGTCGGCGGCACGCTCGCGTATTGCCGCGCTGATCGAGGAGAGTAACGAGTAGGTAAACCAGCGCGACTCGGATTGTTGCGAATCGCGTTGTTGCAGGCTGGCGAACGCGCTCGACCCGCCGCCAGGTACCAGCAGTCTTTCAATAGCGGACCGGCTATCGCAAGCAGGCGCCGTCGGTTTCTTGATTGCGCGTCTCCTAGAAGACATGTTTCAGACTCAACGTGATGCGGTCACGATGGGTGAATTGTCCGAACAAGCCCCGGGTCACCCCACCGAAGTGCTGTGCCGCCAGTCCGAGCGAGGTGCTGTCGCTCAAATCGTAATGGACGCTGATCGAAGCAAGCCGATCGTCGTCGGTGAACGATTGATACCAGCGAGCCTCCACGACCACCGCGTCGTAGTTAAATGCGCGGCGCAGGTACAAGGTGCCAATTCGATCAGACTCAGGTCGCACCAGGCCCGGAACGGCGTCGGCCACGGTGTCGATCAGGTACTGGATGTTCATAAAGATACCGAGCGGCCCGTCGACATCCAGACCGATCGCCCCGCGATGCTGGTCGAGTGCAATCGTTGTGAGCTGACTGTCGGGCCGGGCGTTGAATACGCGCTCCGGCTGATAGACGTACTCACCGCGCAGCACCGTGGATCCAAGCCCAACGTCAAAACTCAGACCGAACGCATCCCGGCGTTCATAGAACTGCTCGATAACGGGGTTTGAGTCCACCACGATAACTCGACCCAGTGGTTCGGGATCTGTGCCTGAATAGGCAACGGCACTGATATCCAGCGCGCCGAACTGGCGCGAAAGCCGCAGTCCCAGAGCAGAGTCATCCATCGTAAGGCCCGGTTGAACGGTTCTTACGGGTGGCGTCGTTTGCCCTGGCGCAGCACCGAATCGAAAGCGCGGCGCCGTGAGCTCAAACCAGGCGCCGCTCTCTGGAATGGCGTGGGCTGTGCCGTCAGGAATGAGCGCGAGCTCAGCGCGCCAGTTGCCGAGGCTGTAGTCGAAGTAGGCGCTCCACAGGCTGATACGCGAATCGTCGAAGTCATCAATAATGAACTCGCGAAAATCCTGCGGGTTGATGAGATCAAGCACCTTGATTCCATCGAGCTTCCCCCAAACGATTTGTTGTTTACCGAGGCGAGTCAGTCCTTTTTCGGAGCGAAACTCGACGTAGAGATCCCGGATTTCCGCACTACCGGAGTCGCCAAGATTGGCGGGCTTCGATGCGCCGGAATAGGTTTTGTAGGCATAACGGCCCGGCTCAAGTTG
>Ga0316189_10006688_pt1 | contig 10970 bp, 14 predicted proteins | sample LowCovwburrow_MG_FD_204930 | JGI IMG/M metagenome (GOLD analysis project Ga0316189, IMG submission 204930) | Coastal sediment microbial communities from Maine, United States - Lowes Cove worm burrow | ecosystem: Environmental > Aquatic > Marine > Coastal > Sediment | place: USA: Maine... | reverse complement strand
AAAATGAAACGCTTGGGAATTGAGAAACAGGTCGTATTAAAGCAGTAAATATTGTTATCTATTATTTGTTTGATAAACTCCATATAGAAGTACTTGGCTTTCTTTTCCTTTGAGTTCTATACTACCAAGTTTATCAAAAACAAAACCTGTATTACTCAACCCATATAGTTAATTCAAAAAAATCGATGTTTTTTATTACATCTTCTTTTGAATCTTATATAATTATTAAGGTAATTTGGTCAGTGGCCAAAATCAAGTATTTGCGTCATGCATTGCTGTTGAAATTATGAAAAATATTTGAATATTAAAATAGAAGTAAGCCCTAAACAGATTAGTGCTTACTTCTCTAAAGCAGTAACTTCTTAGTTTATAAACAAAGCCTGATGTTCCTTAAGATATTGTTCAAAAGATCTTGGCTCGTGACCAGTAATCTCTTTCACAACGGTTGTTGTTTTATTGAATCTTCCATCTGAAACTTCACTGCTAAATTCTCGTAGATGTTTTGCCAAGAAGGTATTAATTGTTGGATGATCTTTCACAGCATCTATCCATTGATCAACAGTAACAGGGACATATTCAATTTCTAGGTTCAATAGCTCGCTAATATCGTTGGCAACCTCTTGCCCGGTATGTGTTCTATTTCCTGAAAGGTCATATTTTTTACCAATATGTTGCTCCTTGTTTTCGTCTATTAATAGTTCCGCCACAACCTCACCAACATCTTTTGGATGGATAATGGTGTACTTGGCGGCTGGATCTGGATAATAGAATTTTTGATGGTCTGCAACAGTAGGAGCTGCAAAGCCCAAGTAGTTCCATGCAAAGAGTCCTGGTCTTAAATGCACTGCGCCTACATTAGCCCAATCAAATATATTCTCTGTAATATAATGATTTTGAGTTGCTGGGCTAGGGGATGACTCACTAGTGCCCATTTGTGACATTTCAACAACCATTTCTACATTTTTTTCCTTGGCAACCTTGGCAAAATAAGCTGCAGCTTTTGGTAAATGATCCATAAAGGGATAAAGAAAATAGGCTCTTTTTATTCCGTCTAAGGCTTTTCTTAAGGAATTTAGGTCAAAAAAATCTCCTTGAACTACTTCCACCCCCATGGCCTCAAGTTTTTTACTCCTGTCATCGAGATTTCTAACCATAGCCCTAACGTTGATGCCTTTTTCAACCAAATGTTGAATAGCATACTGACTTGTTGTTCCGGTAGCACCGGTAATTAAAATTTGTGTCTTCATAATATTTACTTTTATTGATTATTAATCGTTGTATATACAACATTGTTATTAAATTTTTTATTTTATACGTTGTTCTAATTTTTCAAGAGGAGTTGTACCATAGTCGCCCAGCATAGCAACAAGAGAATCCATTACTTTTTCCCAATGAGGAATTAATTTAGTAACAAGCCCAATACCTTTATTTGTTAGCTCTATTTCAGGTCTGTAGGCACTTGTTCTTCGAATGAGTTTCTCCTTTTCAAGTAATTTCATATTTCTACTAACCGTTGATCTTTCTAATACTAAAGCTTCACCAATTTTTCCTTGCTCTACTTTACCAAGCTTACTTAAAGTAAATAAAATGGTCATCTGGTTTTCGGTTATTCCAAACTCCTTTAAGCAATTACGCATATGACCATCAGCTATCCTAGATAATTTTCTTAATCTTGAACTAATACAATGTTGCAATTCATATTTCATGGGACAAAACTACAAATAAATGTTGCATATACAACATAACATTTCTTTTTTAACAATTATTTAGTACTTTAGGGTTTATTCTGTACTTGGTTTTTTACGACCGGTTTTCTTATCAGAAAGTTTCTTTTTAGACTTTAATCTTTTTTGAATGGAAGCTTTAGATGGTTTTGTAGACTTGCGTTTTTTAGGGCGGGTAAGACCGACTGTTATTAATTTTGTAAATCGATCTAAAGCGATTTCCTTATTCTTATGCTGACTTCTACTCTCATCACAGAAAAGAATTAATTTATGTTCTTTCGTGAGCTTGGTTGCAAGACTTTTATACAACAATTCTTTTTGTTCATCAGATAACTCAGTAGAATTCTCTAAGTCAAAAGTGAGCTCAATTTTAGAAGATACTTTATTCACATGTTGACCGCCAGCCCCAGAACTTCGTATTGCTTTGAAAGACAATTCTTTAATGAGGTTTTCAATATGCACAACTAATAATTATAGTCATTATTAGCATCATTATTTTGATGTATAAAATGCAAATCTAAATCAATTAAAGAATCTGAGAAACTATCAAGACCTTTATGTTTATTTAATAGCTTATCTACTGCATGGATAGCCTCTTTAAGTCTTTTTTGTTTGTTTCCTTTCAACAAAATATAAGGGCGTTTATATTTTTTTAAGGTATTTTCAAAAGCTTTAAACATCTCTAAACGCTGTTCGGGCCTATCGCGTAAGTCATCGGCTTCCCATGGTGTATCAATATACATTAGTAAATACAAATCGTATTGATTAACTTTTGCAGCTTTGTCTATAATAGGATCGACAATACCGCCATAATATTCTTCTGAATAGACTTTGGTTTCAAGCAAATCGGTATCACAAATTAACACTTTATCTGCCTTTTTAACCAGTGTATTTTCTAATTTCATTTGTCCGATGGCAATCGGAAGCAGATCAGAATTTTCACAGGTCTTACGTTCATTATTCCACTTTTTTTGCAAATATTCGCGTGCATATTCTGGTGCCCAAACAGTATTGTAATGACGAGCCAATTGATCTGAAAGTGTTGTTTTACCAGTACTTTCAGGTCCGAACAACACCACTTTTATGATGTTTGCAGGTTTTTGTCTAAGCTTTTTTTCCATTCTTTTAATCCTAAAATAGCAAATATTAAGAATATAATATATTGAATTCCTGTAATACCATGTTTTTTAAACCAAAAATAAAGCGGTATTGCAACAATGTTAGTAATAATCCAAAAATGCCAATGTTGTAATTTTTTCTTTGCCATCAGCCACATTGCTACAAATGCTGTACCCGTTGTAAAGGCGTCTACATAATCTGTAGGGATATAACTATAAATATTATCTAGAGTATTTCTATCGAAGCCACTATTTATATATGGCTTATACTTATAGACAATTAAAATTCCTGTAAAGGAAGCGATAAATATTAAACTGGCATATAGACTATCCCTTTTATTCATTTGAGTAATTGGTGTAAAGTGGGTTGCATCAATTTTACGTGTCCATATATACCAACCAATTAAGCTCATTATAAAGTAATATACATTTATAATCATATCACCATATAATTGCCAGCCAAATAGCAAATATGCATACAAACCGGTACTTATAATTCCTGTAGGATACACTAAAATATTTTCTTTCCGCGCATACCATACACTTAATATACCCAATATGGCCGCTATCAACTCCAAAGCAATTTGCACTGATGAATATGATCGATATGGGTCTATAAAAAAATCTAAAAGTTCGGTCATGATTTAAATAATTTTGAACATAATGGTTTTTAAAGATCGGATAAGTCTTTTAAAAAATCTTCATTTTCTTCAAAAGCTGTTCCAATTACAACCAAATCAGCACCAGCTTGATAGGCATTTTTTAATTGTTGTTTTGTACGGATCCCACCACCAACTATAAGTGGAATATGCAATTCATTTTTTACAGCTTTTATGATATCAACTGCTATTGGTACTTTAGATCCGGAACCGGCTTCTAAATAGATCAATTTTTTTCCTGAATACTCTCCGGCCAAAGCAGTGTTTATAATCAAATCGATATTATTTTGACACATCGGCTTGGTATTGCTTACACGTTGAACAGCTGTTTCTGTTCCACCATCAATTAAAATATAACCAGTAGGAATAATCTCTAAATCCATTTTCTTTAGCAGTGGTACTGACCGTACTTGCTGTTCAATTAAATATTCAGGATTTCTGCCAGAGATTAGTGATAGAAATAATAAGCCATCAGCATAATCGGTCAAGTGCGTATAATCGCCCGGAAATAATAAAATAGGTAAACTTGTTAATTGCATAATGGTTTTAACAACACTTTTGGTTTTGTTGTATTTATCAGAGCTACCACCCACAAAAATATGTGTCGCTATCGAAGAATTTACCTTATTAATAAATGAAGATAACTGCGATTTAATAACTTTTTCAGGATCAATTAAAATCGCTAGCTGCCTTTTGTTTTCTTGAGCAGCATTTAGAATAGTTTGATAAATTTCTGCCATATTATTGCAATGCGTATACACAGGTGAAACCTTCAAATTCTAAGAAATGAACGGTATAATTTGAAATATTACCTTTAAACGTTATAGTTCCTGATGTTTGAGCAGCATCAAAATAAAAATCTTGAATATCAATATGGTGTAAAAAACTCAATCCTACTTGTTCGTAAATCTTATATAAAGATTCTTTTGCACCCCAAACTATAGTCAACTTTCTTACTAAAGCTTCGTGATTTGCCAATGTTTTATACTCTTCAAAAGAAGTAAACTTATGGGCAATCTTTACTATTTTATCACGCTGCTTTTCAATATCGACACCAACTCGAATATTATCACTTACAATTATTGCCGAAAAATTAAATGAATGTGTTATTGAAATATATTTACCATCCTTTAAATGCGGTTTTCCGAGTTCATCGTAAAATAAATCAGTATCAACATAACCAAATTCTGTTAACAAATGCCGTACACTCATAAAACCTCTTTTATGTAAATCAGATTTCATATTTTCAACACGCACTTTTGAATTTCGTGAAAGTATAATCCCATTTGATAGGTTATCATAAGATTCTAAAATATTCCAAATTAAGACTTTGGTAGTTTTATTGACTATTATAGTTTTAAATAGTGGCATATATTTATAAAGTTATTCCGTAACTTTGCGGTCAATTTTTTAGATAAAAAACAAAGATAATATTATGAGTACAAAAATCGCTACTTATGTGCCTTATAAAGTTAAAGATATTTCTTTAGCTGATTGGGGACGAAAAGAAATTGAATTGGCAGAAGCTGAAATGCCAGGCTTGATGTCTTTACGAGAAGAGTATAAAGACGAACAGCCTCTGAAAGGTGCCCGAATAGCAGGTTGTTTACACATGACAATTCAAACAGCTGTTTTAATTGAAACTTTACTAGCACTAGGGGCTGAAGTAACCTGGAGTTCTTGTAATATATTTTCTACGCAGGATCAAGCTGCGGCTGCGGTTGCTGCGGCAGGAATACCGGTATATGCCTGGAAAGGAATGAATGAAGAAGAGTTTGATTGGTGTATTGAACAAACATTGTTTTTCGGAGAAGATAGAAAACCATTAAATATGATTTTAGATGATGGTGGAGATTTAACAAATATGGTTTTAGATCGTTTTCCTGAATTAGCTGAAGGAATTAATGGCTTAAGTGAAGAAACAACGACTGGGGTGCATCGTTTATACGAGCGTGTAAAAAACGGAACATTACCGATGCCTGCCATAAACATCAATGATTCAGTTACAAAATCGAAGTTTGATAATAAGTATGGATGTAGAGAATCGGCTGTTGATGCGATTCGTCGTGCTACAGATATTATGTTAGCAGGTAAACGTGTTGTTGTTTGTGGTTATGGAGATGTAGGTAAAGGTACAGCAGCGTCATTTAAAGGAGCTGGTTCAATTGTTACTATAACAGAAATTGATCCAATTTGTGCTTTACAGGCTGCAATGGATGGTTTCGAAGTTAAAAAATTAGATACTGTGATTGCTAATGCTGATATTGTTATTACAACTACAGGTAACAAAGATATAGTTCAGTCGCGTCATTTCGAAGCTGTAAAAGATAAAACAATCATATGTAATATAGGGCATTTTGATAACGAAATTGATATGACGTGGTTAAATACAAATTATGGCAATACAAAAGTAGAAATCAAACCTCAAGTAGATAAATATACCATAAACGGCAAGGATGTAATTATCTTAGCTGAAGGTCGCTTAGTAAACTTAGGTTGTGCTACGGGTCATCCTAGTTTTGTAATGAGTAACTCATTTACAAATCAAACTTTAGCTCAAATTGAACTTTGGAAAAACGCGGATAATTATGAGAATGAAGTATATATGCTTCCTAAAGAATTAGACGAGAAAGTTGCACGTTTACATTTGGCTAAAATAGGTGTTGAATTAGAAACTTTACGTAAGGATCAAGCAGATTATATTGGTGTAAAGGTTGAAGGTCCTTTTAAACCAGAATATTATAGGTATTAGTATAATATATAAATAGTTTAAAGTAAATATCCTTTCCTTTTCGGAGGGGGTTTTAATTTATTTCTATAAATTCTATTATCTTTAACAAAAAATAACTGATGAAAAATTTATTAGTTCCTATTGGTTCAAGCGGTAATGCAACAAATACTTTACAATATGCAATAGATTTTGCAGAAGTTGTAGGTGCAAAAATATATGTAACTCAGGTATATGAAAGTACAAAAGTTGCAGGTGCCTTAAAGAATATTGATGCTTTTTTAGAGGAAGAAAATAAAAAACATCTTCAGGAGGTGCTAGATGCGGTAGAATCAAAAAATGTGGTAGTAGCTTTAGCTTCTGTTAAAGGAGACATTCTAGAAAGCATTGAAGACATGGCAAAACAATTAGAAATTGATATGATCGTTTCATCAGCTAGAAGTGTATCACTTGATGAAACTTTATATTTAGGAAAAATACCCGGTAAACTGGTTAAAGATATTGAGTTACCTGTTTTGATCGTACCGGCACATTATAAATTTAAGCCTGTTTCAAAAATTTTAATGGCAATTAGATCCGGTAAAATAAAACCGGGGTCGGTTTTAGAAACTTTGCAAAAGATTATTAACGTTTTTAATGCGAAAATAGATCTAATTCAAGTTATAACTCCCAAATCAAAAGAAGATGATAAAGAGGTAAGTGCTGAATTAAAAAATTTGGTTTCTTCCTTTAAAACAACTGAAAATGCTACTATTTTTCAAGGTGTTTTAGAACATTTGCATCAAACAGAGCCTGATATGTTATGTGTAATGCGACGAAAGAGAGGGTTTTTCTCAAAATTATGGGAAAAAGATACAGTAAAGAAGGCGTATTTTGAAAGTAAAGTACCATTATTGGTTTTGAAAGGTATTGTTTAATTAAATGGGATGTTACTTCCCGAAAAATCACTACACTCGTCGGGACAGGCACTTCGTTAAACTCCTATGAGAAAATTTGGGGATGCCCGCCCGTACCGAACGGTACGTTCGGGCGGGTAGCTCTAAAAAAAGGTAGAAGTTATTTATAATAATGATATTAAAATATGTTTAATGTTTATATTATATTTAGCGAATCATTTGATAGATTTTACGTAGGTATGTCATCAAATGTTAAAAATCGATTGAAAGAACATAATTCAAAAAGCGTTAAATCTACAAAAGCATTCGTGCCTTGGAAACTAATTCATATTGAGAAATTTGAAACAAGAATAGAGGCTAGAAAGAGAGAAAAGTATTTAAAAACTGCTGCTGGAAGAAAGTGGCGTAAGATTAATTTGGGGATGTAGCTCAGTTGGCTAGAGCGCTTGACTGGCAGTCAAGAGGTCGTGGGTTCGACTCCCATCTTCTCCACAAATATCCTTGTAAGTATTTAATTTACAAGGATATATTTTATTATAGTTAGTGTTAGAATGATAAATCCATAAAAAAAGTACGGCTTTTCCGTACATTTACTGTGTTAATAATGTTTTAGAAATTAAAATAACGAAAATTATTCACCGATTGTTTTCGTATGAAGTTGGAGATTTTAAATATCAACCTTAAATATAGCCTCTATTTCTTGCCTCATTAATTAAATCCTCATCGTTTGCATTTTCTAATTCTAAAAAATTTTTAATCTGAATTTTCCTTTTTTCTATAGCACTTAAAGAAAGGTTTATATAATTGACTAGATTTTTTGTTTTTACCCCTTTAGAAAGATGAAATATAATTTTGCTATTAACTTCATCTAATAATGAATCTTGAAAATTTGTTGTCTGATTTCTGAAATATTTTGCAACTGTTGTACTATAGTAAGGTGGATTCTTCATTATTGAATCAAATGCAATTAAAAATTCTTTTGAAGTTAAATCATTTTTAATCATCAACCCATCGGGGTTTACCGTTTTCAAAATATTATGAATTCTGTGATTTTCATTAAACATTGTTAAAATCACAACTTTGGCCTTTGGCAGCATCTTTTTTGCAAAAACTGCTAAACCTTCACCAGAAATAATTTCATCATCAGATGATGGAGGTAACTTAATATCAAAAAACAGCACATCGTAAGGCTCTTTTTTTGCTGAGGTCTCGATTTTTTTAATTGCTATATCACAATCATTGGCAGAATCAATTATAAAGTCATACTCTTCTAAATCTGAAGATTCTAAAATATTCGTATAGGCTTCAACAATCATAGGATGATCATCAACTATTAATATTTTTAACTCCTTTTTCATTAACAATTCAATATAAAGTTTAGAGGCTGAATTACTCTATTAAGATACAAAATTTGAAGCAATAATAAAAATCAAAAAATTATTTCATTCAATTAATTTTAACTGAAATATCTATTGCACCTGCTCTTTACAGATAAACAATTTTACTAGTAAGGGAGTCTAATGATTATCAATGTACCCTTATTATGCTCAGAACTAATAGATAGCTTTCCATTAATTTTATCAGTTCTAGATCGAATGTTTTTTAATCCTATACCTTCCTTTTTGACATTAACATTAAACCCAATTCCGTTATCTTTTATTATTAATTGTAATTTTTTCTTATATAATTTAAATTCAACTAATACCTTGTCTGCTTTAGCATATTTATTAATATTTTGTACTGCTTCTTGAATAATTCTAAATAAGTTCATTTTTAAAATTCCCGGACTCGTTTCCCATTCTATATTTTTATCACTTTTGAAATCATAATCAAAATTTGTTATTTGACTTTGATTTTCTAATAATTTCTCAATCATACTAATATAACCAATATTAGAAATTAAGGCTTGATTATTTAATGTATGTGAGACATTTCGTATTTCCTCTTCAATATCCTGTAAATCGTTGATATATTTTTCTCGCTTTAATATAGCTTCTTCACTATTATTAGTATTTAAATTACCTAGAATGAGGCGTGCGCCAAAAAGTTTGCCTAAAACACCATCGTGTAACTCTTCAGAGATTCGTTTTTTCTCTTTTTTACTACCTTCATCTAGTTTGTTTTGCTGAGAGATCATTAAATTATAAATCTCTTCATTTGCTTTTTGTTGCTCGTGTTCAAACTTAAGATTCTTATTTTTAACCCGTTGGCTTATAATAATATAAAGTAATATTATAAATAAGAGAATTAAACCTGAAATTTGTAAGATCAAGTTTTTTTGCTTGTTTAAGCGTATGTTTTTAGAAATTACTTCATTCGTTTCAAATTGAATGCGTGCAAACTTATTTCGAATGGTACGTTCTTGTTTTTGCAGGCTATCATTTAATTGAATATATTTAGTTGTATATATGGCGTTGTTCTCTTTATCAAGTTTAGAAAGTAATAATAATGATGATAATAAATCTCTATAGTTCTTTGTTGAAGATGCTAACTGTCTGGCTTCTTTGGCATATAGAATAGCTTTTATGGTATCTTTTTCAATAGCATAATATTCTGCTAAATGCAATTTATTTATTGCGATACCCAAATAATCACTAATGCTATCTCTAATCTTAAGAGAACTATCAAATAAATTTTTAATACCTACTGTATCATTTATTTTCAACTTACTATATGCTAGATTATCGAGTACTGTGGCATACAGTTTGCCATTTTCATTTTTTAAATTATGATTCGTTAATGCCTCTCGATAATAGTGGATTGCCTGCTCATAATTTCCTTTATTTTTATAAACTACTCCAATATTATTTAAGGTGTTTTCTTTAAAGGTGTTTTTACGACTTATGTTTGCTTGATACCTCAAAGCCAACATATGATTTTCAATGGATTTATCAAATTCTTCTAAATTGTTAAAACAGATACCAATGTTATTATAACATTTATATAATGGCATGTATTTTCTTAAGGGCTTTAAAAGTGCGATCGCTTTTATTGTGGTTATTTCGCTACCAGTAAAATCTTTTATATCTGATTGAGCAATAGCCATATTTAAAAACATTCTTCCAGAATAATGATCATTATTTAATGCTTCATAAATACTTTGCGCCTTAGAAAAACTAAAATATGCACTATCTAAAAGAACTTTTTTTGAATAAAACCTTCCTAAATCCCAATAATTGGCAGCCAAGCTAAGTGAATCATTAATTTTAATAGATAAGTCAATCGCTTTCTTGTTTACCTTTCTAAAACCTAAAGAATCATTCAATTTATAGTAGGCGAAGGAGATTTTTAACAAGTGAGCGTTTTGAAGAGAATCATTTTTTTCAAGCAGAGAATAAGCATAGGCCTTTTCTAAATACCTTTTACTTTCTTCAATTTTTAAGTCTTTATTCTTTGAAGTCGCAATCCAGATAGAAATGCTGTCATTTAATTGTGTAAGATCATTGCTTATTTGTATACTTTTATCCCTATTGGGAGTTAGATTAACAAATAAAATTGTTAATACAGAGATATAGAGAAAATAAGTTTTCAACTATTTTGGATAAAGCATAAGGTTAGCAAATACAAAGGTATCTAATTAAAACAAATAACCCTAAACCAGAGCTTAGGGCTATATGCTTTGAATAAGGTAGAGACAATATTAACCACCTGGTCTGTCATCTCCTTCATTACCTTCTTCACTTGTTTTTGCATATATACCTTCTATCGTTTCAGTAGCTTCTATCGTTTCAGTTTTTGGGTCGTCAATAGTGACTGTTGAGTCACAAGAATATAAGGCTATCGTTAGTACTAATAATGCAAATATGTTTCTAAAATTTTTCATGTTTTCAGGGTTTTAAAATGTT
>Ga0316189_10006685_pt1 | contig 10973 bp, 7 predicted proteins | sample LowCovwburrow_MG_FD_204930 | JGI IMG/M metagenome (GOLD analysis project Ga0316189, IMG submission 204930) | Coastal sediment microbial communities from Maine, United States - Lowes Cove worm burrow | ecosystem: Environmental > Aquatic > Marine > Coastal > Sediment | place: USA: Maine... | reverse complement strand
GGGCATGAACGGGGATGGCACGCCCAAGGAGGACTAAGAGAGCGAAGAGTTTGGGTCGAGGCAGTAATATCAGACGAAGCAAGAATGATTTAAATTTGCAGTAATCAATCAAACGAGGAAGCAGGGCATGCAGCATAGGGTGATCAGAATTTTAACTACAGTGAGCTTGCTTTTTCTTGCTCCCACAATGGCATTTTCTCAGGATGCCCAGCACGAAGCAGAAATTGCGGACGGAGAAACCCAATATCGACTGTTTTGTGCGGAATGCCACGAAGGCGCCCTGCTGGAAGCCCCGCGACGAGCAGCATTTGAGCTGTACACGCCAAGACGAATAATAGAGGCGCTCGAATCTGGCTCTATGGCAACTTCGGGTATGGCTATTCCTCGTGAACAAAAGCGCAATATTGCCTACTTTCTGACTGGGGAACGCTTCGATGAATCTCGCACAGCAAGCGTAAGTTTCAGCTGCCAATCAAGCCTCGCTACAACGGCTTTTCTTAGCCAACCAGTGAGTTGGAACGGATGGGGAGGCGATGGTGGGAATACACGTCATCAGCCGAAGGAAACACTCCTCAACAAAAGTAACGTTGAACAATTAAAACTTAAATGGGCCTTCGCGTTTCCGGATGCGACCCGTTCGCGATCACAGCCTGTAGTTACTCCTGAAATTACCTTCATCGGCAGTCAGGAAGGAACTATCTATGCGCTGGACAATTCTAATGGCTGTCCCTGGTGGACCTTCAACGCAGATGCAGAGGTACGCGGAGCGATCTACGTAGATACCGATGAGCAAGGTGTGCCGGAAACGTTGTTGTTCGGGGATTTCGCTGGCAGTGCCTACTCGGTGAACGCGCAGACCGGTGAATTAAATTGGAAGAAAGAAGTACACGATCACCCTCAGGCGACAATTACCGGCTCCGTTATCGCCCACGAGGACACGCTGATTGTGCCCGTGTCCTCGCTGGAGGTTCTGCTAGCCGCCAGAGTGAACTATCCCTGCTGCTCGTTTCGTGGCGCACTTGTGGCGTTAAGCATAAGCACTGGCGAGGAGTTGTGGCGCACCTATACAACCGACGAGCCACGGCCAACTATTCTGAGCACCGCTGGTATACAGCAATACGGCCCGTCAGGCGCGCCTATCTGGTCTAGCCCGACAATCGACGCGAAAAGAAATCTGGTTTATGCGGGTACTGGTGAGAACTATTCTTCCCCTGCAAACGGTTATAGTGACGCCGTGCTGGCCATGGATTTAGCGACCGGTGAGATTGTCTGGGCTGCTCAACTTACCAAGGACGATGCTTGGAATGGTGCCTGCTCAAGAGGAACGCCAAACTGCCCCGAAGAGGATGGCCCTGATTATGATATTGGCGCCTCGCCGATATTGGCGCAGGATGAGAACGGCCGCGAGCTAATCTGGGTCGGTCAGAAATCAGGCATGGTGTATGCACTTGACCCTGCGAATGGCGGTGAATTAGTTTGGGAGCAACGCGCTGGTAGTGGTGGCACCATGGGTGGCATCCACTACGGCATGAGTACGAATGGCGAGAAGCTCTTCGTCGGCGTTTCAGATTTGCCTACAAACAATCCCTACAATGTCGGCGCGGCACACCCGGGTATTCATGCCTTGCAACCCAGCACTGGCGAAGTCCTCTGGCGCAACGATCTGCCGGATAAATGCGAAGGGGGTCCGTTCCTGTGCTGGCCGGGAATCTCTGCCGCGGTTAGTAGTACCGCCGACTTAGTTTTTGCTGGCGGGCTGGATGGCATCTTGCGCGCCTTCGATGTCGACGATGGCAGTATTCTATGGGAAACCAATACGCGGCAAAGTTTTGGTATTCGTAATGGTATAGAGGCCAGAGGCGGTTCCATCGAATCGGACGGCCCGGTAATCATGAATGGACAGTTGTTTATCAGCTCGGGTTATGAGAAATGGGCCGAAGCACCGGGCAATGTTCTGTTGGTGTATTCGCTTAATGGAGAATAAATTGACAAGTTAAACCTGAGTCGTAGTTATTTGGACTTGCAGAATCAACCCCTAATTTTTGAGTAAACTTATATGCATAATCTTTTTTTATATCGAAACAATTTTAACAGCAGATCGATCTTCTCTAGCTTGCTTGTTTCTATAACGATCGGTCTTTTCTTTTCGGTGCAGGCTTTCTCCTACGAGATAGACGTAGATGCAACAATTTCTGATTCTCCTGCTAGCTTAATGGGCGTCAATCACATCGGCCTATCGGTGCGAGACTTGGATGCGTCTTTAGATTTTTACCAGCGAGCATCGGGCTTCAAAGTTATTCGCAGAGAGGTTGTACGCAGCAATAGTGCCGCTGATAAGTTATTTGGCCGTGAAGGAATCGAGTATGAGGTAGCGGTGCTGGAAGCGCCGAACATGCTTTTCGAACTCACAGAATTTAGCCATAACCGCAACGTGCCTTTCAGCAAGATGCCTGTAGAGGGTCCGGGTATGACCCATACTTGTTTTCAGTCACCATCACAGCTATCGGGATACGACAAATTCAAGCGCGCAGGCGCGCAGATGCTCAGTCGCGGCGATGGCCCGGTCGATTTATTGGGGCAGGGCGTGACCTATGCCTATGCCTACGATCCGGAAGGCAATATGATTGAGCTGGAACAGCTGGATCCTGGTCCTATGGGTGGCGACCCACAGAAATCCGAGTGGGTAGAGCAGGGTCTAGACATGTGGATGACACAAGTTGCCTTGGTAACCCATGACATCGAGCGATTGACCGACTACTACTCAGAAATAATGGGCTTCAATCCTTATCGAACTGCTGATATCGAAGGCCGCCCGACTTTCGATGATGCCACCGATGTTGACGATGTGGAGCTTAAAGTCATGTTCTTCAGAATGGCAGAGCGCTCGAAGAGCATGGAGTTCTGGCAATACGATAAGCCGCAAACGACTCAGTTTAACGGTAAGCGAGAGTCTTCAGCGCTTGGTTACACCTACTCGATTGAGGTGGGTGACATTCAGGCAGAGTATGCGCGCATGTCTGACCTTGGCGTGGATTTTGTCAGTGAGCCGGTCTTGTTAGGTGACTTTTGGCAGGTGTATGCAAATGACATCGACGGAAACGCTTTCTCACTACGTCAGGCCGTAGATCCAAATTCCCCTTACTCGGTACCCCAGCTGGAACTGTAGTTGGAAAGAAGTGAAGAAGGGGACACTGACAACTTATCAACTTAGAAGGTTCACCTCTAAGTTGATAAGTTGTCAGTGTCCCCTTTTTGTTTTTAGATGTTCAGCACCGCTTCCATATCAGCATCTAATTCTGGTTTCTTCGTCACTAGTGACACGCCAATAAACAACACCAAGGATACGATAAACGCGATGAGCCCACCGAGTATGCCGTAAGGCAACACGATGCCTGCGAGCTGGATGATAAAGTTTATCAGCAGGGCGGAGACAATCGCGGCGACGGCGCCTAGGGCAGTCGCCCCCTTCCAGTTTAATCCGATTGCCAGCACTGGGAATATCGAGGCGGCAAATGTGGCCCAACCAAACGCTCCTAGTATTGCTACCAGGGTGGCATCCTGAAAATGCGAATAGAGCGCGAAGCTGGCGGCTACTATTGCCAGAATAACCGTTACCACGCGAGCCCAGAACAGCTCGTTCTTTATCGCATGTCCCCGAATAGCTTTAGGTATGTCGTGAATGATTGCGGCAGTGCCTATGTTGAGGAAGGCATCAGAGGTGGACATGATTGCGGCAAACAGGCCGGCAAAGACAATGCCCGCGAGAAGTGGATTGGTAAATATTGAAAGAAATAGGGAAGCAGCATCGTCGGGAAGGGCTAGCGGCTCTATGACGCCATCGATAACTGCAGCCCGCATGATCACGCCGATGGAGACCCAGAGTAAGGCGGCCATGACGTAACCGAACAACGACATCGGCAGGATGGTCCTGTTGTCGGCTATGCTTCTGTTCATCATCATCTTGGTTACGAGGTGGGGTTGGCCTGCCAGCCCTAAGCCGAAGACGAAGAACCAGCCCAGTGAAGCCATGATGCCGGCTGCACCGAAGGGCATCATCGCCTCGCCGTCGTCTGCAAGGATTATCGATGTGGCTTCCTGCATGCCACCATCGAAGACAGACATCGCAGTCAATAGAATCAGAACGCCAGCGATCATCATGATCGCGCCCTGCACTACATCGGTATAGACGGAGGCAATGATTCCTCCGGTTACGCAGTAGAAGATTAAAACCGTAGATGAAATAACGACACAGGCAACCAGCCCTATGTCTGCGAACATGACTGTGCCAGACAGAATCGCCTGCATCACTACGGCCATGGCTAAAATTTGTGTTGCTAGATAACCCATCACCCCAAGAACGATTGTAACGGCAATAAGAAACCGAACCGCTTCACTGTTGTATCTTGCGGCGAGGACATCGGGAAGAGATATGCAATTGCGGACGTCGGCGATCATGCGGATTCGTTTTGCTACAAGAAAAAATCCCAGCGCATAACCGGTGGATGAAATCACGATCATCCAGAACGAACTCACGCCAATCGAATAGACTAGTCCGGGGCCTCCTACAAATCCGAAACCGCTCAGCGTGGAAGAGAATAGCGCGAGTGAGACCACGATCGGCCCGAGGCCTCGTCCCGCGATAAAAAAGTCGCTGGAGTTCTTCGTGAGGCGCATGGCCCAGAGGCCAGTGATGACACAAAAAACCATGTAGATGACTACTGCGCCAACGATTATTTCCTGTCTATAGGCTTCCATGTAATTACTACTCCGATTTTGCTGCGATGCTCTCTAGTAGTTGCTGGTATTTTTGCTCATCTTCATCGGTGAAAATGAATTTCCGAAAACCTACGCTATACAAAATAATCAGCGGAATTGCCGCCAGCCAAGTGCCGTATACCTGCCAGGCGGTTGCCACAGGAAAACCCATGAAATAGCTAGTGACCCCGGTTTCCAGAAAGGCCTGATGGCCGGAATACATCTGCCACCAGATGAACAGGCTGAATAGTAGAGTGCCTCCCATATAGGCCCATAGTTCCGTGCTGCGTCGCTGTTCTGCCACACCCAAGGCCGAGAGACAGACGATAAGCAATAGCAGCAAGGCCTGAAAGGCGAAGGCTAAGCTTCCGATGTGTTCCAGTCGTGCGGCGCCATCGCCACCCACCCGCATACCGTTGAACTGTGGATGGGCTAATCCAGCGCCATTTGCCACAGGCTCAGCTAGGCAAATCGCCACTAGAATGCCTGCCATCAATAGTACGGTAGCGAAAATCACGTATATTAATTTACTGCCCATAAGAGTCTCACTTTTGCTTGTGAACTCGAGCATAAACAGCGAATTGGCGTGAGTCTAGGGATTCCGTCCTGTATTGCGAACGCAAGGCCGTGGCTCTCGATAAGCCGTCTTGACAACGCCCTCGTGAGAGTCCATGTTCTCAGGTTCGCCGGATTTATACTTACTATAAAATAGGCTGTTTGGCTGTTCGCTGCTCTGTATTCAGCTTTGAGCTATACTCAAGAAAATCAGGGCTCGCCTGCAAGCGAGACGATAAGAAAAACTTCGAGCGAAGTGAATTCGAGCGTTAATCAAGAGAGTTAATCAAGTAGTACTAAGAGGTGAATAATGAACAAGACTAATAAAACTGCATGTGGAGGAGCGCGTCTGCTTCTGACCGCTGGCGTTGCCAGTATCGCGTTGTCATTGCTTTCGACCGCCGCTGTAGCGCAACCAGCCCGGCCGGGCGCCATCCAACCAGCAGCCCATGCTGATCAGGAGCCAATCAACCATCTACCGAATCCCTATGAGACACAACGTAATTTTGGCACACTGCCAGATGGCCGTAGCTGGGGTTCAGTGAGTGCGGTCAATATAGATATCGATGGCATTCACGTTTGGGCAGGCGATCGCTGCGGTACAAACTCTTGCGCAACATCTGATGTCGATCCAATTGTAAAACTAGATCCAGATGGCAACGTAGTTCAGAGCTTCGGCGCTGGGCAGATTATTTGGCCGCACGGTATGGACGTCGATAGCGAAGGCAATGTCTGGGTCGTCGATGCGCGTGCTGCAAATGCCAATGAACTAGAAGAGAATCCATCGGCTGCAGGCAAGGGCCATACGGTCTTGAAGTTTAGCCCAACCGGTGAGTTGCTAATGACTTTGGGTACAGGGGGTGAAGCTGGTGATCCGCCGACTCACTTCGACGCGCCAAACGATGTTCTTATTGCGCCCAATGGCAACATCTACGTAGGTGATACGCACGGTGCACAGTTTCAGAATGAAGCGGGTCCAACGGCGAAGAGTCGTATGTCGATCTTTGCGCCCGACGGTACTTTTATAAAGAGCTTCGGTGAATTCGGTTTCGAGGACGGGCAGTTTCGCTCTCCTCACTCGTTAGCTATGGACTCACAGGGCAGATTGTTTGTAGCTGACCGTGGTAACAGCCGCATCCAGATCTTCACGCAAGACGGTGATCATCTAGATACTTGGTACCAGTTTAGCCGCATCAGTGGTCTATTCATCGATCCGAATACAGACATGCTGTACGCAATCGATTCCGAGTCAGACGAAAACTATAACCCAGGTTGGCAGAAGGGTCTGCGTGTAGGTAACGCTCGCACCGGTGAAGTGCTGTACTACATTAAGGCACACGACTCCGAGCGTGGCTCCGGCATGGGTGGCCTAGGCTCTATGGGCGAGGGTGTCACGGTTGACCGCAATGGTGTTGTCTACGCTGGCGAGGTTGGGCCGATCCAGGGTATGACTAAGTTCATTCCACGCTTGATTCCATAATTTGAATTGATAGAATGAAACGATAAGACCTTAACGGTTTTTTATAGAAACGGGTGTGAATGTAAATTTGCACCCGTTTTTTTATTGCTCAATAATGTGTTTCGAGTTTATTTTATTAATGATCTCTGCTCATTACTGTACCTGGGGTTCATTAAGTATTTTTCCAGAAGCTGGGACAGCAAGGGCTTTCGACCTCTTGGCTTTCGTGCGAGGGCAGGAATCAGATGTTGCCGACTGTGACCCGCCGTAAATACGTCCCTGTAGGCTCGGCGCCCGCGTCCTGCGGGATTCGGTGGGCAGTAGTAGCATAGAGCTTTTGGCTCTCCCCTAAATTCATTCGTATTTATATAGGAATTGGGACAGCAGGGGCTTTGGGACTCTTCGCTTTCGTGCCAGATTCCTGCCTGCTGGTTTTGTGGGACAGCAATGAACTCTCTTATAAGGAGTGAGTCGGAAACACTGCGATGACTACACAAATCAGAACGCTGCAGCCAGGTGATCTTGAATGGATGATATCCATGCATGGACTGATCTATGCGCGCGAGTTCAATTTTAATGCAGAGTTCGAAGAAGGCATTGCAAAGAAGGCGGCGAGGATATGTGAGAGTGATGATCCATTTAATCGCATCTGGATCAAAGAAATCGATGGGCAGCGCGCAGGTTCTATTGCAGTTTCGAAGTTAGAAGACGGTGCAGCGTTTATTAATTTCGTGCTTGTGCTGGATGAATATCGAGGCCAAGGCATTGCGATGGAGCTTATGCAGCATTTGATGGCTCACGCAAGAGACGCTGGTATCAGCAGAATTCGTTTGGAGTCTTATACCTGCTTGGAACATGCCCGCGTCATGTACAGGAACTTAGGTTTCAGCATCGCCAGCCGCGAACAGAATTGCCATCGCTTCGGTTTGACGCTGACGCAAGAATATTGGGAATTGCGACTCGATCAATAGCTCTTGCTGTATTACTTCCCAGTGCCCACTCTATTTCTATGACGAGACTTCTTCTTCGCTGCAGCCTTCTTCTTGGGATCATCCTTAGTCTTCGCATTTGATTTCCCCTTCGATTGAGGCTTGCGCTTAGGCTTCTTGTCTTTCTTAGGTATTTTGTCCGGGCCCTTGCTGGGCTTTTCAAATACCGGTCTTGCGGATCGAGATGATTTTCCATCCAGCGTTAAGCGGGATATTTTTAGAGTCTGTCCGGAGACCCATACCTTCTTAAGATCTCTGAATATCTCATCCGGCATGTCGTCGGGCAGATCTACCGTGCTGTGGTCATCGTGTATGTTGATACGGCCGATATGCTGAGCATCAAGGCCTGCTTCGTTGGCGATAGCGCCGACGATATTGCCGGGCATAACATCATGGTTGTGGCCGACCTCTAAGCGAAATCGTTCCATGCCTTTTTCTGGAGGAGCATCGGGTCTTGCAGGTCGTGAGCGCGACTCGCCTCTCGGGCTTCTATTTTCTGTTGGAGGACGCGAGCGCGATTCGCCTCTTGAGCTTCTATCCCCGGTGGGCGGAAGCGAGCGTGACCGGCCTCGCGAACTACCTTCATCTTCGCGTTTGAACTTCTCCGTTTTTCGCATCGGTTTGTTTTGTAATAGCAGAGGCGTGCTGCCTTGAGACAGCTTGGCGAGCGCCGCGGCGATGCCCAGCAATGGAAAATCGTTCTCTTCTTCAAACTTCTCTAGCAGTTTGGTGTATTGAGAGAGGTCTTCGTTGGCGATGGTTTCTGTTATCGATTGTTTGAACTGCTCTATGCGTTTGTCGTTGATCAGCTGCGTGGAAGGCAACTCCATCAGCTCGATCTTCTTGTTTGTCGCTCTCTCGATGGCGGCTAACATTCTCTTCTCGCGGGGAGCAACGAATAGGATTGCATCTCCCTCACGACCGGCTCTACCGGTTCGGCCGATTCGATGTATATAGGCTTCCGTATCGTGTGGTATGTCGTAGTTCACGACGTGACTGATTCGATCTACGTCTAAGCCTCTAGCAGCGACATCGGTTGCGACTAGAATATCCAGTTGTCCCTTCTTAAGTCTCTCAATAGTTCTTTCGCGTGTTTTCTGCGCTATATCGCCGTTGAGTGCCGTGGCGGAGAATCCTCTAGCTGACAGCTTTTCTGCCAAGTCGACGGTAAGAAGTCGCGTGCGTACGAAAATCAGCATGGCATCGAAAGTTTCGGCTTCCAAGATTCGAGTGAGCGCGTCGAGTTTATGCATGCCGCTCACCGGCCAAAAACGCTGGCGGATTGATTCCGCGGTGGCGGTCTTCATCTTCACAGTAACTTGAACCGGGTCGTTCAGATACTTGGTAGCAATGCGCCGAATCTGAGTAGGCATCGTTGCGGAGAATAGGGCGATCTGTCTCTCTTTGGGAGTCTGCTCGAGAATCCATTCGACATCGTCGATGAAGCCCATGCGCAGCATCTCATCGGCCTCGTCTAGGACGAGGGTGCTAAGTTGGTCTAGTTTCAATGTGCCGCGACGCATATGGTCCATGACTCGGCCGGGAGTGCCGACCACGACATGTACACCGCGCTTCAGCGCACGAATCTGGCCGCTGTAGTCCTGACCGCCATAAACGGGAAGAACGTGAAAACCTTTAATGTGAGTTGCGTATTTCTGGAAGGCTTCGGCTACCTGAATGGCGAGCTCACGGGTTGGTGCCAGAACTAGAACCTGGGGGTCTTTCTGCTTCAGATCCAATCTCGAGAGGATGGGCAGGGCGAACGCGGCAGTCTTGCCGGTTCCAGTCTGTGCCTGGCCGAGCACATCTCTGCCCTCGAGCAGCAGGGGAATGGTTTGTGCCTGAATAGGAGAAGGCGTTTCGTAGCCCACGTCGATGAGCGACTTTAAAAGCGGCTTAGTCAGCGCCATTTGCTCGAAGGAGGTGATTTCTTCGATTTTTTCGCTATTCATAGTATTGCCTTGCTCTGGCCGTGGGCCGGTAATCTGCGGATATTTAGACGGATATTTAGACGGCTAACCAGGTGAATAGTTAGGCCGGTAATTATACCAATAGTTAAGAGGGTGCGAAGGATAGAGACTATCACTTGCTAAGTCCATCTCATAAACACAGGAATACACCACTAAACCCGCTATTTTTGACAATTTCAAGCGCTATTCCTCTACAATCAAGAAAATAATAAGAGCTGTGGACGGCCGCCTTGACCTCAACTGTCACCCTACCTAGCTGGATATTCTTTTTCCTACTAATGGCCGCCAGCTACGCATTGATTATGAGTGTGCTGTTTCCCAGCGTTCGCTGGTACCTACGTCGCCGCCTAAACAGGACCGTTGACAAGCTGAATAGCAGCCTGCAGATCAAGATTCGCCCGCTACAGCGCAGCAAGAGACAGATATTGATCGACCAGTTGATGTTCGATCGCGAAATCCTAGCCGTAATCGAGGAGCAGGCACAGCGCGACAATATCCCTCGAGATGTATTGCAGCAGAAGGTGAAGAGCTATGCCCGTGAGATTGTTCCTTCTTTTAATGCCTATATCTACTATCAAGTTTTTTACTGGCTAGCCAAGAAGGTCTCCCGCTTCATTTATAGAGTGCGCGTCGCGGCGGTAGAGCCGAGCAAGCTTGAGGCAGTAGATCCGGATGCGACGGTCGTCTTCGTGATGAACCATCGCAGCAATATGGACTATGTGCTAATCAGTTATCTAGCCGCGGAGCGCGTGACCCTCTCTTATGCGGTGGGCGAGTGGGCGCGGATATTTCCTCTGGAGATGCTGATTCGCGCGATGGGTGCGTTCTTCGTGCGGCGGGGATCGCAGAACCCGCTGTATCGAAAAGTTCTCGAGCGCTATGTGTATATGGCGACCCAGAGTGGTGTGTGTCAGGCGGTCTTTCTGGAAGGAGGCTTGAGTCGTGATGGCAAATTGGGAGAACCCAAGCTCGGGTTTTTGGATTACATATTGCGCCACTATGATTGGCAGACAGATCGCGATGTTGTGTTTGTGCCGGTTGGCATCAACTACGATCGCGTCTTGGAGGATGAGAATCTCTTTGTCTGGGATAAGAAAGAAGCGCGTCTTTCGAAGTTTCAGCACCTAGGCAAACTATGGCGCTTCCTGCGGACCAATTTATTTGCCGGTTCCCGCAAGCGCTGGAAGCGCTACGGCTACGCCAGCGTAAATTTCGGTGTGCCGATTTCTATGAGCAGGTACAGCG
>Ga0316189_10006684_pt1 | contig 10974 bp, 7 predicted proteins | sample LowCovwburrow_MG_FD_204930 | JGI IMG/M metagenome (GOLD analysis project Ga0316189, IMG submission 204930) | Coastal sediment microbial communities from Maine, United States - Lowes Cove worm burrow | ecosystem: Environmental > Aquatic > Marine > Coastal > Sediment | place: USA: Maine... | reverse complement strand
ATAAACGCACCTGAACCAATATCCGTATGGTGTTTGAAAAACCCGTCATAGTTACAGGTGATGGTGCCGGCTCCCACATTTGCCTTTTCGCCGACACGCGCGTCACCAACATAGCTGAGGTGGTTCACTTTGGCACCTTGCTCCAGGTGGGCGTTTTTCACTTCAACAAAATTACCCACCTTGACGTTGCGCGCAAGCCGGCTTCCCGGGCGAATGCGGGCATACGGGCCCAATTCAACACTTTCACCAATTTGCGCATTCTCAATATGGCAAAACGCACGGATGATGCTACCCGAACCGATCGACACGCCTTGTCCAATGACAACGTTCGGTTCAATGACAACATCACGGCCAATGATGGTGTCTGCGCTCAAAAACACGGTTTCCGGCGCTATCAGCGTCGCGCCTTCCGACATGGCCTTTTGCCGGTATCGGTGCTGGAACACAGCCTCGACCGCAGCCAGTTCCGCCCTTGTGTTGACACCTTGAATTTCATGTTCCGGACAAGTGACCAACGCTACCTTTTCACCCTGATCATTTGCCAGCCCGACGATGTCGGTCAGATAAAACTCGCCCTTGGCGTTGTCATTGCCGATCTTCGGCAGAAGCTCGCGCAACAACTCAGCATCGAATGCCATGACGCCGGAATTGCATAGCGTGATGGCACGTTCTTCCTCAGATGCATCTGCGTGTTCACGAATACCGGACACATGGTCTGATCCGTTTGTGAGCAAGCGGCCGTAACCGGATGGATTTACAGCATCAAACCCGAGCACCGCCAACCTGCATCCGTTGGCTATGGTCGCTGTCATGTGGCCCAGCGTTTCCTGGGTCATCAGGGGATCTGCTCCAAACAACACCAGAACGGTCCCGTCAAACCCGTCAAGCGCCGGCATGGCCGTGGACGCTGCATCACCGGTGCCACGCGCAGGCGACTGAATGACGATGTCGGCACCAGGTGCGTAACCCTTGACTTCAGCCTCAATCGCCTCTGCGCCGTCGCCAACTACCACGACAATGCGGGCAGCACCAAGGTCATTGGCAGCGGTTACAACGTGGCCGACAAGGGATCGTCCGGCAGCCTTGTGCAGAACCTTCGGCAATTCGGAACACATCCGCGTGCCCATACCCGCAGCCAGTACGATACATGCAATATCTGTCATGGATCCGTTGCCCTATTCCCGTAAACAATCTGTTTGGTGCGATTCGGAACTGTTCGACCATACCTGAGCGAACCTCAAACTTCACGGGTAGTTATTGCGGAATTTTGATAACGGGTGAAGCAGAGATTTGCTCGCTTTGGCGATCTGCAAATCTGGTCAGCAGGAAAATCGGTACCAGGCCAATTGCCACTATGACCAACGATCCGGTTGCAGCCTCCGACAGCCGCTCATCCGAGGCCAGTTGATAAACCCTGACGGCTAAAGTGTCGAAGTTGAACGGCCGGACTATCAGGGTTGCGGGCAATTCCTTGAGCACGTCAACAAACACAATTGCAGCCGACATCAGCACTGAACGCCGCAACAATGGCAGATGCACCATGGCAATTACGCCGCGCCGGGTGCGCCCCAAAGTGCGCGCCACATCATCAATGTGGACCGGGATGCGTTTGAAGCCGGTTTCAATGGCGCTGTTGGCAACGGCCAGGAACCTCACCGTGTAGGCATATAGCAACGCCACGACACTGCCCGACAATACAAGCCCGGTGGAAATGCCAGACCAGTTGCGCATCAAACCATCAAGCCAGTTGTCGAATGCGCCCAGCGGTATCAATACCCCTACCGCGATAATGGTGCCGGGGATGGCATAGCCCATCGTGGAAAATCTGACGAGACCGGCACTCAGTCCGCCACTGGAACGGCGCAGGCAATATCCCGTCAGAATTGCACAACCGGTAACAACGACCGCGGCTCCACCCGCCAGCAGGAAACTGTTGCCGGCATAAACCATCAGCCGGGTCCCCAGGAAACCGTCACCTCCGTCAGAATGAAGCTCGAGCAAGATGAGGACCGGCAGCACAAAGCCCAGCAAGATCGGAATGGCACAGGCGGCAAATGCAAACACGGCCCTCCAGCCACGCAGCGATACCGGTTGCGGTTTCAGCGCACGCGCGGAAGTATCGTAATAGGCCTGACGAGATCTCGACCAATGCTCCATGGCGACGAGCAGGAAGACGAAAGCCAGCAACGCCGATGACAGTTGGGCGGCCCCGACCCTATCACCCATACCGAACCATGTTCGGTAAATTGCAGTCGTGAAGGTCTGAACCCCAAAATACTGAACCGTGCCAAAATCGGCGATTGCCTCCATCAGGGCCAGCGCCACTCCGGCCGCAATGGCAGGCCGGGCCATTGGCAAGGCCACCGTACCAAAGACGTTCCAGGGGCTGCGCCCCAATGTACGCGCCACGTCAAGCAAACCGCGCGACTGTTCCTGAAAAGCTGTACGGGCCAGAAAGAAGACGTATGGATAAAGTACCAGGACCAGCATCAGGCTGACGCCCCACAACGAATGTATATCGGGAAACCAGTAGTCATTTCGCGTCCAGCCGAAGATATCCCGCAACCCGGTTTGCAGGGGCCCGGCAAACACCAGGAAATCTGTATAGGCATATCCGATTATATAGGCCGGCATGGCCAGTGGCAGCAACAGCATCCACTGCAGAAAGCGCGACCCCGGAAACCGGCAGGCACTGACTAGCCACGCTGTACCGGTTCCGACAATCGCGGTTCCCAGACCAACCATGAGGACCAGGCCCAGGGTGTTGAGCACCAGTTCAGGCAGGATGGTTGCTGCAAGATGGCCCAATGATCCGCCGCTGGTGTCAAACAGGCTGGACAGCACCGCTGCAATCGGCAGTAACACCAGGAGCGCCAGAACGCCCGTGGCTACAAAAACAGCATTGGGGCGGACCTTGAAGGACCGCCCCTTTGTCGCTGGTAATCCCTTGGGATTGCCTCTGAAATCCTTTGCTGTCGCCATCTGCAATCCGGCCAAATCAACTCTTCAGCCGGCTGTTACAGCACAACCGGCAGTCAAGTCTACTTCCAGCCAGCCTTGTCCATGATCTGCACACCCTGCGCATTGAGCGATGCAAACTTCTGCGCATCCAGCGTGTCTTCCTTGAACTCGCCAAATGTGTCCAGCGGACTTGCGAGCGGCACACCCTTTACAACAGGGTATTCTACATTACCTGCGGCAAAGTATTCCTGCGCCTGATCGGATGCCAGGTATTCCAGGAACTTGATGGCACCATCCTTGTTTTTGGCATGGCGAGCCACACCGCCACCGGAGATATTCACATGCGTCCCCCGGTCGGCCTGATTTGGAAATACCAGTGTTACCTTATCTGCTGCCTGGCGCTGATCTTCCTTGCCGGACTTCATCATCTTGCCGAGATAGTAACTGTTGACCACGCCGACATCGCCTTCACCCGCAGCGACCGCCTTGATCTGGTCGCGGTCACCACCCTTTGGTGAGCGAGCGAAATTGGCCACCAATCCGGTTGCCCATCTGGCCGCCTCGTCCGCACCATGTGCGGCAATGATCGAACCCATGAGCGACTGATTGTAGATGTTGCTGGAAGACCGGATCAGCACCTTGCCTTCCATGGCTTCGCCGGCCAGCGCCTCATAGCTTGGTGCATCTTTCGGGTCCATGCGGTCCTTGGCAATCACCAGAATACGGGCCCGCTTGGAGAAACCGAACCAGCTGCAGTCTGAGTGGCGCAGATAGGCGGGGATGCGCGAGGACAGAACGTCAGATTGGATCGGCTGCAGCAGGTTTTCGGTATTTGCCCGCTCGATCCGCCCGGCATCCACCGAAATAAACACATCGGCAGGTGAGTTGGCTCCTTCAGCCTTCATCCGCTCAATGAGCTGATCGGCCTTTGCCTCAATCCTGTTGATAGCAATACCGGTTTCTTTGGTGAAGTTGGCATAAAGCGCTTCGTCAGTATCATAGTGGCGCGATGAATACAGGTTGATCTCGCCTGCTGCGCGCAGAATTGAAGGGGCGGCGAGCATGCCGACAGCCGATCCGGTTGCGGCAAGAACAAAGTGACGACGATTGAGAACCGAGTTGACAACTGACATATGAAAATCTCTTCAGTGGTGAATTTATAACCCGACTAAATCAGTCGGGAATAAAATTTGCAAGTGGAAATTGCCAACTTGCGACATTTTGACTGGCTGTAACTAATTGAAATAGCAGAATTAAAATTGGAATAATTCCAATCTAGCCATGCCGCGTCGGCTCAAGCGCTTGACTCCTCAAGTATGATTTCGCTGGCACGTTGACCAATCATCATGCTCGGACCGTTCAGATTACCGGTCAATACGAACGGCATAACAGATGCATCGGCGATCCTTAACCCTTTCATGCCGTGCACTTTGAGGCGGGAATTGACCACCGACTGAGTTTTCTCTCCACCCATTCGGCAAGTGCTGCAGGGATGATAGATCGAATATCCTCTGGCACGGATATCCTGATCAAGTTCCTCTTCCAAGTTGACATCTGGTCCCGGCAGATACTCGCGTTCGATAATCCGCCGCAGCGCAGGAGCATCAGCCAGTGTCCTAATTGTGCGCGCACCTTCAATCATTTCAGCCAGATCTTCCGGGTCATCCAGAAAGTTGAACCGGATCAGCGGCGCATCGCGGATGTCGTGACTGCGCAAGGATATGTTCCCGCGTGATTTTGGTCTTGTATTGCAGGCGCCAATTGAAAAAGCGGCATACGGATCAGCCTGTGCCATCCTCCCGGGAGCACCGGGTTGCAGGTCGCGGGTCAGCGGAGAGAAATACAATTGCAGGTTCGGCTTGTCCCGCGACGGTGTCGATTTCACAAAACCGCCGGCATGGGTTGTCCCGGACGACAATGGTCCCGACCCGAACAGATAATATTGCAAGCCTGCACGCAACTTACCGTGCCAGGATCCTATTTGCTGGTTCATGGTCGGCACGCGGGACCGGAAATGCATGTCATAGGCGAAGTGATCCTGCATGTGCTGACCAACCGCAGGAAGCTCATGACGCACCTCAACGCCTGTATCGTGAAGACAAGCACCAGGCCCAATGCCGGAGACCATGAGCAGTTGCGGCGTATTGATGGCACCGCATGCCAACACAACCTCCCGTCGCGCCTTAACCGTTATGAGGCGGTCATTTTGACGGTAAACCACACCTGACACTTCGTGGTCGCTGATTTCAAGCCGCACAACCTGGGCGTTCGGTTCAAGACGAAAGTTGGATCGTCTGCGAGCCGCTTGCAGCCAGCCTCGCGCTGCCGACACGCGCTTTCCGGACGTGCAAATCGTATGATGGTAATACCCCAGCCCGCCGACGCATTCACCGTTGAAGTCGTTATTTCGCGGGATTTGCATTTGTTGACCCGCTTCCAGAAAAGCATCGCAAATCGGATGTGCCACACTGGCCCTGCTGTTGACTTGCAATGGTCCTCCTGTTCCATGCCAGTCATCGCGCACACAATGGTCTTCAATTTCCTTGTAGCTGGAAAGAACCTTGTCCCATGCCCAGTCCGGAAGGCCGCCCTGCTCCCACTCGTCATAGTCGGTTTTCGTACCGCGCATGTAGACCATGGCGTTGATGGAACTGGAGCCACCGACAATCTTGCCGCGTGGAACCGGCATGGTCCGTCCACCAAGCGCAGCCTCAGGCTCGCTCGCATACATCCAGTTGACCGCGTTATTGAAAATGGAATGGCCGTATCCAATTGGTGTCTTTATCCAGAAACCGTTTAGGTCGGGTCCGGCTTCCAGCAACAACACTGAATGCTTGCCGGAAGCCGACAGGTTGCCAGCGAGCACGCACCCGGCAGAGCCCGCACCAACTATGACATAGTCGAACAGCAGCTGATTTTCCTGCAACGGCCCACACCCTTCCCACAAGCCCTACCGGTTGGGAATACTTTGCTGAAACCTGAGCTGTTGCCAAGCAAAAAGAACCGGGCCGACTTCGTAGGAATGGCTGCGCTGCGGCGATTGCTATTCGGCTGCGACAGCGATCTCGGCGGGTTGAACCGAACTGTACCATTCCTGTGCGGCAGCAACGCCGGATCCAAACTCGACTTTGGCCCCTGCATCGCGCAACGACATTTCAGCAGATGCGAGTGCCGACAGACACATGACTTCGTTCAGATCACCCAAATGGCCAATACGGAACACTTTACCCATGACTTTACTGAGGCCGGTTCCAAAGCTGGTGCGATAGCGCTCGTAGCCGAATTTGATTACGTCACGCGCATCAATGGATTCCGGAACAACAATTGCCGACACAGTGTCGGAATGCCACTCGGCCGACTGCGCACAAAGGTTACAGCCATCCCACGCCATTACGCCTCTGCGGACGCCTTCCGCCAGGCGGCCATGGCGGGCAAATATTTTGTGCAGCCCTTCTTCCTCAATAAGTGCAAGAGATTCACGAAGTCCATGAAACAGCTGCGTCGGTGGCGTATATGGGAAATAGCCGTCATCATTGAGTTTCAGCATATCCGCAAACGAGAAATAGCAGCGCGGCATCCGGGCACTCTTGGAGGCTTCGAGAGCTTTCTCACTGACGCCGAGCATCGACAGACCTGCAGGCAGCATGAAGCCTTTCTGTGATCCCGCGACCGCCAGGTCGACGCCCCATTCCTCAAAGCGGAAATCAATAGATGCAATGGAACTGACACCGTCAACAAATAGTAATGCCGGATGACCGGTTGCATCAAGCGCAGCACGAACACCAGCGACATCGGACGTCACTCCCGTAGCTGTTTCGTTCTGGGTGACGAAAACCGCCCTGATGGAATGGCTTTTGTCGGCGTCCAGTATTTCAGCATACTCGACCACCGGGACACCTTTGCCCCACTCCACATCAATGCACTGTACTTCAAGGCCGAGGCGCTCTGCCATATCCACCCAGAGATGACTGAATTGGCCGAACCGCGACATCAACACCTTGTCACCCGTGTTGAGGGTATTGGTGATGGCACTTTCCCAGGCTCCTGTTCCAGAACCCGGATACATGAAGACGCGACCTGAGTTCATCTGGAACACCCGTTTCAACCCGCTGAACAACGGTTTTGTCAGGTCGCCGAAATCCGGTGCCCGCATGTCCTCCATCGGCACATTCATGGCCCGCCGGACACGTTCTGGAATATTAGTGGGTCCGGGAATGAACAGGTGCGATTGACCGAGCTTCATGATGTTTCCTCCAAGGTGAGCGCGCCGGGAAAGCATTCATCACGGCTTTGGCTTTCCATATGCCCCCTGTTTAAGTCATGCGAAAACAAAACCCGAGCCAAACCGGGTCAAGATGTAACCCTTGTTGTTTACAAGTTTGACTTTTGTAAATTTGTAAATTTTGCAGTTACAATAACGAATGCACCATGAGGCCAGGCAATACCAAAGGAAGTAGCTAGTGACCCGAAACACCAACAAACCGGATCCGGGCAGGCAGGACCCGGTTTGAAAAGACGGGGAAGAACTCAATTCAATTATTGAAATTCGTCTTCGGTCGCACGCTGGGAGTTTCAATTGATATCGGCTTGATCTCGGCGCGGATATCCCGCCCTTTCCAGGGAACCACACCATAGGTATTACACCATTTGGCAAAGAACACTTTGCGCTGGCCTTCAACCTTGAGCGCGAACCGCAGGCACTTACCGGACTTCCTCACACGACCGCCGGTAAACACGCCGGGAATTTGCAGGGACACGCGGCAATCAGATGTCAAACGAGCAGAAGTAGCTTCAACCCTGCCCCGGAAATTGCCGGACACTTTGTACTTGCCCGGCTTCGCCCAACCGAATCCGCAGGACTTGGCTGCGTATGCCGTGTGAGGCGCGGACACGCCTCCAGCCACGCTCATACCTCCGGCCAGGAGCACCGTCTGTGCTGCAATCATCAATCTTGTTTTCATTGTGGACCTTCCGTCACAGGTTTGGTTATCCCCCGGGGTTGGTCACAAGCGTCAGCGTGTGAATAGGCCGATGATCATAATACTTCTTGTTGTGAAGTGAAGATGTCAGAGGAGATCAATGCGCCTACACACGGAGATTTGTATCGCCACCCATTGCCGTAACAACGTCGCTCAGTGGTCGGCGGGCTCCCGATTGCAGATACTCCATGGCACGCAGCGAGGCTTCATGCGCGTCAAGACTTGATCCTGCGACACAATCCTCGATGACCCGGCAAAAATAATCCGACTGATGAGCGTCCACGAAAGTGTAATGGACACAAACGTCCGTCAGGCCGCCACACAGCAACAGAGTATCGACCTTCAGGCCACGCAGCAGGATTTCAAAATCCGTTCCGAAGAACGCAGAATAACGCCGCTTCCGGATGAGATAATCAGTCGGGAGGAATCCCATCTCCTTCCTGGCGATGTCGGTGCCGGGATCATCCTCAAGACAGTGAACATCCTCGTCTCCGTCCAGTTCGCGACCGAAGTCGACCAGATCGGGCCGGTGCACTTCCTGGATGAAAATCACCGGTATGGAGCTTTCTCGCGCGGCATCGATCGCTACACGGGCCCGTTCCATCCGCTCCTTATAGCCAGGCATGTTGGCAATTGCTCTCATATCGCTGCTGTCTATGAAGGTACTCGCCTGAATATCGATGACAATCAGTGCGGCACGGCCCTCGATCAGGCTGCGTTTCGCAGATGTTGTGTTCGCCATTATGCTATCCTCGTCGATGTTGTGTATTGGCCGGACTAAAAGCCGGCCAACCAGTAAACAATTTCAGTCCTCCCAGAAGCACGAAATACACGCCGCCATTTCTTGAACGTGTTTTCGCCTAATTTAAGACGCGAAAACCACAAACTAAGGTCACTTGCAGAGTCGAATGTCCCATTCACGGCATAATTGATCTAACGAGCGGACAGGGGCGGTTAAAATAGTGCCGGGGGCCTTGCACTGCTGGTATTTGGATGAAAGGTTCGTCATGGCGAAAAGATACCCGCTGTCAATTGCTACCATACTCATTTTCCTCACCTTCTTTCTAACCATGCTTGCTCCTGGCGCCTATTCTCAACAGGCCACGACCGGAGCAGAATGGAAGCTGCGCAAGCAGGCCGCCGACAATGTGATCCGCATAGTAGCCGAGGATGTAAACAGTACATCGTTTCGCGCGGCATCCGAAATCGCCAGTCTGCTGGCGCGCGAAGACGGCCTCAGACTGATGACGATTTCGGGCCGTGGCGGCGCTGAGAATATTTCCGATCTTCTGTTCCTGCGCGATATAGATCTGGCCATTGTATCGCTCGACACACTGGAAAAAATCAAGGCTGAGAACACCTTTCCCAAACTTGAACGCCGTGTGGCCTATATCACCAAGCTGTTCAACGAGGAGGTGCACCTGCTGGCACCCGAGAAGGCCACCAAGATTCAGGACCTCGCCGGCGGAAGGATCGGCGTGGGACCGAAGGAAGGCAGTGGTGATTATTCGGCACGCACGATTTTTGGCGCAGCCAACGTCCAGTACACACCCGTCTACGATGATTATGCCCTGGCCTTGCTGAAACTTCAGAAAGGTGAGCTGGATGCCGTGATCAGTGTATCGGGGAAACCGGTACGCATGTACGAGAACCTGCCCAAGACCGGGCTGCGATTGTTGCCCGTTCCCCTCGACCCGGAAAACATGCCGGACTACATACCGGCAAGTATCAGCGCAAACGACTATCCGAGGTTGATCCCAGAGGGCGAGACAATTTCTACGGTTTCGGTGCAAAACGTGTTGCTGGCCTTCAACTGGAAACAGGATACCAAGCGCTATCGCAAGGTGTCCAAGTTCATCAACCAGTTCTTTCCGAACGCTGCAGAACTCAAAAAACGACCCAATCACCCAAAGTGGCAGGAATTCAACATGTCGGCGCGTCTCGACAACTGGATACGGGTCAAGGCTGCAACAGACGCCGCGGCTCAACCTGCTGTTGCATCAAATCTCGGCAGTTGCAGTGCTGCCGATCTGAGGGCCGCTTTCACCCAGTATCTCGCTGAGGCAAACATTCGCGTGGCCGGGGAAATCTCGAAAACCGACGCCGAGCAGATTTTCAAGGGCTTCAAGGATTGGGTCAACACCAGCACTGCCAACCAGTAACAACACCAGCCTTTTGCCCGGCGCATCGCCAAACCAACCAGATCAGTGTGAACCCAGTCATGTATTCATTCCGTCTCTTTCGTCGTGTCAGCCTGATTGCAGCAGCAATGCTGGGCTTTGTTTTCGCCTCTATCGGCCAGGCTGCTGCTGAATGGTATCCGGAACAACCGGTCAAACTGGTCATTATGGCGGGTAAAGGCGGCGGTGCCGACAAAATGGCGCGACGGTTTATCAAGATCATGAACGATGAGGAGATGTCACCTGTTCCCTTCGAGCCTGTAAACATGCCAGGAAACTCCGGTGGCGATGCACTGCAGTTCATGAAGGAAAACACCGGCAATCCGCACGTGATCATGGTGACCCTCAACAGCTTCTTCACCACACCGCTGCGCCAGCCAAATCTCGATATAGACATTACGACATTCGCACCGATTGCACGCATGGCAGAAGACACATTCTTGCTTTGGGTCAACAAGGACAGCGGCATTTCAAATCTCGACCAGTTCATCAAGCAGGCTTCTGCCAAGGGTCCCCAATGGCTCATGGCCGGCACCGGCAAGGGTGGCGAGGACAATCTGCTGACCAACCTGCTGAACCAGACCTACAATCTGAAAATGGCCTACAAGCCGTTCAAGGGCGGTGGTGCCGTTGCCAAGGAACTGATCGAGGCCAAGGCCAACTCCACGGTCAACAATCCGTCCGAGCAGGATAACTACTACAGGCAGGGCAAATCGCTGCCGATTGCGGCCTTTACACCAGAACGGCTGGACCAGTATCCCGACGTACCCACTTTCGCTGAACTGGGCCAGGACATGACCTACTTCATGCAACGTTCCATCGTCGGACCGCCCGGACTTTCTCCGGACATGATT
>Ga0316189_10006682_pt1 | contig 10974 bp, 9 predicted proteins | sample LowCovwburrow_MG_FD_204930 | JGI IMG/M metagenome (GOLD analysis project Ga0316189, IMG submission 204930) | Coastal sediment microbial communities from Maine, United States - Lowes Cove worm burrow | ecosystem: Environmental > Aquatic > Marine > Coastal > Sediment | place: USA: Maine... | reverse complement strand
GCCAAAAAATACAGTAATAAACTAGAGCCTTTTGTGATTAGAATTTTTATAGACTATTTTTGATGCAGGATGAGGCAAAGTTTTTAAACGTGAGTTCGACGTAAAATTTACTTTTAATTAACCAAAAGTCTAATAAAAAAGATGTTTGTCACCTTGAGCGCAGTCGAAAGGCTCAACCTGACAACGAGCATAACTAGCTTAAAATCAGTAGTTTTTAATATTCGTTATATCGAACTCACGTTTTAAGCATCACTAAGTTACTGTTCGAAATTTCAAACAGACTCTAAAATTATGAGAAACATTAAACCTAACATATTACTTATTTATACAGGCGGGACTATAGGTATGGTTAAAGATTTTAAAACAGGCGCACTGCAAGCTTTCGATTTTAAAAATATTTTAAAGCGCATTCCAGAATTGAACTTATTAGACTGTAATATAGACACTGTATCGTTTAAAAAACCTATAGACTCTAGCAATATGGACCCTAAACATTGGGTGCAAATAGCCGAAATAATTGAGAAGCATTACAATAACAATGATGGTTTTGTAGTCTTGCACGGAAGCGACACCATGAGTTATACCGCATCGGCATTAAGTTTCATGCTAGAAAACTTAGCAAAACCAGTGGTGTTTACAGGCTCTCAACTCCCTATTGGTGATTTACGAACAGATGCCAAAGAAAATTTAATTACCTCCATTCAAGTAGCATCATTGCAACATTTAAAAAAACCTGTTATTAAAGAAGTGTGTTTATATTTTGAATACAAATTGTATCGCGCCAACAGAACAACCAAAATTAACGCAGAACATTTTGAAGCTTTTGCCTCTTTAAATTATCCCGATTTAGCCGAATCTGGAGTACATTTAAAAGTAAATAATGAATATTTATTTAAACCTAATTTGAAGAAAAAATTAGTAGTTCATAAAAATTTAGATAAAAATATAGCGCTTATAAAATTATTTCCAGGAGTTTCTGAAGCCGTTTTACAAAGTATTTTTAATACACCCCATTTAAAAGGTGTTATTATAGAAACCTATGGCGCAGGTAATTGCACAACTGAAACTTGGTTTATTAATATCCTTAAAAACGCAATTAAAAAAGGCATACATATTATTAATGTTACACAATGTTCTGGCGGAAGTGTCATTATGGGGCATTACGAAACCAGTAATCAGCTAAAAAAAATAGGTGTTATTTCAGGAAAAGACATTACCACTGAAGCTGCAATAACTAAGTTAATGTATTTATTAGGTGAAAATATTTCAGATAAAACCTTCAAAATGAGCTATGAAATGGCATTAAGAGGAGAAATATCTTAAAATTAGCCGTTAAAATTTTAACGTTCAAGTTTTTTTTTGTTATTTGAGCCTCTGTAATTAAAAGTATGCAAATACAGAGAGGTGGCCGAGTGGTTTAAGGCGCACGCTTGGAAAGCGTGTATGCGTTAATAGCGTATCGAGGGTTCGAATCCCTTCCTCTCTGCTGTAATTTTTATTTTTTAATTGCTTTTTTTTTATATCTTTAACACTTTAACTAATAAAATTAAGATCGAGAACATGAAAAGATTATTTTCTATCCTAGCCATTACAGGTATAATGGCATTCGGAACTGTTAATGCAACTACAAATGCAAACGCAACTACAACAGTAACAACAGTTGCAAGTATGACACAAGACCAAGAAGAAGCACCTACTGAAGCAGAAGAACTTGGGTTTCATCAAGAATTAAAAAAGAGATTTGTTGAAGGAGGTCCTGGATTTATGGGGATTGTATTATTATGTTTAATTTTAGGCTTAGCTATTGCTATCGAGAGAATTATCTTTTTAAACCTGTCTACAACAAACACAAAAAAATTAACTCAAAATGTTGAGGATGCACTATCATCTGGTGGTGTTGAAGCTGCAAAAGAGGTTTGTAGAAACACAAAAGGTCCTATCGCTTCTATATTCTATCAAGGATTAGATAGAACAGACGAAGGTCTTGAAGCTGCAGAAAAAGCTGTTGTAGCTTACGGTGGCGTACAAATGGGACAGCTAGAGAAAAACGTATCTTGGATTTCTTTATTTATCGCACTAGCACCAATGCTTGGTTTCATGGGTACTGTAATTGGCATGATTCAAGCCTTTGATAAAATTGAAGCAGCAGGAGATATGAACCCTTCTTTAGTAGCAGGTGGTATTAAAGTAGCACTTTTAACAACAGTATTTGGTTTAGTTGTGGCAATTATACTTCAAATTTTTTACAATTATATTATTGCGAAAATTGATAGCATTGTTAACGATATGGAAGACGCTTCTATTACGTTAATGGATTTGTTAATTAGACAAAAAAAGTAATAATTTAAAATTGTAAGTATTATGAAATGAGCCATACTATTTTAAGTTTATAATTAACCTAAAAGATTATTGGCGAATTACATTACTGTGCTGAGCGCAGTCGAAGTATACTTATTTAACTTAATAAAAATTAAACAGATGAAAAAAATATTAACCATATTGTTAGCTATAGTAGGAGTCCTTTCTATTATATTTCTAGCAATGATAATATCAACAGGCGATGAAGCTATTAAAGCAGGGGAATCTAGTGGTACAGTAACTTCGTTTATGTACATTGGATACTTAGTTTTAATTTTAACTTTAATCTTTGTTGTTTTATTTAGTTTGAAAAATATTTTTAGCGACCCAGAAACCATGAAGAGCACCTTAAAAGGTCTTGGAATATTCGCTTTATTAGCGGCTATTTGCTATTTCGGATTTGCTAAAGGTGTAGAAACACCATTAAAAGATGGCGATATGCTACCTGCTGGAGGTTCAAAATTATTAGGAGCAGGATTGTATTTATTCTATGCGCTTCTTTTATTAGCAGGAGGATCCATGTTATATTTTGGAATTAAAAAAATGATTAAGTAATATGGCAAAACGAGCAGCACCAGAAGTTAATGCAGGCTCTATGGCCGACATTGCCTTCTTACTATTAATTTTTTTCTTAGTTACTACAACTATTGAGAAAGATTCTGGTATTAACCGAAAACTACCCCCTATCGACGATAGCGAAGTAGAACCGCCAATTATAAAACAGAAAAACATTTTTACTGTTTTATTAAACAAAAACGATCAGTTATTGGTTGAAGACGAACCTATGCAAATTAAAGATTTGCGTAAAGCAGCCGTTGAGTTTTTAGATAACGGAGGCGATGGCTCTTGTAGTTATTGTCAAGGTAAAAAAAGCTCTAGTTCATCTGATAATCCAGATAAAGCTATTATATCTTTAAAGAACGATCGTGAAACGTCTTATGCCGCTTATATAGCCGTTCAAAACGAATTGGTAGCCGCTTATAATGTATTAAGAAATAGAAGAGCACTTCAAATAGGTCCTCAAAAAGGATTTAGTGATATGGATTTTATTAAAATGCAGAACAATCATAAAGATGTGAGATGGACTGGTAATAAAGAAAAGTTAAAAGAGGTTATTGATCAAATTAAGTTAGAAATACCTCAAAAACTTTCAGAAGTTGTAGAATAATTTAGAATTAAATAGATAAAAGATTATGTCTAAATTTAAAAAGAAAAAAGATGGAGGCTTACCTCCTGTAAATACAGCATCATTACCAGATATTGTATTCATGTTGTTATTCTTTTTTATGGTAGCTACCGTAATGAGAGAAGATACACTTAAAATACAAAACCAATTACCATTAGCAGATCAAGTTGAAAAACTTGATAAAAAATACCCAGTTAGTTACATATATATGGGTAAACCAAGTGCTAATTATAAAAAATTTGGTAATGTGGCTAGAATTCAGCTTAATGATAAATTTGCTGATGTCTCTGAGGTTGGAAGATTTATAGAGTCTGAAAGATTAAGTTATAGAGAAGAGCTAATCCCCTACTTAACAGTATCTTTAAAAATAGATAAAGAAGCCAACATGGGAATTGTAGGCGATGTTAAGCAAGAATTACGAAAAGTTAATGCATTAAAAATTAATTACACTACTGGTACTGGTGATGCATTAACCAATATGAAATAAAACAATCTTAATTTTATATTATAGAAAAAAGCGTTTTGAACTATCAAAACGCTTTTTATTTTTGCACATAGTACAATTTTAAGTATCCTTGTAAAGTTATTATAAAATATACATTCAGATAAATGAAAAACTTATGTTTTGTCTTTCTTTTTGTAATAAGTTATCAGTGCGCATTTTCTCAAGACATTGAAACTAAGGCTATAGATTCGCTTTATAAAGAAGATCATTTCTATGTTGGAATCACCTATAACTTAATAGGTAATATACCAAGTAAAGTTTCTCAAAGCGGATTTTCAACTGGATTTCATTTAGGATATATTAAAGACATGCCCATTAATAAAAACAGAAATGTAGCTGTTGGGATTGGGATTGGGTATTCTGCAAATTCATTTAATCAAAACCTACTTGTTAATAAAGATGCTTCTGGACATTTTGAATACCGTATTTTAAGTGATAAAAGTACGTATACAAAAAATAAACTGTCAATGCATCTAGTCGAATTGCCCATAGAGTTTAGGTGGCGCACATCTACGCCAACAGATTACAATTTTTGGCGTATTTACACAGGTTTTAAGTTAGGCTATTTATTTACTCATACCACTAAACATATTGGCGACTTAGGGACTTTAAAATACAATGATGTTAGTCATTTTAACAACTTTCAATATGGGTTAACCCTAAGTGCGGGTTATGGTACATGGAATCTTCATTTGTATTATGCTTTAAATTCTATATTTTCTAACGAAGCTACAATAGATGGCAATAAAATAGATATGAATGCCATTAAAGTAGGGTTAATGTTTTATATTTTATAACTAATTTTTTCATTTCCATGAAAATGGTAATCTCTACAACCAATAGTTAACTAAAATTAACTGAGGAAACGCCCCAACCAAACACCCCATAATTAACTCTTTATAAGTATGTGCATTTAAGTGTAATCGCGAGGTTGCAACCGCTCCAGTAATAATTGATATTAAAGCCAATGTGCCATTAATATTTATATTAAAATGAATACTTAAAGCTATAAAAAACATAAACAATCCAGATAAAGCAATCATGTGAATACTGGCCTTAAATTTAAAAACAACTAAAATTAAGCATGCTAAAGTCGAAATTAATATGCCCACAAAAAAGAAATAAAGTTCAATAACTTGATTTGGTGTAATAATGCGTTGCAATACCAAAAGGATAACTATACCATTAAGGATAAGCGGAAAAATACGCTCTTTGGTACTTTCTAAATATATAGATTTTACTTTACCCAAAGTTTTTAATAAAAAGAAAAGTAATATGGGTAAAATAACCGTTAAAATAAAAAGTGAAATTAATTTAGCTTGAATAATTTCATTGGGTATAAATCTAGGTGATTTTGCAAAATAAAAAGCAACACCCAATATTGGCATTAATAAAGGATGAAAAACAAACGAGATGCTTTTTAAAATACGATCTATCATATTTTTTTACGTAATCGCGCTACAGGAATATCCAATTGTTCTCTATATTTCGCAACAGTTCGACGTGCAATAGGATAGCCTTTTTCTTTTAAAATACCAGCTAAAGTCTCGTCGGTTAATGGTTTGCGTTTATCTTCTTCTTCAATAACAGTTTCTAAAATTTTCTTTATTTCTCTGGTTGAAACGTCTTCACCTTGATCATTTTTCATCGATTCAGAAAAGAATTCTTTTATTAATTTTGTGCCGTAAGGGGTATCGACATATTTACTGTTTGCAACTCTTGACACTGTTGAAACATCCATCGAAATTTTATCTGCAATATCTTTTAAAATCATAGGTTTTAAGTTGCGCTCATCGCCCGTTAAAAAATACTCGCGTTGGTAATGCATAATGGCACTCATGGTTACAAAAAGAGTTTGTTGGCGTTGTTTAATAGCTTCGATAAACCATTTGGCAGCATCTAATTTTTGCTTAATAAAAATAACAGCATCTTTTTGCGAACTCGATTTTTCCTTGCTGTCTTTATACCCTTTTAGCATGTTGTTGTACTCCCTAGACACGTGTAATTCTGGAGCATTTCTGCCATTAAGTGTTAACTCTAATTCGCCATCAACAATTTTAATTGCGAAATCTGGCACCACATGCTCAACAATTCTATTATTTCCTGCATAAGAACCACCAGGTTTAGGATTTAAATGTTCGATTTCTGAAATGGCGTCTTTTAACTGTGCTTCAGTAATATCAAATTTTTGAAGTAGTTTTTTGTAATGCTTTTTAGTAAATTGATCGAAAGCATTATCAATAATATTTGTGGCTAATGCTATGTCTGGCGTTTTTTCTTTTCTATGCAGTTGAATGCTTAAACATTCCTGTAAGTGTCGTGCGCCAACGCCTGCTGGGTCTAATTGGTGTACAATACGTAAAACAGATGCTATTTTTTCTTCATCGGTATAAACATTTTGAGTAAATGCTAAATCGTCTGTAATGTCTGATAATGACCGGCGAATGTACCCGCTTTCATCCACACTTCCTACTAAAAACTCAGCAATATCACGCTCTTCGTCAGATAATCTATAGGTATTTAATTGGTTGATTAAGTGTTGTGTAAACGATGTTCCTGCGGCATAGGGTATTGTTTTTTCTTCATCATCGCTACTATAATTATTTACTTGTGTGCGGTAATCTGGAATTTCATCGTCACTTAAATACTCATCAACATTTATATCTTCGGCATTGATGGTTTCATTATCATCATAATCGTCGGTAGAATTATCTAAATCTGAGTCGTAATCGCTATCGTGTTCTTCTTTGCCACCTTCGAGCGCAGGATTTTCTTCAAGTTCTTGCTTTAAACGTTGCTCAAAAGCTTGTGTAGGCAACTGAATCAATTTCATTAATTGAATTTGCTGCGGCGACAGTTTTTGCGATAATTTGAATTGTAAATATTGTTTAAGCATATTACGATTTGGTTCTAAGATAAAAGTAAAAAAAACTTTTTAAAAAGAGCTGTTAGGTTTGAAAAACCTGAGAGATCTAAAAATATTAAAATTCTGCATTTTGAGGTGTTCTAGGAAACGGAATAACGTCTCTAATATTACTCATTCCTGTAGCGAACATAACTAAACGCTCGAAACCTAAACCAAAACCAGAATGTACTGCGGTTCCATATTTACGTAAATCTAAATACCACCAGAGTTCTTTTTCGTCTATATTTAAGACTTTCATTTTCTCTTTTAGTACTTCTAAACGTTCTTCGCGTTGGGCACCACCTACAATTTCGCCAATACCTGGAAATAAAATATCCATGGCGCGAACGGTTTTACCATCTTCATTTAAACGCATATAAAACGCTTTTATATTTGCTGGATAATCAAACAAAATTACAGGACATTTAAAATGTTTTTCAACAAGAAAACGTTCGTGTTCACTTTGTAAATCTGTACCCCATTCGTTAATGATGTATTTGAATTTCTTTTTCTTATTGAGTTTACAATTACGTAAAATGTCAATGGCTTCGGTATAACTTACGCGTTTAAAGTTATTTTCGGTAACAAATTTTAACTTTTCAATTAAAGTCATTGTGTTACGTTCTATCTGTGGTTTTGTTTTGTCTTCGTCTTGTAAGCGTTTGTCTAAAAAGTCTAGGTCTTCACGGTTATTTTCTAACACATAGCTTATAACCGATTTCATAAAATCTTCGGCTAAATCCATATTGCCTGCTAAATCCATAAAGGCAACTTCTGGCTCAATCATCCAAAACTCGGCTAAATGGCGTGAGGTATTGGAGTTTTCGGCTCTAAATGTTGGGCCAAAGGTGTACACTTTACCTAAAGACATGGCATAGGTTTCGGCTTCTAATTGTCCAGAAACAGTAAGATTGGTTTCCTTACCAAAAAAATCTTCCTTATAATCAATTTCACCAGTATCATTTAACGGTGGGTTTTTAGCATCTAAACTAGTTACTCTAAACATTTCGCCAGCACCTTCGGCATCGCTTCCTGTTATAATTGGTGCATGCATATAGTAAAACCCGTTTTCATTAAAGTATTTATGAATCGCAAACGATAGCGCCGATCGCAAACGCATAACCGCGCTAAATGTATTAGTTCGTGTGCGTAAATGGGCGTTTTCTCTTAAAAACTCAAACGAGTGTTTTTTGGGTTGAATAGGAAACGTATCGGCATCAGAATCTCCTAAAACTTCAATAGTACTTACAATAATTTCAACTTTTTGGCCTTTGCCTTGGCTCTCTACCAATTCGCCTTTTATATGAAGCGCAGCACCTGTTGTAATACGTTTTAAAGTAGCTTCGCCTGTGTTTTCAAAGTCTACCACGCACTGTATATTATTTAGCGTAGAACCATCATTTAAAGCTATAAAACGGTTTGCTCTAAAGGTTCTTACCCAACCTTTAACTTCTACTTCTGGTAAGATAATATCTTGTGTTAATAATTCTGAAACGGTACGTAATTGCATCTGTATTAATTTTAAAGTGTAAATATAAAGAAAGCCTTTGGGCTTTCAATCTTCAAATAATCGAAAAACAAACTCCAAATTTTGGAATAAAATATTTGGAATTTAGTATTTGTTTTTTTAATTTATTCAGCCTCATCCTCTTCAGGAATAATATTTATTGAAGGTTCTTTTAGCACTTGTTTATTAGCAATACTACGTTCTAAAGAGAGTAATAATGATGGCAATAATAAGAGGTTAGAAAGCATTGCAAAAAGTAAAGTGGCAGAAACTAAAGCACCTAAAGCCACCGTACCACCAAAACTAGAAATGGTAAATACCGAGAATCCAAAGAATAAAACAATAGAAGTATAAAACATACTTACCCCCGTTTCGCGCAAAGCGGCGTAAACCGATTTTTTAATTTTCCAGTGGTTTGCTTGTAACTCTTGCCTGTATTTTGCTAAAAAGTGAATGGTGTCATCTACCGATATACCAAAAGCAATACTAAATACTAATATGGTAGAAGGTTTTATAGGTACACCTAAATAACCCATTAAACCTGCTGTGACTAATAATGGTAATAAATTTGGGATGAGTGAAACTATAATCATTCTGCCAGATCTAAACATATAGGCCATAAAAAGTGAAATAAGAAAAATGGCTAACGATAATGATATGGCTAAATTTTTAACTAAGTATTTTGTCCCTTTTTGAAATACCAAAGCTTTACCTGTCATAGTTACATTGTATCTTTCTTTAGGAAAAACTTTATCTATTTTAGTTTGAAGATTCTCTTCGATACGTTCCATTTTATCAGTGCCAATATCTTTCATAAACGTTGTAATACGCGTATATTGCCCCGTGCTATCCACAAAATTTTTAAGCAAATCGACATTTGAAGATGAATTTTTAGCATAAGATAAAATAAAACTATTTTCTTGCGCCGTTGGTAATTGATAATGCTTGGGGTTGCCGTTATAATAAGCCTGTTTAGAATATTTTACAAGACCAACAACCGAAAGCGGTTTCGATAATTCGGGCGTTTCAATAATTAAATCTTCAAGGTCGTTCATGCGTTTTAATGTGGAGAGTTTCATAACACCTTTTTTACGTTTGGTATCAATCATAATTTCCAAAGGCATAATACCGTTAAACTCATTTTCAAAAAAACGAATATCGCTTACAAACTCAGAATCTTGTGGCATATCTTCAATTAAACTACCAGAGATTTTAATTTGATAAATGCCAATAATACTAACAATAAGTAAAACTACCGATGTTGCATAAATAGCAATACGTTTTTGTTTTACCATACATTCCATCCAATCAACAAAACCACCAATCCAACGCTTATTTAAGTGCTCTAAATGGCGCTCTTTAGGGTAGGGCAAAAAGGTGTAAATAATAGGAATTATAAGTAAGCATAAAATAAATATAGCCAAAATACTTAACGATGCCACAATACCAAACTCTTTTAAAAGTTTACTTTCGGTTAAAATAAAGGTAGCAAAACCAGAGGCTGTAGTAACGTTTGTCATTAACGTAGCATTCCCGATTTTTGTAATAACACGTTGCAACGATTTTACTTTATTGCCATGCAACTTAACCTCGTGTTGGTATTTGTTAATTAAAAAAATACAGTTTGGAATGCCTATAACTATTATCAAAGGTGGAATTAATGCTGTTAAAACAGTAATCTCGTAATTTAATAACCCTAGAATACCTAAAGTCCACATGACACCAATACACACCACAATAAGCGAAATAAAAGTGGCTCTAAACGACCTGAAAAAGAAAAAGAAAATTAGTGAGGTTACTAATAATGCAGCAACAATAAATTTACCGATTTCGTCAATTATAAGTTGTGAATTAAGTGTTCTTATATAAGGCATTCCAGAAACTCTAACATCTATATTGTAGTTTTCTTGAAAAGTGTTTATAGTCGGAATTAAAACATTAACAACAAAATCTTTTCTTACCGATGTATTAACAATATCTTTTTTTAAATAAATCGCGGTTCTAATCGTTTTTGTCTCTTTATTAAACAGAAAATTATCATAAAACGGATACTTATTAAAAAGCTCATCTTGAAGAATTTCTATTTCTTTGATAGATGAAACAGAGTCTTTTATAAAAGGCTCTAGCTGAAATTTTTCGTTTACATTATCTTTAACAAGTTTTTGTAAATCTTTAATTGAAACTACGGTTTCTACCTCTTTAAATTGCTTAAATTTATCTGAAAGTTTATTCCAGGCATTTAATTTTTCAACTGTAAAAAAAGAAGCATCTTTAACACCAAGGATAATTAAATTACCTTCTTCTCCAAAGGTTTTTAAAAATTCATTATAAGTTATATTTACGGCATGATCGTCGGGTAATAAATTAGCTTCGGTATGTGTAAAACGCATGTTTTCCCACTGAAAACTAAAACATATAGTAGCCACAATAATAACAATAAGAATAGCTATTTTGTTACGTAAAATGAGTCGCGCAGTGACATCCCAAAAATTTGTTGTAAATAGTTTAAACAT
>Ga0316189_10006681_pt1 | contig 10977 bp, 14 predicted proteins | sample LowCovwburrow_MG_FD_204930 | JGI IMG/M metagenome (GOLD analysis project Ga0316189, IMG submission 204930) | Coastal sediment microbial communities from Maine, United States - Lowes Cove worm burrow | ecosystem: Environmental > Aquatic > Marine > Coastal > Sediment | place: USA: Maine... | reverse complement strand
CTTGACCCAAACGCCCGATTAGAGAAGCCGCCTTCGGTTATCTTTGCTGCAACGCCAGCCGGATGCCGAGAGAACAGTAGAGTGTTCCAATGACCTTTCCCTGCCATTTTTGGATAATGGGCTTGCGGCGAAGGAAGCTGCCTATCGCCCCGGCACCAGCTGCGACCAGCATTGTGGCAAAAGTCCCGACCAGAACAAACAGCAGCCCAAGCACCAGAAGCTGTGACGCAATTTGGCCCTGCTCAGGCACTACAAACTGGGGCAAGAAGGCGAGAAAGAACATTGCCGACTTCGGGTTAAGAACCTCGGCCAAGCAGGCCTGGCGAAAGGCCTGGCGCGGCGGTATCGGGGGCAACTTCGGAAAACCCAAGCCCGAAGCTCGGTCAAAAATGCTGCGCAGGCCGATGTAGATCAGATATCCGGCTCCGAGCAATTTGATCACGAAGAAGGCATTTGCGGACGCCATGATCACCGCTGACACACCGATTACTGCGAGAAGCGTATGTATCACGTCACCAAGCCCAATTCCCAGACTGGTCGCAAATCCTGCCCGAGTCCCCGACGTCGTTGCGCGCGCTAGCGTCATCAGAATCGAAGGGCCCGGAAAGAAGACAAAACCAAAAAGTACTGCAAGATAGGTCAAGAGCATATTTGTCTCGGGCACGGCGACACCTCATTTTGGGTCTGGCGATCTTAGCTTACGCGTGGCACGTCCACAATGAGCGGCGGTTTCAACTGATGACGCAACACTTTAGTCTTTTTGGAAAGATGGAGTGTAAGCCTGTTTTGAGCCCGAACTTCATGATGCTACGCTTTCTTCCAATGGCCGCTAGCCGTCACAAATGCATTGGTGTTTGGTTTACGCGGCGGCCAACAGCGCTCGCCCGATTTTCTCAACATGGAAATAATCCGTGCCGCAACACCCGCCAAAAACATTCATTTTTGGGTGCGCAGCTCGGAGATCAACATACTGCCCCGCCAATTCAACTGGATTACCTTCTTCGAGATGACCCAGCTTGCACAAAGTCCCATGATCCAAAGAGGACGCGTTGGCCCGAAGCCCGCGGATGCGGCTTGCCCAAGGCTCGCGGGTCAGTGCAGGGCCGAAATCGACGGGGTGCGAACAATTGATCATGTAATAGGACGGGGCGGTCGACGTCGCGGCGTCGACCGTTTCAATTGCTTGCTTCAACGTTTCGCCACTGCGAAGCTTGCGGTCCTTTTCAACGGTAAAAGCGATGACGGATGGTAAGTCTGCCTCTGCGGCGGCCCGTGCGATGCCAATAGCTTCATCAGTCGTGCTTAGGGTCAACGCTGTGACGATATCGGCACCGGCGGTTTTAAACGTATCGATCTGTTCCGCGTGGTAGGCTTCGGCACTTTCAGCTGTTAAGCCTTGATTTGCTTTATAGGCATCACCCTTGGGTCCGATGCAGCCGCTGAGAACTATGTTTTCTGCCGCCAAACCCGCCACGGCGGCGCATTCGCGGTAAAGCTCAAGGCATTTGTGGTTCATCTCGGCCAGTCCTTCGGTGGAGTATCCAAGCAAAGCACCCCAGTCCCGACTTGCCCGATAGGTCAAGCTGTCAAAGATGAATGGCGTTCCAAGTTTCACGGCTACCCTGGCGAAGGCAGTGTAATATTCCCGCAATGCTGCGGTCGCCCGTTTATCGTTCAGCAGATGAAAGGCGCTGAAATTCGGAAGTTCGAACCCGCGCTTGTACATAAGCCAAGTTTCCGATCCGCCGTCGGTCAAGAAAATGTCGTCCGTTTGGTGCGGCAATCGAGGAGTTCGCTGGGACATGTTGTGCTCCTTTCGGAATTTTTAACGTGCGTTGTTGCGGTGAAGGTACGCGGACCCTAAGCCGTCGGCGCAATATTCTGATTAAAGCGGAACCGGTTTTGCGGATCGTATTTGGTTTTTATCGCAACAAGCCGGTCATAGTTCGGACCGAAACTGGTCCGCGTCAGCGCGGCGTTGTCCTCACCATGTCCCGCAAAATTGAGATATGCGCGCCCGTGATGGCCAAAGCGTTCCGAATTGGACCATCCATCACGAGACCAAGCGATGTTCGCATCATCGTCACCGGGATCGGTCCAGACGCCATCCAATGAATACATCCATCCCATAGATCGGTCGCCAAACGCGGTGGCGTCTGCAGATACTTTCGCAGTCGCTCCACCAAAGTTCCAAAGCGATGAGAGCGAGTTATCCGAAGGCGCGGCCAAAGCGTTGGCCATGGCCAAATCAATCATCTCATCTGTCAGGTCCGTCAGATAGCGGGCTTTCCAGTAACAGCGGAAATCTCCTGCAGGCATGAGCGTGTCAAACAGCTGTTGCACGTCGCAGTAATTCATTCGCCCGGAAAAATCGGCCGACATTTCGCCAAGCTCGCGAAGGGGTTGAAGAAGCGCCTCACCTTCAGCAGCGTCACCGTTATACACGCACGCCAGCGTAAAGACCCGCTTGCCCCAATGTTCCTCAGGGAAATCCTCGCCCCCTGCGGTGGCAAACTCGCAAAGCGATCCAACTTTGTCGCCATGTTCGGCAAGAAAGTCTCGCCAAGCCCGAATTGGCTCGGGACCGTCTTCGACGAGGTAGATTGGGGCCGCGAACATGACTTCCGGGCCGATAGGGTGCAGCGCGAATTCGAATTGTACCACGACACCGAAGTTGCCACCCCCACCTTGCAGGGCCCAAAGCAGTTCGGGGTTTTCGTCAGCGCTTGTATGTATCAGGTTGCCGTCAGCGGTGACGACATCAGCTGCCACAAGATTGTCGATCGACAACCCACGCTGTGCGCGCAGCCAGCCTATGCCACCCGAAAGGGTCAATCCTGCTACCCCAGTATCGGAAATCAACCCACCGGGTGTCGCCAGTCCATGAGCTTGAGTTGCTGCGTCTACATCACGCCACAAGGCACCGCCTTGCACCTTTGCCACCCGTGCCGATGCATCAACCGTCACTCCACGCATATGCGAAAGGTCGATCATGACGCCGCCGTCACAGACCGCATGCCCCGCAACGTTGTGTCCGCCACCTCGAATTGCGATGGGCAAGTCACGGACAACCGCGAGCTTGACTGCGGCCTGCACGTCGCCAGCGGTCTTGCACTGGGCGATCAGCGAAGGGCGGCGATCAATCATTGCATTCCAAACACCCCGCACATCATCAAACCGTGCGTCTTCTGGGCCAATCATCTCGCCACCAAATTCAGGTGACAGCGTATCTAGTCTGTTCATCAAGTCGTTCATCTTGTGCCTCCTTTTCAAAATCTGTTTTCACGCTAACCCAACACCCAGAATTATCAGAGTGGCATTATGGCCAAACACAAGGCATACTGGACAAGCGACCATGGCAAATTTGCCAATACCGTGCATAATTGGACAAGGATTAGTCATGACCCAACATAAGAAGCCTCTGATCGTGCTGCTCGCCGCCCCAGAATCATCAGCGTCGGTTCTCTATGGATTGTATGATGTCTTGCAATCCGTAGGTGCAGTATATTGTGACATGATATCCGGATCGCCGGGTGACGAACTGTTGGACATCAAGATAGCGTCGGCAGACGGAAAACCGTTTCATTGTATTGGCAATATTCCGGTTGAACCGCATATGTCGGCTGACAATCAAGCGACACCTGATGCCGTTGTCATTTGCGACATGTATACGTCGATTTACGATGTGCCGAAGGGCCGATACCCCCGAGAAATTGCTTGGTTGCGAAAGATGCACACGGATGGAGCTATGCTCACATCCGTCTGTTCAGGATCGCTCCTTCTCGCTGAAGCAGGGCTTATAGACGGGAAAGAGGCGACAGCGCATTGGGCGTACCGTGATATGTTTCAACGCCATTATCCAAAAGTCGCCTTTCGCAATGAATCTATTTTGTGTTTGGCAGCCGAAGCAGACCGCATTGTGACGGCAGGTGGGGTCAGCGCGTGGCATGATTTGGCTGTCTACCTGATCGCTAGGTTCTGCGGATACCAGCATGCGATTGAAACTGCGAAAGTTTTTCTGATCAGCGGCCACTCAGAAGGCCAGTCACCTTACTCAGTCATGACCCGTCCAATGGAAACCTCGGATGCGCAAATTTCTGATTGCCAAGTTTGGATAGCTGATAATTACGCCCTCACTAAGCCGGTCGAACAAATGGTTGAACGATCCGGCCTGAACCCTCGGACTTTTTCACGTCGGTTCCGGTCTGTAACTGGTTTTACACCCATAGAATATGTGCAGGCGCTCAGGGTAGAAGAAGCGAAGCAGATGCTTGAAATTGATGCCCAATCTGTAGACGATGTTGGCGGTTTAGTTGGTTACGAAGACCCGGCTTCATTCCGTCGGGTATTTAAACGGGGCGTCGGCCTTTCACCGGCAGCCTATCGAAAGAAATTCCAACGCATCTCGCAGATCGCCAAGCCAATCGCGGCGGGATGACGAAGAGGTCTTCCGTGTTGTCAGGCTCGGACTGATCTTGATGCAGGGAATACTTCAAAACGGACATTGGACAGGCTCAGGTGAATCGCGGCACAGTCCCGCATCTGAGACATCACAGCAGAATGCAGCGGACGGCTGCTTCCCACCCAATATCGGGCGTTCACTGCAAAAAATTTTGGAGCCCTCGATACTTATCCCGATCCCAGTTCTTTACACCGTTTCAAGAACTGCGCCTTTGCCTTAGCTGGCCCCCAGGCTTTAATCCGCTCTGGTTTCTTGGGTTCCGGTGCCCCAGTTGGCCAAGGTTCAGGTGGCGCAACCATCAGGACTGCCTGTTCGTCGACAAGGAGTTGGGTGTCCGCTCGTTTGAGTTCGCGATCTTTGAACAAGGCCGCATCCACACTAAAACGCGCCCCAATCGCTTGTTCCATCGTGTCTTCGAACACCTTGAAATCGTGCAGTTGCTTCTTCAACGGCGATGGCACGTCACCCAGATAGGCTTCAGCCGCATCGTGCAACAGGCCTACAAGCGCTAGTTCAGGGTCGACTTCATGGGACACATGAATACTGTGCTCAGCAACCGAATAGAACCGCGTGCAATGCGCATTGAACCTGCAAAGCAGCGACAAGGCGTGCGCGATGTCCAGAATGTCTATTTGGTCAGGGTCTGGATGGGTAAGTGGAAATTTCTTCCCGGTGAATGTTTGTATCCAAGTGTCGTCGCTCAAATGCTTTGCCCCTTTGTTGGGTAACTTGGTTTTGACCGTATCGTTTCACAGTCCCCCGTCAACTCGAAGAGCAACGCAATCGATAGCGTTGCGGGGCTCTCAATCGCAGTGTCAGCAAGGCGCCGCACCAAACCTTTGAGATCGTTGCCTGACCAACCGTCGTCCCCTGCCCTGACAGACCAACCCAGCTTCTCAGGGACTGCTACCGTTAGCGCGAGGACTATGGACTCTTGTTCTGTGTCGTTTTTATTGTTCTGCTCCATACCTGCCTCTCAGTTTCAGCAAAAAATATCCGAAAATATCAACTGAAACAGCGGCTTACAAACCCCTTTGTTAAGGCCGAATGACCAGACATGGGTCGGATAGGATTGGATCAGCATTTTGGCACCAACCGGTGCGCATCATGCAGGAACCCACCAAGGACAAGATGTTGTCTTCATGAACCGCATTTTCTGCATCAAGATTGGGGAGTGCTTCCCTAAAACCTTCCGCTGCATTGAGCGCGTCTTTCCAGTGTTCCCCCGGTCCAGCGTGGTTCGCACCGCTGACGAAGGCCTCATAGAGTAACAGGTCACTGCCTTGCGGCCAGCTATGCCAATCTAAGGTTGCGAGCTTGTTAGGGAGGCGTTCTCGCAAGCCTTCCAATACATGGCAAACAACAGCCAAGCCAATTGTTGTTACCGTTGCCCCTGCCCCAGCTGACCAAGGGCGACCATTCTCACCATTGCGCTGCGCCGTGAGCCTGTTCAACGGTCGACCTATCGGAATGAACAATGGTGCCTCGAATCCCAATGCCGCTGGTTTTCCTTCAGCCAATTCAGCAAAACAACAGATGAATGCATCGAGATCGTTGCCCGTTTCAACGGTATCACCGGACAAGATCGCCCAGCCAATGTTCTTGGGGGCACCGACATCAACTGCGGCAATAACACTGTCCTTTGGATCATCCCGCAAATCGGCTTCGCTTCATGTAAATGCACAGTTTTACGAAACTTATGAAGTTGGATCGTGTTTTGCAAAACTTTTCGAAGTTCGCTCGATTTATTGATGCGCAAGTCGAAGTCTACTTCGTCATATGAGCAATCACTTAAAAACCTATCTTGGCGGGCAAGTCCGATCCTTTCGGCGCATGACGGGTCAAACCCAAGCATCCATAGACGAAGCCATTGGCCGAACAGCTGAAGCCGTTTCAAACATTGAAACCGGAAAGAGCCTTCCAAGCCTCGACACGCTTGTTTTGTTGGCGGATGTCTTCAACGTTCCAATTACGGAGTTCTTCCCGGCACAGGATCACGACCCCAGTCGCAGCCCAAATAGGTTAAAACGGGAAGCCGAAGCAATGACCCTGATCCGCGCCATGCCTGACAAGGAGCTTCGGATTGCGCTCGCCCAATTGGAAGCGCTTAGTCAGTTGGATAGTTAAACGGGCGGTTTAGCTTACACGCCAATATGGGCTTTCAAACACGCCATCCAACTGGATAGCCCAAGTGATGTAGCTCAATTCAATGCCAAGAAGTGCCTCAACCTCGGGCGCATCAAGCAACGTGAACTCGCCTGTTCGTCGGTCTAGAACCTTGAAAACCTGCTCCATATCGGGCCCCTGAAATTATAAAAAACTTCAGGAAAACACGGTGGGATATATGGGTGCAAGTATTGGGATGAAGGTGGTGAGTATTGCCTAGTTGCTAGACGCGGAAGTAAAAACTTCACCTAAAGTTTTTAAGGTACTCCAGTTTTGTTCATCACACTTCAAATACGAAAAAGCGGACGTTCGGATGAGGATAGTAAAAAGCACCTCCTGCCTTTTGCAGACATATGAACAGACCGCAACGAATGGCTGAAATGAGCCCTTAGTAACGGATGCTGCGCTTCGAACTGATGTCTGCTTTCGCGAATTTTCTGCACAATTGGATCGCAATGAGACGTGCCGTCTTTACTTGTAAGACTTGCGATAGCTCGCGGGTGTTTGTCCAAGCCAACGTTTGAAAGCACGGGTGAAGGAGCTTTGTTCGGAGAACCCGGTTAGAAAGGCGATGTCCGCGAGTGAATACTCCTCTTCGCGCAAAAGACCTTCGGCAAGCTCGCGCCGGGTTTCCTCGGTCAGCGTCTGGAAGCTTAGGCCATGTTCGGAAAGACGTCGGTGGAAGGAACGGCCGCTCAATCCCAAACGTCTTGCAATATCTGCCATGAGTGGTGCGCCCTCATTCAAAGCCTGCGCGATCGCGTCCTTGGTTTCGGTTACAAGCGGAGGCACCGGCTTTAGTTCAGAAAGCTCTGTTTCCAGGTCCGAAATAAGGTAGCGCGATATTCCCTCGTCTCCGAGGATATTTGGGCGCTCCATCGCTTCGTTTGATATCAGAACCGCATCGAGATCTGCTTCAAAGGTGACGGGGCAGCCAAACCAGTCTACGTGAAATGCCTTGGACTTTGGCGCGGGATGCTGAAGGAACACTTCGGTCGGAGAAAACGGTACCGGGCAAACCTGCCTGCTGAGGGATACGCTGCTTGCCAAGGTCGCCTCGTTCGACAGGCGCAATCCTAACCGTCGCTCTCCCGCTCGGTGCAGGATGAAGAGCGTGCCGCGCGGGTCCGGGCGTAGCTCGTAGGATACAACACCGGTCCAAAGGCGCGCATAACGCTCAATGCGCGAGCAGGACCCATAAAGCGTAGGTGCCGCTTTCCACGCAAGGCCAAGGGCTCCGTATTCATCGCATTTCATCGACGCGCCCACATGCACGGGCAACTCAGTCACATCGACCTCTTTGGCCATAGTTTCGAGCATGTCGTAATACATCACCGCCGGGATCATGACCTTCGGGTCCCAGGGCGTGTCATGGTCAATTCCAGCTGACGCAAGCGTTGTCTTGGGGTCGATAGCGGACCCGGCGGCGGCGACCATCTTACGTGCGAAAAGAGACGTTACATAGGCCATTGTGAAAAGGGTTTCTCTAATTAGATAAGGCTCATAGAAATACAATATCCGCAATCCTTTGCGATGTCACAGAACACGTTCCCCGCCAGATTCTCCAAAGAACTACGGACCAGCCAATTGACGCGTTCTTTGGCAGGTGTGGTCAAAACCTTGGCATTCTGGGTCAATATTCCAGACGCCAACAAGGCCTATTCTTTGGTCACAGAGTTCAACCAAGGAGAAATAAAATGACCCCCCAACCTATCCTCGTCGTCGGCGCAACTGGCAAAACGGGTTCGCGCGTTGCTACCAAACTTGAAGAAAAGGGCGCTGACGTGCGCCGTGGCTCGCGGAACTCAGAAACTCCTTTCGACTGGGAAAATCCGGCCACATGGGCACCTGCGCTCAGCGGTGCCGCCAAAGCTTACGTGACCTACTTCCCCGATCTCGCCTTCCCGGGTGCTGTCGAGAAACTTGAAGCCTTCACCAAGGTCGCTGCTGCCAGCGGCCTGAAGCAAATCGTTCTTCTGTCAGGTCGCGGTGAACATCACGCACGGCTCGGCGAAGAGGTCGTGCGCGCCTCGGGCATTCCGTTCACGATCGTCCGCTCCGCCTGGTTCGCGCAGAACTTCAGCGAGGGCTACCTGCGCGATCCGATCCTGGCAGGTGTGCTTCCCATGCCTGGCGGTGACATCGCCGAACCGATCATCGATATCGATGACATTGCAGATGTAGCCGTCGCTGCCCTGATGGAAGAGGGCCATGAAGACGAGCTATATGAAGTCACTGGCCCGCGCTTGATGACATTCGCTGAGATGGCCGACGTGCTTGCAAACGCGACTGGGCGACCGATCCAACACGTCCCCATCACGTTCGAGGATTTCCACACCAACGTGGCACAAGCGGGCGGAGAATTCGTTGCGGATGTCTTCACGGCCATTGCGCGGGAAACGCTTGATGGACGCAACGCACATATGTGCGACGGCGTGGAACGCGCCCTTGGCCGCAAGCCTCGCGACTTTGCCGAGTTCGCGACCGCCGCTGCCTCTTGGGGTGTTTGGAACAACGCCGCGTGACCTCTGCCTCACAGCGAAAGGACATTCCATGTCACTGACACGTCTTGAAAAAATCACCCTCGGCATCTCAGGCCTGACGGCCGTCGGCATCGGCGGGTTCATCATGGCCGCGCCGCACGCGTTCTATGCCAGCTATGGCATCACACTTGGCAATAACGCCAGTTTGCTTAGCGAACTTCGCGCACCGGCGGCTGGCCTCGTCACTCTGGGTGTCCTCATGATTGCGGGCATCTGGCGCACTGCCATGGCACAGCTGGCCGTCGCGTCAGCACTGATCGTCTTTCTGGCCTTTCCGGCAGGACGTCTGATCGGTTTAGCGGTTGATGGCGTGCCATCGGGCGGCATCGTTGGTGCGCTCGTGTTGGAAATAGCTATTGCGATCCTATGCATCATTGCCTTCCGCCGACGCTTCTTGCGCGCAACGCCCGGCCTTACTGACGTCCCTGCGCAGTCCTGATCTTCCTGCAGCGGCGCATTCTTCTCAAAGCGCCGCTGCCTATCCAAAAAAGGAGAAATTCATCATGTCACCCATTGTCCTTATTCTTCTACAACTCTCAATCGTCGCCTACGCCTTTGTCGGCGGTGTGTTCTTGGCATTTTCCGACTTCATCATGCGCTCGCTGGCCCATACGGGCGGCGTAGGGGGCGTCGAGGCGATGCAAGTGATCAACCGCGAAGTCTTCCGGTGGATCTTCATGGCGCTCTTCCTCGGGATGGCTGCTGTATCGGTCTTTACTGTGATCTACAGCGCGACCAACCTTGCCGGTGGTCCGGGCTTGCTGATCTTATCAGGCGCGCTTGTCTACCTTCTGGGTTGCTTCGCCGTCACGGTGTTCTTCAACGTGCCCATGAACGAAGCGCTTGCAGGCATGGATCTGACCTCCGAGGCAACTAGGGACTACTGGACTGGAACTTACCTGCCACGCTGGACCACGTGGAATTCAGTGCGCACGATTGCCTGTGCGCTTTCCGCCGCCTTGATGCTCTTCGGGCTTGTCTGGCTTACACAGGTGCAGATGCGCCTTGCATGATTTCGGATCGGTCGCCTTCGAGCGATGCGGCCGTCCCTAAAAGTGACTGAAGGACAAATACAAAAAAGGGAAAGGAGACCCGACATGGCCGAACACGTACCCACCCTTCACATGTTTTGCGGCAAGATCGCATCTGGCAAGTCCACCCTCGCTTTTGAATTCTCGCAAGCGCCGAACACTGTATCGATCTCAGAAGACGAATGGCTTGGTGCATTGTTTGCAGATCAGATGTCGACGGGCGCCGATTACCTTCACTATTCATCGAAGTTTCCGACGGTTATGGCGCCGCATGTCGCGGCACTCTTGGGTGTTGGCATTTCGGTCGTGCTCGACTTCCCGGCAAATACTGTTGCGCAACGCCGGTGGATGCGGAACATCGTTCAGAAAGGCGGTTTCGCGCACCAGATGCATGTCCTTGATCCACCCGACGACGTCTGCCTTGAACGCCTGCACGCCCGGAACGCCGAAGGTGAACACGAATTTTCGGTGACCGAGGAGCAGTTTCACAAATTCGCAAAGCACTTCGTGCCACCGACAAAAGACGAGGAGTTCAACGTCATTCAGCATCAAGACGGAGATTTCCGCGATTAATCAAAATGACCGCCTTTTGTTTCGAAAGACCGCAGCAATACGGGTCTCCAGAAACAACAATCGTTCGCTGCAATTAGGGGCAATAGATTCTGTCCCTAGCGTACCCAATCGGACCGACGGAATGACGTCTGGCGTCGGACTTTGCAGTCATTGGCGCACACGCGGCGAATGGCGGCTTCTCTAATCGGGCGTTTGGGTCAAA
>Ga0316189_10006680_pt1 | contig 10977 bp, 8 predicted proteins | sample LowCovwburrow_MG_FD_204930 | JGI IMG/M metagenome (GOLD analysis project Ga0316189, IMG submission 204930) | Coastal sediment microbial communities from Maine, United States - Lowes Cove worm burrow | ecosystem: Environmental > Aquatic > Marine > Coastal > Sediment | place: USA: Maine... | reverse complement strand
CGCATTATTGTCGCACCAATGCCATGTCCGTCAATATCTTAATGTCGCTATAATGGCTCGACTCATGACGGAATCCAGCTATGCGCGTTGATGCAATCTCAATAGGAAATCACCCTCCCGATGACGTAAACGTCATCATCGAAGTGCCGCTCGGCGGGCAGCCGATCAAGTATGAGCTCGACAAGGACGCGGGTGTGCTGGTCGTCGACCGCTTCCTGTATACGCCGATGTCGTATCCGGGCAACTACGGCTTTGTTCCGCACACACTCTCGGAAGATGGCGATCCCATAGACGTGCTGGTCATCAACACGCGCGCGCTGGTTCCTGGTTGCGTCATTAACGTGCGCCCGGTCGGCGTGCTGATCATGGAAGACAATGCCGGACAGGATGAGAAAGTCATCGCAGTGCCGTCGCACGCTTTAACCAAGCGTTATGACGCCGTGCATGATTTCAAAGACCTGCCGGAAATCACGCTCGAGCAGATCCAGCATTTCTTCGAGCACTACAAGGATCTCGAGCCGGGCAAATGGGTCAAGATCGGCGACTGGCACGGTGTCGAGACCGCGAAGAAGCTGATCAATGAGGCGATCGAGAGAGCATCGTAGCCTGAATCGACAGGCGCAAGTCCCAGCCAGCAAGGCAAGGCACGGCCTGGCGTCCTCTCCTACAAACTGTCGAAGAACGCCTCCTGGCGCTGCCGCTGTTCAGCATTGGGCAGGCGACCGCGCCCGGCCATCATGTTGTCTTCAACATGGCGAACCTTCGTCATGCCCGGGATCGCGGCCGTCGCAGCAGGATGTGAGATCGCGTACTTCAGCAGGAATTGCGCCCAGCTGCTGCAATCGAAGTCAGCAGCCCATTCGGGCAACGGCTGATCACCGACAGCATCGAAGATGCGGCCGCCGCCAAAGCCTCGATTGATAATGACTGCGACACCGCGGTCGGCCGCAAGCGGCAGAATGCGCTCCGCCGCCACGCGCTGTTCAAGCGAATAATTGATCTGAATGAAATCCAGCGGCTCCTGCCGCATCACCATCTCGAAATCCCTGTATTGAGATTCACGCGAGGTCGTGATGCCGATATATCGAATCTGGCCAGCTTCTTTCCAGGCGCGCATCGCTGCCAGCGCCTCTTGCCAGCCGCGCAGGTTGTGGACCTGCATCAGATCGAAGGCACCACTGCGAAGTTTCGTGGCTGATGACTCCATCTGCCTGACGGTCGCTTCACCGCCCGGTTCCTCGTCAGCCTTGGTGGCAATGAACAGCTTGTCCCTGATACCGAGGTCGGCAATCAGGTCGCCCAGCACTGACTCTGAACTTCGGTACATCGGCGCCGTGTCAATCAGCGTACCGCCGAGCTCCTGGAAACGCTTTAGCGCCGCTCGAAGTGGCGCACGTGCGGCCTCGTCATTGCCCACGCCGTAGCGATTGGTGCCCAAGCCAATCACCGGTATTTTTTCGCCGGAAGACGGGATCTTGCCGTAGATGATGTCATCCGAACCGGCTGACACACGCCCACCGAGCGCCATAATCGTTGCCGCGGCAACGCCTTGTTGCATGAATTCTCGCCTGCTCTGTGCCATGTTCGTCGCCCTCAGGAATTGTTGCAATCAGCGGTCTATACTATCGATCGGTTGAGGTCACCGGAAGTTCCGGGAAAAGGAGTGAGCGGCGTGGCAGGCTTATATTTCGAAGAGTTCAGTGTCGGACAGCAGTTTGATCACCCGATTCGTCGCACGGTCACCGAAACGGACAACGTGCTGATCACAACGATGACGCACAACCCGGCGTCGTTGCACCTGGATGCCGAGTACATGAAGGGCACGGAGTTTGGCGAGGTGCTGGTCAACAGCTGCCTGACGCTCGGCCTCATGGTCGGGATCTCCGTGAATGACACGACCCATGGAACAACGGTTGCCAATCTCGGCTGGGACGAAGTGCGCTTCCCTAAGCCTGTGTTCCTGGGTGACACACTCAGGATCGAGACAGAAGTGCTCGAGCTGCGTGACAGCAAGTCGAGACCGGACAACGGCATCGTCATTCTCGAACACCGCGCATTCAATCAGCGCGATGAACTCGTTGGCATATGCAAACGTACTGCCTTGATGCTGAGGAAGCCGAAGTGACGCGCAGTTTCCTGTTTGTACCTGGCGACAGCGAGCGCAAGCTGGAGAAAGCACTGGGCGTCGGCGCGGACGCGCTGATCGTCGACCTGGAAGACTCGGTTGCGGCGGATGCCCGGCCCGATGCACGCAAGCTGGCCGCCGAATTCCTGTCCGGCAAAGACAATGTCTGGGTGAGGATCAATCCGCTGGACAGCGAAGATGCGTTTCCTGATCTCGAGGCCGTGTTGCCCGCTGCGCCGGCCGGCATCGTACTGCCCAAGGCGCGGGATGGCGACGATGTCGCCAACCTGTCCGAGTCTATCGACGCCGCGGAGATGGAGTTTGGACTGCCCCGTGATTCGATCAGGATCATGCCGCTGGTGACTGAGCGACCGGAGTCGTTGTTTGCCCTTGGCAGCTATAGAGCTTCGAGTCCACGGATGAGCGGCATGTCATGGGGTGCCGAAGACCTGAGCGCGGCAGTTGGTGCCACCCGTAATCGAGATGAAGACGGCAACTGGCTACCCACTTACGAGATGGCACGCTCGCTGTGCCTGCTGGCGGCAGCAGCTGCGGAGGTTGCTGCCATAGATACGGTCTATACCGATTTTCGCGATTCAACAGGTCTGGCACGATACGCAGCAAATGCACGACGTGACGGATTCAGTGGCATGCTTGCGATTCATCCGGCGCAGGTCGATATCATCAATGATGCGTTTCAACCATCGCAGGATGAGATCAGGCAGGCTGAACGAATCGTCGAGTTATTCGCGGCCAATCCGGGTGCCGGGGCAGTCGGTCTGGATGGCAAGATGATCGACCGACCGCACCATGTGCAGGCATTGAGAATTTTGGAAATGGCGAAAAGCCAGTAGGAAAAGGGGACACCTGATGGGATCGAAAGTATATCCAGTCAGCGCTGAGACAAAAGCGCGGGCACTCATTGATGCGGACGGGTACAGGGAGATGTATCGACGCTCTGTAGAGGACAACGAGTCATTCTGGGCGGAGCAAGCTGAACGCCTCGACTGGATCAAGCCGTTTACCAAGGTCAAAGATGTCTCTTTCGCCAAGGATGATCTGCACATTCGCTGGTTTGAGGATGGCACGCTCAACGTCTGCTACAACTGCGTCGACCGGCACCTCGAGACGAAAGCGGATGACACGGCAATCATCTGGGAGGGAGACGACCCGAAAGATGACCTGACCCTGAGCTATCGACAGCTGCACGAACGCGTCTGCAAGTTTGCCAACGCACTCAAGGCGATCGGCGCCAAAAAGGGCGACCGCATCACCATCTACATGCCAATGATCCCGGAAGCGGCAATCTCGATGCTTGCCTGTGCTCGCATTGGCGCGGTGCACTCCGTGGTCTTCGGCGGATTTTCTCCTGATGCACTCGCCGGACGAATCCACGATTGCGAATCCAATATCGTAATTACGGCTGACGAGGGCTTGCGCGGTGGCAAGAAGGTGCCATTGAAAGCCAATGTCGATGCGGCAGCCGCCAATCCCGACGTCACGACGCTCGACAAGGTACTCGTCGTGCGCCATACCGGTAACGATATCGACTGGGTCGAGGGCCGCGACGTCTGGTTGCACGACGCTGAGGCTGATGTGGACGCCGAATGCCCGTGTGAGGAAATGGGCGCAGAGGATCCGCTATTCATTCTTTACACCTCCGGCTCAACCGGCAAACCCAAGGGTGTTCTGCACACGACCGGCGGCTACCTGCTGTATGCAGCTGTCACTCACGAGTACGTGTTCGACTACCATCCAGGCGATGTTTACTGGTGCACAGCTGACGTTGGCTGGGTAACGGGTCACAGCTATATCGTCTACGGGCCGCTCGCCAACGGTGCGATCACGATGATGTTTGAAGGCGTGCCCAACTACCCGACGGCGTCGCGCTTCTGGGAAGTTTGCGACAAGCACAACGTAAATATTGTCTACACGGCGCCGACAGCCATTCGCGCGCTGATGCGCGAGGGTGACGAACCGGTCAAGAAGACGTCGCGCGCCAGCCTCAGGCTGCTCGGCTCGGTCGGTGAGCCAATCAATCCGGAGGCCTGGGAGTGGTACTACGAGGTCATCGGCGAAGGCCGTTGTCCGATCGTCGATACCTGGTGGCAGACTGAAACCGGCGGCATCCTGATCACGCCGCTGCCTGGCGCTACGGATCTCAAGCCGGGTTCTGCGACCAATCCGTTCTTTGGTATTCAGCCTGCACTGCTGGATGCCGATGGCAAAACGCTTGAAGGTGCGGCGTCCGGCAACCTGGTCATCACCGACAGTTGGCCGGGTCAGATGCGCTCGGTATATGGCGATCACCAGCGCTTTATCGAAACCTATTTTTCAACCTATGAGAATTGCTACACCACCGGTGATGGCGCGCGTCGTGACGAGGATGGCTATTACTGGATCACGGGCCGCACCGACGACGTGCTGAACGTTTCAGGACATCGCATGGGCACGGCAGAAGTTGAAAGCGCGCTCGTGGCACATCGAGATGTCGCTGAGGCCGCCGTGGTTGGCTATCCGCACGACATCAAGGGACAGGGCATCTATGCCTATGTAACGTTGATGGAAGGTGTGCAGGCAACGGATGAGCTGAAAGCCGAGCTGCAGAAATGGGTGCGCAAGGAAATCGGACCGATTGCCAAGCCCGACCTGCTGCAATGGGCGCCGGGCTTGCCGAAGACTCGCTCCGGCAAGATCATGAGGCGCATCCTGAGAAAGGTTGCGGCTAATGATTTTGGAAATCTGGGTGACACTTCAACGCTGGCCGACCCTGGGGTGGTTGAGGATCTGATCGAGAATCGACAAAACCGCAAGTAGCGCTTAGCCGGTCTCTCGTTCGTCGCTGTGCGGCGAGTTATCGTCGAGCGGGTCGTCGTTTTCCGCGTCGTCGAGCGTTTCCAGTTCGTCGGCATATTTCGCGGCTTCTGCTTGCGGGTCGAAGCGACGCGTGTCTCCGAGCGACTCCAGTTCGGGCCTGGTCTCTGAGGTCAGCGAGTTGACGATGGTCTCGCCATCGTCCATGCGCTCGACGCGCTGGTACTCGGCGATCTGTCGTTCATAGGCAGTGACAAACTCTTCGCCGAACATCTGCGGGAAGCGGCCGCTGCCTTTCTCGGTGAGGATTGGGTAGATGTCGCCGTACAGATCCCAGTAGCCGGATTTCTTGAAGAACTTTGCCTTGAGGCCGCTGGCAGGCGTCTCTTCAAAGCTCTGCACCAGCTCGTCCGGGTCGAAGCGATCCGCGAACTCTATGAACGCGCTGTTCATCGCATCAAGAAAAGCGTTCTGGTGGAACAACAGGTCGCGACAGACTTCACGTACCGCATCCCTGGCACCAAGGTATTCGCCTTCCTTACCGACAAGCAATTGTTTGACCAGCTCGTTGGTGTTTTCTGACAGCTTCATGGGGTTGTTATGGCGCGGCAGGATGGTCGTCTGGTCGAGCCTGAAGGTGTTCTTGAGGTTTGCGCGGCTTGAAAGCAGATTGGTTGTGCCTGCCACGAACTCGCGCATGACGCGCCCGGCATTCTGCATGATCTCTGCCTTGTCGGCATCAGGGCGCAGTTCTGCGCGGCTAAGGCCCAGACCATCGAGGAAGGCATCGAACATGTCGACATCTGTCAGCGGGGCGTCTGCCGGGCCCTCGGCGATGCGGTCGAGTTTCGCAGCCGCTTCGTTGAGCGATTTCTCGATATCGATATCAGTTGCTATGTTTGACTCGTCGAGTAACGGGTCTACGTCTGAGTCGTCATCAGACCCCTGGTAGCCGAACAGCGCCGACTGGAACGCGTCGTCGCCGGTGATCTCTTCTTCGTCAAGCAGCTTGACGCCGGTTCGCAGGGAAACCTCTTCGACAAGTTGCTCAATATTGTCAGGTACAACAGTCGATTCGGGTTCGAGGGGCATCACGAGGCTCTCGCCGGATTCCAGCGAGACTTTCATCTCGAAGTCCCCCATGCGCACGACATCGCCATCAAACAGGCGGCGCGGGTTTCCCCTGCCGATAGGCTCGTACTCGTCGTTGATATAAACGCCGTTGGTACTGGTGTCGAGCAGGTAGTAAATGCCGCCCTTGTGGTCTATGGTCGCGTGCCGCCCGGAGATGAAACGATCCGGGTCAGGCAGAATCCAGTCATTCTCCAGTGAGCGCCCGATCGTGCCGCCGTCGTCACGAAACTCACGCACAGCATCATCGCCGACGATATCGCGGTGTTCACTGATTATTTCGAGTTGCAGCGGCATAGTATTCCTCACAGTAGAGCGGCTATTCTCCAACGAAAGCGGCTTCCGGGCTGATACCCAGTTCACATAATGAGGAGGGCGTGCGTCATTACTTTTCGGTAAACTCGTGGCAGATATGAGCAAAAAGCAGCTATACAAGGTCGTTTTCATGAGCCAGGGTCAGGTCTACGAGATCTATGCTCGCAGCGTCGGCCAGGGCGACCTGTTTGGCTTTATTGCCGTTGAGGAGCTCGTTTTCGGCGAGCGTACGACCGTCGTGGTCGACCCGTCCGAAGAAAAAATAAAGGCCGAGTTCGAGAACGTCCGCCGCACCTATTTACCGATGCACTCGATCATTCGCATCGACGAGGTCGACAAGCAAGGCTCGAGCAAGATCTCCAAACTCGAGGGCGGCAACGTCGCCCAGTTCCCGATGCCTATCTACACCCCATCCGGCGACAAATCCTGACGCAGCCGCCTTCGGAGCGAAACGGGATGTGATGCGTCGCCGATCTTATGTATCATCGCGACTCTCAATTTCTCCCGCCAACAGAACTCCGTGGACATGCTGGAACTTCCTGGTCAGCCTGCACTTTCAGACTTTCGTCTCGCAAAATTGCTGCGGCAGCTGCAACGAGCGGACAAGCGCGTCAAAGCTGTCCAGGCACGCTTCTGCTATTTCATCGATACCGAGGGGGCTCTCTCGAAGAAGCATCGAGCACAGCTTGATGCTCTGTTGTTGCACGGCGAGAAGCCCGGCAAGCTGGACAAGGCCACGCAACAGCTCTACGCCGTGCCCAGACCGGGAACGATCTCACCCTGGTCGAGCAAGGCGACGGACATTGCGATTGCCTGTGACCTGGCAGAGATCCGTCGCATCGAGCGCGGTATCTGTTACGGACTGAAGTTTTCGAAGAAAGTCAGTGATGAGGAGCTGCTGTCGCTGGCGCCATTGCTGCATGATCGAATGACGGACGTCGTCCTCTCTGACGGCTCCGAGGCAGAAGCACTATTTGAAACGCACGAACCTGCACCGGTTGGTGTAGTCGCTGTCAAGGATGGCGGCAGAGAGGCGCTGGCTACGGCCAATATTGAACTGGGTCTTGCGCTGTCAGACGACGAGATCGATTACCTCGTCAAATGCTATGGCGACCTCGACCGCGATCCTACAGATGCCGAATTGATGATGTTCGCGCAGGCGAACTCCGAACACTGCCGCCACAAGATTTTTAATGCCGAGTGGGTAATTGACGGGCAGAAGAAGGACGAGCGCCTCTTCAGCATGATCAAGTCGACAACCAAAAAGACCCCGCAGGGCGTCATCTCGGCTTATTCCGACAATGCGGCCGTCATCGAGGGAAGTCGAGGCCAGCGGCTGATGCCGTCGGCTGTGGATCGTGAATACAACTACTCTGATGAGCCGATCCACATCCTGATGAAAGTGGAAACGCACAATCACCCGACCGCAATTTCGCCGTTTCCAGGCGCCGCGACCGGGTCAGGTGGTGAGATTCGTGATGAAGGTGCGACGGGCCTCGGCGCCAAGCCGAAAGCCGGATTGACCGGATTTACAGTCTCGCACCTTCGAATTCCGGGTTTTGAACAGCCGTGGGAGCTGGATTTTCCGCACCCTGATCGCATGGCGACCCCGCTGGAGATCATGATCGACGGCCCGCTCGGTGGCGCCGCGTTCAATAACGAGTTTGGCCGCCCGAATTTGCTGGGCTATTTCCGCACCTACGAGTCGCGCGTGCCGGGTCTGCCGGATAACGAGATTCGCGGTTATCACAAACCCATCATGATTGCCGGTGGCGTCGGCAACGTGCGTGAACAACACGCGAACAAGATCGATGTGCCGGTTGGTGCCAACGTAGTCATTCTCGGTGGTCCGGCGATGCTTATCGGGCTCGGCGGCGGTGCCGCGTCAAGCCTCGCCAGTGGCACATCGAGTGAAGATCTCGACTTTGCCTCGGTGCAGCGCGGTAACCCGGAAATGGAGCGCCGCGCTCAGGAGGTCATTGATCGCTGCTGGGCCATGGGCGATGACACCCCGATCCTGCTGATCCACGATGTCGGTGCCGGCGGCTTGTCGAATGCCGTTCCTGAAGCCGTCGACCACAGCAAACACGGCGCGAATATAGAGCTGCGGGAAGTCGACAACGCCGAGCCTGGTATGTCGCCGATGGGGATCTGGTGCAACGAGGCTCAGGAACGCTATGTATTGCTGATCAATGACGAGCGCATCGACGAATTTCGCGCACTGTGCGAGAGGGAGCGTTGCCCCGTATCGGTCATCGGCAAGCTGACCGATGGTGGCGACCTGGTCGTTAATGATCGCGAATTCAATAACCGTATCGTCGATATGCCGATGCAAATGTTGCTTGGCAACCCACCGAAGATGACGCGCGACGTCGAACATGCCGTTGTTCCCGACTGCAATCTCGACCTTGCCGATATTCGACTCGAAGATGCGGTTTTCCGCGTGCTGCGTTTTCCTGCCGTTGCGGACAAGTCGTTCCTGATTCATATCGGTGACAGGACTGTCGGCGGCTTGAGTGCCAGGGACCAGCTCATCGGCCCGTGGCAAGTGCCCGTCAGCGATGTCGCGATTACGTCGGCCGATTTCGCCGGCGTTGCCGGTGAGGCCATGTCGATGGGTGAACGCACACCGCTAGCGGTGCTGAATGCGCCGGCATCCGGCCGCATGGCGGTGGCTGAATCGATTACTAACATCGCGGCCGCACCGATCGAGAACATCAGCAAGATCCGCCTGTCCGCCAACTGGATGGCCGCCGCCGGTCACCCGGGCGAAGATGCGAACCTGTTCGACACGGTCAAGGCCGTCGGCGACGAATTGTGTCGAGAGATTGGCGTTGCGATTCCCGTCGGCAAGGATTCGCTGTCGATGCGCACGCGCTGGCAGCAGGACGATGAGGAGTACCAGGTTGTTGCGCCGGTCTCACTGATCATCACCGCGTTTGCGCCGGTCATTGACGTCACACGGCACCTGACGCCGCAGCTTAAGCGCAGCGAAGAGCCGAGCTACCTGTTGCTGTTCGATCTCGGTAGCGGCGCAAATCGACTCGGTGGCTCCTGTCTTGCGCAGGCTTTCGATCGCCAGGGTGGCGAAACGCCTGATATCGATGATCCGCGTCAACTCGTTGGTTTCTTTGCTGCGATTCAGGAAATGAACTCCCGCGGCATGCTGCTGGCGTATCACGATCGCAGTGATGGTGGTCTGCTGGCCAGCGTCGCGGAGATGATGTTTGCGAGTCGCCTTGGTGTCACGCTGACGTTGAGCGGATCGCAAAAGTCATTGCTCGGCCAGTTGTTTAGCGAGGAAGCCGGTGCGGTCGTTCAGGTCGCAAAAAGCAAACTGACACAAGTGCAGATGGTGCTCGACCGGCACGCGGTATCGGTAAACGCGATCGGTCGCGTTACCGAAGAGGACAAGCTGATCGTTAATCGTAACGACAAGCCGGTACTGCAGCTGCAGCGCAAGGATATGCAGCGGGCCTGGTCTGAAGTCAGCTATCGCATACAGGCATTGCGCGATAACCCGACTACCGCCAAAGAAGAGTTTGATCGCATTCTGGATGACAAGGACCCGGGGCTTAATGTCGCCCTGTCTTTTGATCCGGGCGATGATGTTTCGCGCAACTACCGTGGCGCGGGAAATCCAAAGGTAGCGATACTGAGAGAACAGGGTGTCAACAGCCAGAACGAGATGGCAGCCGCATTCATGCGTGCCGGATTCTCGGCAGTCGACGTGCACATGAGCGATCTTCTGGATGGTCGTGACAGTCTCGAGAACTACCAGGGTATTGTCGCTTGTGGCGGTTTCTCGTTCGGCGACGTGCTGGGTGCCGGCGGCGGCTGGGCCAAGTCCGTCCTTTATCATTCGCGAACGCGCGATCAGTTTCAGGCGTTCTTCGAACGCGGTGACAGTTTCGCGCTCGGCGTGTGCAATGGTTGCCAGATGCTGTCGCATCTCAAGGAACTCATTCCTGGTGCGGAGAACTGGCCGAAGTTCCTGCGTAACACGTCCGAACAATTCGAGGCTCGCCTGAGTCTCGTCGAAGTCATCGAAAGCCCGTCGCTATTCCTTGCTGGCATGGCCGGTTCGCGCATGCCGATAGCAACCTCCCACGGAGAAGGTCGCGCCGTGTTCGACAATGATGAGGCCCGCTTCATTGCGTCACATACCATCGCCTTGCGTTACGTCAATAACTACGGCGATGTCGCGGACACATACCCGGCCAACCCTAACGGATCGGTGGATGGTATTTGTGGTCTCAGTAACGATGACGGTCGTGTCACCATCATGATGCCGCACCCGGAACGCGTCGCCTTGAGTAAGCAGAACTCGTGGCATCCTCAGGGCTGGGGCCAGGATGGCCCATGGATGCGTATGTTCAGGAATGCCCGTGTCGCTATAGGCTAATGATCTCGGCCCGCGGGCGATAATTTTGGAAGGACCTGATTATGAAAACACTGCTTGCGAGTCTCATCCTTGTTCTTGCAACCGCCGCACACGCTGAATATTCAGCGGCAGATTTCAATACAGCCTGGCGCGACTACAACGCTGCGCTCGAAGAGGGTGATGCCGCTGCGGTCGTTGAGACATCGAA